>Ga0070726_10001003_pt1 | contig 30375 bp, 19 predicted proteins | sample tdAd471_FD_67275 | JGI IMG/M metagenome (GOLD analysis project Ga0070726, IMG submission 67275) | Marine sediment microbial communities from the Atlantic coast under amendment with organic carbon and nitrate - tdAd47.1 | ecosystem: Environmental > Aquatic > Marine > Coastal > Sediment | place...
TCCGCGTCCAAACCAGCGTCGGCCTCACCGGTCTCGGAGACGCCTCGCACTCCGGCCGAGACGATCCGTCCATCGCCAAAGTCAAAGAATACGTCGAACGCATTCAGGGCTGGTCCGTCTTTGATTTGGAGAAGATCAAGCAGGAGTTCTCACCCGAGTGGGAGCAGTTCCGCCGCGCCACATCCTGCGCCTGGAGCGCAATCGAACAGGCGCTCTTCGACATCCAGGGCCAAGCCTTGGGCGTCCCCTGTTATGAACTATTTGGCGGCAAGCTCTTCGACCAAGTTCGCAACTACGCCAACATCAACCGCGGCACGCGGGATCGTACGCCGGCAGGGTTCGTCAAGAACGCCGAGAGCGCCGTCGAGTATGGCTTCGACGCCCTCAAGATGGCCTCCTTCGACGGCATGCCGCGCAACGGCACAACGGCCGAGCGGGAAGCCCACATCCAACTCGGGTTCGACTGCGCCCGAGCCGTCCGCGAAGTCTTAGGCCCTGACCGCGATCTACTCATCGACGCCCACAACCAATTCAGCAAAGAGGAAGGCATCGCCCTGATGCAACGACTCGAGCCCCTCCGCCTCTACTGGCTCGAGGAGATCTCGCGCCCGTACGAGCTGATGACCTACTACACCGCCAACTCGCTCATGCCCATCGCCGGTGGGGAATCGCTCTACATGCTCGATCAGTTCGCGCCTTACATTCTGCAGCGTTGCGCCCACATCCTCATGCCGGACGTGAAGTACTGCGGCGGCATGCGCGAGCTCAAGCGCATCTCCGTGCTCGGCGAAACCGAAGCGATGCAGACCTCGCCCCACGGCCCCGCCACGCCCATCGGCAACATGTCGGCGGCCCACGTCTGCGTCACCATGAAGCACTTCGGCGTACTGGAGTTCTCGCACTCCGACGCCCCCTGGCGGACCGAGCTGGTCGATCCGCCAGAGCCGATGGCCAACGGGCGTTTGACCGTCCCAGATACGCCCGGCCTAGGCTACAAGCTCAACGAGAAGACCATCAAAGACCGGCTACTTGCCTGACGGCCGCGCGGTCGCTCCCTACTGCTCTACCGAGATCAGCACGGGTACGTCGAGTCCTACTCCATCGATCTCGCCGTCGAAGATGTAATCGCCGGGCGGCAGATCGGGAATCACCAGATTGATCTGGTACAACCCCGATCCGACCAGCCCGGCAAACTGGACCACCGCGTCCACGCCGCCAAGCTGGACGGTCACCGGACTAGCCAGCGGCGTCGCGCCTGTGACTACTTGTGAAACCGTCGTCGGCGGATTCGTCTGGCCCCAACCCGTTCCGAACAGTTGCACGATGTCCCCCGGACGCGCCGGGCGCGTCGCCACCGCACCGCCAAAAAGGTTCGCCGGTCCGAGGAACGTACCGTCCAAATGCACCCCGGCGGCGTAGATGCGTCCATTGGGGCTAAAGCGGAACAACTGCGGCCGCAATGCGGTCTTGGTCGCGATCGTCCCCAAGCTCTGCCCCAGCGGCGTCGTCACAACAACGTCGACCGGCCCAGTCATCCCGTCCTCGTCAATCAGCACGTTGATCTGATTCGGACTGATGAACTGGACAAAGGCGGGTGAGCCCCCAACGGTTACGCTCACTCCGTCTAGTTCAGTGGGCAGCAGCAGAGTTCCCTGCCCGACGCGCCCCTTCGCGCTCGACGGCGTCGCAACAAAGTCGCCGTCGCCCCAGGAGCGTGTTCCCTCGATGAAGAACTCGCCGAGGATCGTCGCCCATCCTCCAGAAACGATCCCCGGCCGAAACGCCGCTCCTTCCACCACGCCGCCCGCCGCAATTCTCGGGTTCCTGCTGTCCATGCCCTCTTGGGTAATCGTGACGTCGCCGGAATCACTCTCGATCACAATGTCGCGCGCGTGAGGCCCATCGTTCTCCGGAATGCGGACACGGACCATGTCCGCCTTGCTGAGCGACAACTCAGATACCAGCTCCAGGCCTCCACTCTGTTCAGCGCGAGAGAGTCCCGTACCCGGCACAACCGTGGGAGTCACGATGATCGTCAAGTCCGACCGCACCCGCGTGCCCGCCGGGTTCCGGAAGAAAACGTCCAAGAACTTCGGACGAGGCCCCACGAACATGCGGGACGTTCCCGGATTCAGATCTCCTCCTTCGTCTCCGACGAGCTGGAACGATCCACCCGCCGTCTCCTGCGACAACGCCATGTCGGCATGTCCGCGCACGGTGATGTCGCCGCGAGTGGGCCCCGGCGGCCCCGTAATCACAGCGTCGACGTAGTCGCTGGTGCAGTTCAGCATGTACTGATTGCGGCTGCACGGGACCCTCTCCGGCATGCCTTGAAGGTTCAGGTACCAGTCGTTCGAACCCGAGCCCGACTCGATAGAGAAGAATATGGGGTCCGTTTCAACCGCTTGGTATTCAAGAGCCCCCGGCGGTCCGGAATCGACTCGCACGGACCAGTCCTCGCCGAGATACACGCCCACGGCGGGAAACTCGACCACGGGAGTAGGAGAAAGCACGACTAGCTCAAAACTCTTCTCGTACGTGAACGACTTTCCGCCGCTCCTATCCGTCACGGCCACGCGGCAGATTGCGTTTCCCGGCTCCTGCCCCGCGATTACCGTAAACTCGTCCGTGTTCGTGACCTCAAATATCTCGCCTAAAGGAACGGCGTCATAGGGGGTGCATCGACCCACGATCTTTGAGAAGAGACGCGGAGTGTTGGAGAAGTCCGTCACCTTGATGGAGGCGCTCTGCCGAGGAAGCAGCGTGACGATTCTCTCGCTCAATCTGACCCCGACCCTGATCATCCCGGTCCCGCGAAAGGTCATCCCGTTCGCGTCAGTCATCGTCGCCGTAAACGTGGTCTCTCCGCACTGAATCGCAGCCACGTTAAACTGCACCCCAAGGCTGCGGTCCAGCTCGTCAGGCCCGAGTGTTCTCCTCTCAAAGTGAACGCGTTGGACTCGGAACTGACCGCCGGGAGCGATCTCCGCTATCGAGGGGTCGGCGACGACGATTTGCACGTCAAAGGAGTCACCGATCTTCGCGCTGGCGGGAAAGAACACGTCGCCCACACTTCTGTCGCGATCGTGAGAGAGCTGGATCACTCGCGTCACTCCGATCTCGCCGGGAGTCTGCCCGAATGCTGCGCCGGCAGCCAGAACCAAAAGAACAACGAAGCCGCCGATTCGACTGATATTCACAATCTCCCCCAATCTCAACTAACGTCTTCCGATAACCAGCGACCCGATGGTAGCCGATCGATGACCGCTATCGAAACCGACCACCTCAGGACCACCACTGGTCGACCGCCAGGTATCCAAATAGAACCAGCGCCCCGCCCAGCAACACGTTCAGGATCGTCGGCGTCACAAAGTCCGATCCCACCCAACGCCTCCGGTTGTTCATCACCAACAAGGCTCCGGCAAGCAACGGCAAGAACAGCGCCGCGAAGATACCGAAGGCCAGCTGAATTTCCTGGACCGAGGCTCCCAAGAAGAAGAGCGGCACGACGGCAATCGCTACCACGGCGGCCCGATAGGAGCCCGTCCGGCGCAAATCCCGCCCGCGCCGCAGGTTCTCGTTCGGTCCTCGAAGCAGGTCCACCGCGTCGGCGAAGATGTAGGGGACGCTCTGCCACACGCCCAACAAGCTCGAGAAGACAGCTCCCCAGAACCCCCACAAAAACACCAGCCGCGCTCCGGGAAACGTCTTCTCCGCCAACTGGTCGGCCAGCTCCAGCGCCATCCTAGAACCGCCGGCCGTCAGTTCGACCTGCGATCCGATCACGATCACGGCCATGCCGAACAAGGCCGTCATCCCGTTGCCCACCGCCAGATCCAAACGGCAAGTCTGGACTCCCTCAATGCCCCGCCGCTTGTCCTCTGCGATCCAGTAGCCGTAGGAGAGCAGCGTGACCGTCCCGCCGACGCCCCCCAACACCGCCAGCAGCCAGTGCGAACCTTCGGGCGGGACGGACGGAACCAATCCAGCCGCGATCGCAGTCCAGTCCGGCGCTACAAGGCAAGCCGCCCCGACAACCGCCACGAACATCAGCCCCACCAGCGCGGTCATCAGCCGCTCGAAGAACGCAAAAGACCCGACAAGCGCCAGGGCGAGCCCGATCGCCGAGTGGATCGCCGCCCAGGCAAACAGCGACGTATCATCATCGCCCAACGGGTAGAATGCGGATCCCGCCACACCGCAAGCTGAAACCAGCGCTCGCCCGACGATCACCGTAAAAAACGTCAGATAGAAGAGGAAGAAGATCGGCACCCATCGGCCGAACTTCGTCGCCGCCCCTTCCATCACCGTCGACCCGGTAGCGAGCTGCCAACGCGCGATTCCCTCCGAGAGGGCGTACTTGAGGAGCGTTCCCGCGACCACGGCCCAGAGGATGGCGAGACCGACCTCCAATCCCGCCAGAGTCCCGGTCATCAGGTCCCCCGCCCCGACGCCTGTGGCGGCCAGCAGGATCCCCGGCGTAATGGTCTTCATCAACGCCCGTTGCGGCACGTCAACGAGGATACCGGTTTAGCTGGAGGCGCCGCTGCGCGGATCAGTCGGCGGCAGCGAGCCGCGCCATCCTTCGGCGAGAATACCCGCTAGCCCGTTCACCAGACTCTGTGCCTTGCGCGAGGCGGTAATGTTGCGCTTCTCCAGCCGATCCTCACGATAGTCGTAGAGTTCCGTCGCCTTGAAGGGAGTGCCCGGAGCGGTCCACTCCGTGTACCGGTAGCGCAAGGTCCGCATCGAACGGCCCACGCCCTCTCCAACACCGGGGATCGTCCGCGGCGTCTGGCTGAAGACCGCCCGCTTCCACAGCCGATCCGGGTCGGCGAACAACGGGGTAAACGAGGAGCCGTGCAACCCATTGGGAATTCCCACGCCGGCAATGTCGCAGATGGAAGGATAGAGATCCGCCAGCTCGGTTAGCGCGTTCGTCTCGCGCCCTGCCGCGCGCTGCCCAGGGTAGGAAACGATCAGCGGAACCCGGGTCGCCGATTCAAAGTTGGTTCTCGCCCCCCAAAGGCCTAAGTCGCCCAGGTGTCGACCGTGCAGGCCGGCCAGCACCACCGCCGTGGAGTCCGCCAGGCTCTGCGCTTCGAGCGCACTCAACAACCGTCCGACGTGCGCATCGACGGCGGTAATCCAGGCATAGTAATTCCGAGTCGCCTCCCGCGCTTCTGAGACCGACAGGGTGCGCGCGTCATGCAGCGCATACGCGGGCGATCCCTCAGGAGGCTTGCCGTCGACGCGAGCGCCGACCGCGGCCTCCGGATAGCGATTCAAGTGTTCGGCGGCATCGAAGGGCCCAAACCGCAGGGAGACGAACGAGTTTGCAATCGACGCGTTCACGGCCGCTACGGCGTCGTCGACCGACCGGACCTCGCGGGCGCGGAAACCGCGCGACGCAAAGTACTCGGGGAGCATCCGCCCGCTGCCGCCCGCGGATCGAACATCAGGACGCCTTCCAGAAAACAACGCCAAGCTCGACGCTTCAGCCTCGGCCTGTTGGGCGTACGCCCGCTGGAACAACAAGCCGCGCGAAGCCAGCCGGTCGATGTTGGGCGAATGGACGAGACGGTGACCGTAACATCCCAGGTCCGGGCGAAGACCTTCCACCGTCAGACACAGGACGTTGCGCCTCGGCGGCGCCTTCTTCTTCGACTGTGCGACACGAGGAGAAAGAGCCGCTGAGGCCGCTAGAAATGCTCTGCGAGTGAGACGACTCACTTCCGTTCAGACTAGCGTATCGGCTCCCGGCCGGGCACCCGCGGCGACGTGGGAGAATGTCCGCAATGCGGATACTCTCGCTCTTGTTGGCAGCGGCCGCGACGTTCCACCACGCGCCCAAGCCTCTGCCGCAAGGCGCCGCGACCGAAGATTGGCCGCAGTTCATGGGGCCGACCCGCAACCTCGTCTCCGGCGAAACCAAGCTTCTCAAGACGCTCCCCGCCGATGGCCTTCCGCTCGTGTGGGAAATGGAGACCGGTACCGGCTACAGTTCCCCGGTCATCGCCGACCAGAAGCTCGTCTACATGCATCGCGTGGAAGGAGAGGAACGAGTCCTCTGCCTAAAGCCTGATACAGGCGAGCAACTCTGGGAATTCGGCTACCCGACGACGTTCTCCGATCGCTACGGATACAACAACGGCCCCCGCGCGAGTCCAACCATCGTCGGAGACTACGTGTACGTCTATGGCGCGCAGGGCAAACTGCACTGCCTGCGCCTGTCAGACGGACGCCTGGTCTGGAAACGCGATCTCGCCAAAGAGTTCAGCGTTCCCCAGGATTTCTTCGGTACGGCATCCACGCCGCTGGTCGAAGGAGATCACCTAATCGTCAACGTGGGCGCGCCGGAGGGGCCCACCGTCGCCGCCTTCGATTTGCAGACTGGCGAGGTCGCGTGGGGAGCGACGGCAGGTTCGCAAGGCGCCCTTTGGGGCCCCAGCTACGCTTCGCCCGTGGCCGCCGACGTCCATGGCAAGCGCCGCGTCTTCGTCTTCGCGGGAGGAGAATCGAGGCCGCCGACAGGCGGGCTCATCGTCCTGGACCCCGCGACCGGCAAGGTCGATTTCACCTTCCCGTGGCGCAGCCGCAGCTACGAGTCCGTCAATGCTTCCACGCCGCTGGTGTTCAACAACGAGGTGCTGGTCTCAGCGACTTACAAGACCGGCGCCGCCCTGCTGCGCCTCAACGCGGACGGCGGGTTCGAGCGCGCCTGGACTTCAGATGATTTCGATCTGCACTGGGCGACGCCCGTCCGGCGCGACGGCCACCTCTACGCATTCGCGGGACGCAACGAACCCGACGCCGGGCTCGTCGCGGTAAACGTGGCCACGGGCGAGACCGCGTGGCGCGAGGTCTTTGAGTGGAAGCAGAAAATGAAGGTCCAGGGCGGCGAACGCGAGTTCTACGAGAGCCCCTACCGCGGATCGATCCTCGACATCGACGGACGCTTCTTAGCCCTCGGCGAGCACGGCCACCTCATGTGGCTGGAACTCACTCCCAAGGGCGGACGCGTCCTCTCCCGTACGCAGTTGTTCCTAGCCCGGGAAACCTGGAACCCGCCCGTCGTCTCACAAGGCCTGCTCTACGTCACGCAGAACACTCGATCCTTCGACGGTAAACCGACCCGCCTGCTCTGCTACGACCTACGAGGGGAGTAGGTTCCACATTCTAGGTTCGGATTTCAGACTTTAGGTGCTAGAAGCTGGTTGTCGCCTCGGACACCCGATGCTTACGTAATATGCGCGCCCTGCGTCTCCACGTAGACCGAATACAGCGACTGACTTCCGGTCATGAACAACCGGTTCCGCTTCGTCCCGCCAAAGCAGACGTTCGAGCACATCTCCGGCAGACGAATCTGGCCAATCCGGTCGCCGTCGGGAGCGAAGATGTGGACGCCGTCGTACCCCTCGCCCACCCATCCGGCCGAGGACCAGATGTTGCCCTCGACATCGCAGCGAATTCCGTCGGCCTGCCCTGCGACCGTCTCCCCGTTCAGCTCCATCTCCATCGAGATGAATTGCCGGCCATTTTCGAGCTTGGCGCCGTTCACGTCCCAAACCTTAATCTGCTTGGGAACGTCCGGATAGTGCGATGAACCGGTGTCGGCCACATAGAGCTTCTTATAGTCCGGCGAGAAACAAATCCCGTTCGGCTTGCCGATGTCGTCGGTAACCTTGGTCATCTTCCCGCTGCGGCCGTCCACGCGGTAGACCGCCTCTTTCAGATGCAGCGGTCCTTTGTTGCCCTCATAGTTCATCAGGCTGCCGTAGCCCGGGTCGGTGAACCAGATATCGTCGTTGGGATCCACAACGATGTCGTTGGGAGCGTTCAGCGGCTTGCCTTCAAACTCGGACGCGATCACGGTGACCTTGCCGTTGTGTTCATAACGAACCACCCGGCGATTGCCGTGCTCGCACGAGAGCTGCCGCCCTTCAAAGTCGAAGGTATTGCCGTTCGAGTTCCCCGCCGGCTTACGAAACACGCTGACGTGGCCGTCTTCTTCCAACCAGCGCAGTTGCCGATCGTTCGGAATGTCGGACCACACAAGGTAGCGCCCGACAGCGTTCCAAGCCGGCCCCTCCGCCCAAAGCGTGCCCACGTGCAAACGTTGAATGGGCGTATTGCCCAGCTTGATCTTGTCGAACCGCGGGTCGAGCGAAACGATATCGGGGTCTGGATAGCGAGTCGGCTGCGACCAGTCGCGAGACTGCGCTCTTGCTGCGCCTGCGGCGGGGAGCAACGCGGCGGCCCCAGCCAGGGCTCCGGTCAGGAAGGATCGGCGATCAGTGGAAGACGACATCTCGGATAGAGTACCGAAAATCAGTCCTCGCGGCGGCGCAGAATGACCAACCGGTGGTCGGCGAGCGAACGGAACAGCGGCGCTCCCGCCACGGCCTGATCCAGTCGGGCCAACCAGCCGATCAGGCGAGGAAACCGCTGCGCGAACGGTTCGAGGTAGGTCGGCGGCAGAAAGACACCAATTCCCGGAGCCGACTCCATCAAGAACTCCGGCTCAAATGTCTGCGCAATGGAACGCAGCGACGGATAGGTAACCGTGTAGGACTCCTCGCCGGCCACACGCGACTCCTCGTAGTCGGCAGACGAGGTCCGCGACGCCCGGTGCGCCCAGACCGTCAAGGGATAGAGCAACGTTTCCCACAAGCAAGTACGGCTCATGACGCTGAGCGCCGCCACGCCTCCCGGCCTCACACGTACTCCCAAGGTCCGCGCCAAGGGCTCCAGGTCCCGCACGCAGTTGATCGGGCCAAAGTTCGAGATTACGCCGTCGTAGCGCTCCGGCGGCAAGTCCTCAAGCCGCTCAATCGGCAACGCCCTCAGGTCGACTTGATCCCCGACGCCTTCCAGCGCGATCCGTTCCCGCGCCGCCTCAATCATCGCGGGCGAGACGTCGATGCCGTCCACAGTACATCCCTGTCGAGCGAGGCGAACCGCATCTTCCCCCGTGCCGCATCCAAGGTCTAGAACGTGGCGGCCCTCTTGGAACTCAGCGGCCACAAGCCGCCAAAACGCCGCACGTTGGAGGCCGGCGATCAGCGATGCCGTAAAGTCCTCGTCGTAGCTGGGAGCGAGCCGGTCATAGGCCCGCCGGACATCCGCCGCACTCATCGCATCGTTGCCACCTACCCAAGTCTAGATCCCCGCCGGTTCAACGCAGCCCAAGGTGCGGTTTACCTAGGGACGCCCCGGCTCTGTCCGGAGCCCATTCTGCTCGATTGTCGGTCGGAAACGCGCTAGAGTGAAGAAGTCGGCGGGATCCGCCGGCCCCCCTTCCTCCCACGAGAATTCTCCGCGAGCCTTGCTGGGCTCGAACCGTCGATCTCTACGTGGGATTCCTCTGCCTAAATCATCACCATGTCCATCCGTAACATCGCCATCATCGCCCACGTAGACCACGGCAAGACGACTCTCGTCGATGCCATGTTCCACCAATCGGGCGTCTACGGAGATCGCGACAATATCGCCGATCGGGCCATGGATTCCGGCGACATCGAACGCGAGCGCGGCATCACCATCCTGGCCAAAACGACCGGCGTGCGCTACGGCGACGTCAAGATCAACATCGTCGACACACCTGGTCACGCCGACTTCGGCGGCGAGGTCGAACGCGCCCTCAAAATTGTCGACGGCGTCATGCTTCTGGTCGACGCCTCCGAAGGTCCTCTTCCTCAAACCCGCTACGTCTTGAGCAAAGCGCTCGAACTGCACCTGACGCCGATCGTCGTCATCAACAAGATCGACCGCCCCGACGCACGCATTCAAGAAGTGCTGAACGAGGTCTACGATCTCTTCATTGATCTGGACGCCGACGAAGACCAACTCGAGTTTCCCGTTCTCTACGCAGTCGCCCGCGACGGTATCTGCAAACGCGAAATGGAGGACGAAGGGACGGACCTGCGGCCTCTGTTTGAAACGATCGTCGAGAGCTTCCCCGAACCCAAGGGCGACGCTGCGGGCCCGCTTCAGTTGCTGGTCGCGAACTTGGATTACAACGACTACCTGGGCCGTATGGCGATCGGCCGCGTCTTCTCCGGCACGCTGCGCCAAAACGACCAGGTCTCGATCTCCAAGATCGACGGCACGGTCCAGAAGACTAAGATCACCAAGATGTTCTCCTTCGAGGGCCTCAAGCGAGTGGAAGAGCAAGAGGTGCGCCCCGGGGACATCGTCGCCATCGCGGGTGTAGAAGGCATCACGATCGGCGACACCGTCACCGACGCCGAAGACCCCCAACCGCTGCCCCGCATCCAAATCGACGAACCGACCATCGCCATGACCTTTGCGGTCAACACCTCGCCCTTCGCCGGCCTGGACGGCAAGTTCGTCACCTCCCGCAATATCCGCGACCGGTTGGACAAGGAGCTGATGACCAACGTCTCGATCCAAGTCGACGACGGAGAGTCCGGTGACTCGTTCCGCGTCTCGGGTCGCGGCGAACTGCAGCTGGCGATCTTGGTCGAGAGCATGCGCCGCGAGGGCTTCGAATTGATGGTCGGCAAGCCGGAGATCCTCACCAAGAAGGTCGACGGCAAGCTGCACGAACCGCTCGAGCATCTCACCGTCGACTGCCCGGAAGAGTTCGTCGGCGTCGTCATGGAGCAGCTCGGGTCGCGCAAGGCCAAGACCACCAAGATGATCAACCACGGCTCCGGCCGCGTTCGCATCGAGTACGACATCCCGTCCCGAGGACTGATCGGCCTGCGTAGCCAGATCCTGACTGAGACGAAGGGCACGGCCATCCTCAACTCGCTGTTCGGCGGATACGTCGAATGGCAAGGCGACATCCCCATGCGGCCGACCGGCTCGTTGGTATCGGACCGAGCCGGCAAGACGACCGGCTACGCCATCTACAACTTGCAGGAGCGCGGAGAGATCTTCGTGCGCCCGGCCGAGGAAGTCTATGAGGGCATGATCGTCGGCGAGAACTCGCGCGCCCGCGATCTCAACGTTAACATCGTCCGCGAAAAGAAGCTCACCAACATGCGTTCCGCCAACGCGGAAGACGGCATCCGCTTGGTGCCGCCCAAGATCCTCAACCTGGAACAGGCCATCGAATACATCAACGACGACGAGTGGGTCGAAGTAACTCCGAAGTACATCCGCCTGCGCAAGAAGATCCTCTCCGGCAGCTTCCGAAAATAGTCAAGAATTCTTCCTTGACCCTGACGTTGCGTCAGGCTTTAGCCTGGGTGCGTGTGGAAGATCAGTCGCCTCGCAGAACAGTCTGGACTTACAGTCCGGACGCTCCGGCACTACGATTCGATAGGCCTCCTGCGGCCTTCGCATCGGAGCGAAGCCGGTTATCGCTTGTATGACGATCGTGACGTCGAGCGCCTTGCGCGTATCCTCGCGCTTCGTTCTCTCGGCATGTCGCTGTCTGATATCCAGCGCTCTCTCAACCAAGGCTGCCTTTCGCTGATCGAGTGCTTGGAGGCTCACGCCGCGACACTGGACGACGCGATCGCCCGACAGCGTCAGTCGCTCACACGGACGGCCGATCTTCTCAATCGGCTACGGGCCGATCCAAGCCCGTCGATGGAGTCGATACAAGAAGCCATGGAGGTCATTCGAATGTTTGAAAAATACTACTCCCCGGAACAACTGGAACAGTTGCGCAAGAGGGCCGATCAGGTCGGACCGGAGAGAATTCAACAAGTCCAACAAGAGTGGACGGAACTATTCGCGGCTTATCGTCAAGCACAGGCAGAGGGCCTTGCGGTGGATAGCCCTCAAGTACAAGCACTCGCATCCAAGTCCAGGTCGCTGATCGCAGAGTTCACGGGCGGAGACGCGGGCATCGAGCAATCACTCGGCAATCTCTACCAAGGTGAGGGCCCGCAACAAGTCCTTGAGCCCCACGGCTATGAGATGGACGAAGAACTTTGGACCTACATGAGCCGCGCCCAGCAAGCAGCGGAACAGTAGCGGCCCCGCCTACGGAGCCGAACCGGCCTGGGCGGATTGGGCGTTGTCGCCAAGGCTGTTACCGAGCTCGATAGTCAGACGAGCGCCAACGTCGATAATCCTCGCGTTCAGTTCGAGTGCTTGCTCGTAGTTCAGAGCGCCCGCATCCAGCGTCTGATTGATCAGCGAAAGGAAGCTCTCCACACTGTTAGCGAGACGATCGTGGACCGGAATGCGAGCATCGACTATCAGGCGTCCGATCTCGTCGCAATGCTCATGCATCCTGAGCATCACAGCTTGCGTCCGACTAAGTACCTCGGCAAGATCGTCACTACTCTCGTGAGGAACCAGCAGCCGAATCTCGCCGTACCTGTAGGGCGTCCGCGATTGAAATCCGGGAGAGCGTTGGAGGAGTACTCGGAAGCGCTCGAACTGCCCCTTCAAGACTCCTATGTCGTGGAACAGCCGGTCCAGCAAGACTCCAATCCGGCGTGATAGCTGCTGTTGCTGAAAACTCGCTTCGGCCGCCCGGAGTCGCTCGGATCGTTTGGCGCGAAGGAGGCCCGCGACTGAGCCAAGGGTGCCGATGGCGGAGAGCACTAGACTGACCACAACGAGCGGCTCTGGGTCGACGAAACATGTCACAGCACGGTGCTTCTCGTCTACGGACGAATCCCTTTTCATGTCCAATTCCACCATTTCCTCGCTTGCCCGCAGAATATCCGATAGATAGCACCGACATTATCCACTAAAGCGGTCCCGGTACGCAGCCGATCATTAGATATGCCGAGTGTTCAGCCTGTACAAGCGCGAGCGCCCCGAACGGCTCCGGACTCACCCAAAAGCACAACGGTTATTGAGACAATCTCAGACCTGATTGCACTGGTGCGCCGGATCGAGGATACTCCGGTCGAGCCGCCTGTCCCCCACCCTCCGAAGCTGCTGCTGTTCGGAGTGGCATGCTCTGCCGGCGGACTGATCGTCCTGGCAATCCACCTGATGCTCTAATTCCGCCGGTTGACTACTTGAGCCCATCCGCTCGCGCTTGGACCTTCTTCGCCTCTTCCGCCCGGCCGGAGCGGCGCAACGCCTCGGCCAGCAGGCCCAAGTAGTGGGAGCTTCGTTGGTCTTCCACAATCACCACTCGCTCCAGGTGCGGCACGGCTTCCTTCGCCTTTCCAGCATCCAGCAAGTTCCGCCCCAGGTGATAGTTCGCCAGCCGGTGATTCGGCTCGGCCTTCAACGCTGCACGGTAGTGCGTCAGCGCCTCCGCCCGCTTGCCCGTAGTCTCCAGCGCGAAACCGAGATTGCTTTGCGTATCCGCCTGGTTGGGATTGAGTTCCAACGAACGACGGAAGGCGGCAATCCCCTCCTCGTATCGTCCTTGGATCGACCGCAACACTCCGAAGTTGTAGTGCAGCTCCTCCACCTCGGAATCAATCGCGACCGCAAGTTCGTAGTGCCGCTCGGCTTCTTCGTACTTCTGCAGCACGCCGTAGGCCGAGATCATCCCGCTGTGCGCCAGAACCGATTTGGGATTCGCCTCAAGCGCCTTCTCATACTCCGCAACGGCCGCTTGGAACTCTCCTTGCTGTTCGAGCCGCGCGCCTCGCTCCACATGCAACAGCTCCTCGCCTTCCCGCATCGACTCCACCGAGTCGAGCAACGGGTCGTCGAAAATCCGCGCGATGCGCTTCGATCCTCGCTCGTAAGACGCCAACTCACGCGCCGCGTCCTCGGGCCGTCCCGCCGTCCGATAAGCCTCGGCAAGCGCGAACCGCGTCGCTGGAAAGTCGGGCGCCATCGCGGCGGCGCGCTCAAGGCGCTCAACGGCAGCGTCCACTTCACCCGCGTCCAAAGCAATCCGGCCCAACCCGAGTTCGGCCGTGGCGGAGTTCGGATTCATCCCGAGCACGGACTCGTAGAGCTCAGTCGCCTCGTCCCGGGCGCCCAACTTGCGCTCCAAGTCAGCCAACCGCAGTCGAGTCGGCCCATACCCGGGCTGAACGGAGATGGCTTCTCGGAACGCCTCCGCCGCCTCGCCATCCCGCCCCAACTTCTCCAGCGCGACGCCCCGAAGATAGGTCCACTGCACCGCCCTCGGCTGCAATTGCGCAGCCTGCGCGTAGTAAGCCTCGGCAGCTTCGGTTTGCTCGTAGGCGTCGAGAATCATGGCCAGTTCACCTACGGCCGACGCGTTTTCGGGGTTCTCGTCCAGCTTGGCGACGGCATCGCGAAGCTTCTGTGCAACCGGTTCCGGAAACGCCGCCAAGTCCGGCAGCGAGACCGACGTTGACGGGGCCGGGTCCGAACAGCCAATGGCGAAAGCGAGCAGCACAGCGAGCAGGGGTCTCATCGCCTGACCAGAGTAGCGCGCCGAGCCTGGGCCGAGCTTCACGGGCTACTCCGAGTCGGTCGATTCCTCTTCCTTCGGCTCCGGACGCATCCGGCAAGGCCGACGCAGTTTCCGCCACTCTTGCGGCGTGAGGATCGGTTCCGACTGGGCCTCGGCCGAAATCATCGACTCCAACGTCTCAGCTCGCTCGCTCGGATTCGGATGTGTCGAAAGATAGTTGCTCTGGTCACGCGAGACGCCGGTTCGCTCCGCCAACTTCTGGAACATCGTCACCATGCCGCCGGCATCCACATTGGCCGCCTGCAACGCGAGCAGTCCCTCCCTGTCGGCGGCCTCCTCGTCGCCCCGCGCATGCGCAAGCTGCGCGAACAGAGCGCCGCCCTCAAAGGTGGTCGAGCCGCCGCCAATTGCAGCCACCACTGTATTCACCGTCATCTGGCGGAACAGACTCCGTGTAACGTGCCGCAACTCCACGTGCTGAATCTCATGAGCCAAGACCCCCGCCAGTTCTTCCGGGGTCTCCGTCATCGCAATCAGCGGCTCGAAGACCACAATGCGCCCCCCCGGCGCCGCGAACGCATTCAGCATCCCCGACGCGATCGTCACGTCGTAGTCGAACCGCGGGTCGCTGAGGCCGCTTCGAATCCGCGCCACCAGCTTCTCCATCGCTTCCTGCTTCGGAACGTCGATGCAACGCTCATCCTCCGGGGCGAGCGTGAGCACCACGGCGTCCCCCAAGCGGCTCTCCCATGAAGGCGGAATAAGCGCGGCGCCCACAGCGCCCACAGCCTGCGATCCGTAAACCATGAATCCGACCGAGGCGATGCTCAAGGCAATCACCGCGCCCCCAATCTGGGCCCATGACAGCGGTTGCCTCACGTCGCGCTCCTGGTAGTGCGACTTGCGGTAGACGCCCAGGAAACGCCGATCCTCAATGATCAGCGCGGCGTCGCCTCGCTCCAGCCGCACCGGCTCGCCCGGGTACTGGCCCTGCGTCAGCTCCACGTCGTCGTAGCGCCAAAGGATCGACGTTCCATACCCGGCGTCGACCTCCACTCCCGCCGCCCGAATACGGATCGCCGCCGCATGACGCACCGCCGCCACGCCGTCGAAATAGGCCGCGTCCCAATCCTCTTGAATCGCTTCAATCATTCAAAGAACCCAAAGTCCACGCCCAAGAAGTCCGCGAATCCCTCGCCGGTGGCATCGGTCGCCTGCGGGTCTTGACGGATCGCGTGAAGGTCCAACGCTCCGTCGAGTTCAATCGACTCCAGCCAGACCTTCATGCGCCAAGTTCGCACCCAAGGCCATGCCAATCCCAGTGTGATCACCATCAACAACCCGGCGACAAACGTCAGTTCAAACAACTGCGACCCGGTGATCGTCGAGCGGAATTGCGCCCCGCGATAGGTCGTCTTGGACCAGTAGTACCGCTCGCGAAAGGCGAGATACCAGAAGCTGTACAGCCCAAGCGTCGGGATGAACAACAGCCAATTCACCAGATAGGCCTTGAACAGTTCCCCGCCCTGCGCGGTGCACTCGAAGCGCGAGTCTCCAAAGCGCATGTGGTTCATCAAGTACCGCCGCTTGATGGCGTTAAAAAAAGGCGTCCAAAGGCCGAGCGTGAACAGCCAAATCGGCCAGTTCAACAGATAGATCAACGCGTATCGCCAAGTCTTCCCGCGGAAGGAGAAGCGAATCGCCCGCCACGACGTGCGGCTGAGCCGGTAGCGGTGTGCCCCGATTTCAGCAATCGGCCACAGCAAGGCGACCAACGCGATGACGCCCACCGTCGCCCAGTTCTCCGCATCCGATGACTGGCTGTACATCAGCACGATCGTCGGCCCCCAGATCACGGCCGCCAGGACCGGCGAACCCTTCAACCAGCCCACAAACAGCTCCAGAGGCGTCCCGTGAAACGCGAATCGGTCGCCGGCAAACTCGCCGTGCGACCACACGTACCGCCGCACCCGAACCTTGCCCCAGAAGTAGTAGATGCTCAGCGTCAGGATCGACCACAGACTGTTCACCACGAAGATGCCGAACAGCTCTCTCCCATCCCCGTGGAAACGCGCCCGATGCGTCTTCACCGGCTTCCCGGAATCCAACCCCGCTCCCGAGATCACCCGCGGCGCCAGCTCCGCCCCCCGCGCTCGCTCATCCGATGCTCTCGCCACTCGCAGGCTGACCGTTCCCCCGGCCCCGGCCACAACCAACCCGACGCCGAGGAACAGGACCCCGAAGAACGCAAACGGCGATACCGACTCGTTCAGATCCTCGCGCGAGGCGAGCGGCTCCATCCATTCGTACTCCGACGCCAAATTCTTCCAGGCAATACGGCGCAGTCGGGGCGACAACGCGTCCGCCCGATCGTCCAACCCCACGGCCTCGCAAGCGGTTTGGAGCTGCTCAAGGCTCGTCTGCAACGACGTCTCGTCGTCGGGATACTCCTCCTCCCGCAGCGCCAGCACTTGCGAGTACGCTTCCACCGCATCCGGATCTTCATCTTCCAGATAAATCTCTCCAAGCCGAGTCCAAAGCCAAGCCCGTGCGTTCACCCAATCGCCGTCCGCCGTCGTCTCAATCGCGATCTGCTCGCGAAGAATGTCCGCAGCCTCCTCTCGCAGGTCCAGCAGCTTGAGGACTTCGACCAAGCCCAGCGAGTACGAGTGGCTGGCCCAAAGACCTTTTTCTCCGAGCGCTCGCGAGATCCTAAGCGCCTCCCGGTACAAACCGGAGACCTCCTCCAGGTCCGCACGCTCCTGGTCGGAGAGGTCATCAATTTCGTTGAGACCGGATCCGAAGCGCACCTTGGACGCCAGGTCACTCAGATCGCTCGCCTGCTCCAATGTCTCCAACCCCGCCTGCCGCCGAATACTGATGGCGGCCCGCAGAGCGCCGACCGACTCAGCCGGCTCCTCCCAATTGGAACCGCTCAGTCCGGAGTAAACAGCGGCCAGCAGCGTCGGATCAGGCTCTCGCTCCGATTCGTAGCGATCCGTCAGCACACGATAGAATGCCGCGGCGTCGCTCTCGTAGTCCCACTCGGTACGCCAATCCGCCTCCTCCTTCAGAGCCCGTAGATAGTTCTCGGAGTCCTCGCCATGAATCCGACGACGCATCGAGAGCGTTTGATTCCGCAGATTCAGAGCACGGTCGTTCTCGCCGGCCCAAAACCAAGTTTCGGACGCCCTCAAGAGCAGATCGGCATACTCGTCGGACTCCCCGTTCTCCACTCCAAGCGGCGTCAGGGCGATGTCAATCTGCTCTTGGGCTCCCTCAACCCAGGACTGACGGGCGAACAACGCCCCCAGCGAGAGACGCGCCTCGACTCGCAAGGCATGCCCCGCTCCGAGCCTCTCCTCAATCTCGGTCAGCGCATCGCGGTACGACCGCTCGGCCGCGTCTTCATCCACCTTCACCTGCGCATCCGCCGCGGCTAAGCGAAGCTTCATCACGCGCTCAAAATCAGCTCCCGCGGCTCCCAGCAGCTCAATCGCCACCTCATATTGCTCCAGTGCATCCGCGGATTCAGACCACTCGACAAGAACCTCGGCGAATTCCTCACAAACCGCGGCGCGTTCAGCCGCCGTAGCGGAACGCTCCCGCATGGAGGTCAACACCGCGTCGTATTCTGCGCGGGCCTCGTCGAGTTCGCCGTCTTCCTCCAATTCACGGGCGCGCTCAAGGCCGGCCTGTTCGCCCGCAGTCCCCACAACCTCATCCGCCGCGAAGGAGGACGGGCACAGCAAAAACCCGGCTAGGAGAGATGAGAGTGCGAACGTGGAGCGCACGGCAAATTCCTAGCTTATCGGTGAAATTCCCAGCGGCGTCAACAAAAGAAAAGCCCGCCCGGCAGAAGCCGGGCGGGCAGAGTTACGTTTGGAGGGAGAAAAGCGACTCCCGAACGCCTTAACCTCGGAGCAGGGCCAGCACGGCCTGCGGTGCGGAGTTGGCCTGAGCCAGGGCCGCGACGCCCGCCTGCTGAGCAATTCCCGCTCGGGTCAAGTTGGCCGCTTCCTGCGCCAGGTCGGCGTCGCGGATGCGGCTCTCGGCAGCCGAGAGGTTGGTGATTTGCGTCGTCGCCAGGCCGATCGCGAACTGCAACCGGTTCTGACCACGACCCACGTCGGCTTGGACGGTTGCGAGGTTCGTAACCGCTTCGGCCAGCAGGGTGACGGCCCGTTCGGCGTTTTCAGCCGATCCGATGTCGGCCGTCGATCCGCCCGCCAGGGCATCCGATTCAAGCACCGAGGCGGCGCCGCCGTTGATGCCGTTGGCGCTGGACAGCCCGCTGACGCCCACGTCGAACTCGATGTCGGCCGAGCCCAGGAAGCGGATGCCGTCGTTGGTTCCGTCGATGCGCTCCTTGACCGCAACGAGCTGCTGCAGCGTGGAGTTGTTGGAGCCTTGGATGGCGGAATTGATCGCGCTGACGGCCTCGTCGAGCGTCTTTGCGTTCGAGTTCGTCAGGTCGATGTTGAGGGTTTGGACCGCGCCGGTCGGACTCTGTGCCGTGACCACCAGCGACTGAATGTCGTCGCCGAGGGCCAGTCCGGAGAACGAGGTCGGGTCCGCATCGGTCGCGCCGCTCGTACCTTGAGCGCCGCCGGAGAACACAGTCGACTCAGCGAAGGTGCCCGTCTCGGTCGCGTTGAACCGCGAGATCGAGGCGCCGGCTTCAACGGCCGTAGCCACGGTCCCAAGACCCGAGACGAAGTCGACGATGTTCGTACCCGTCGCCGTGTTGGTTGCGGTGAACGACAGCGCCGAGCCGGAGCTCGTGTCGACCGCTCCCGCCACGGTGTCGGCCGTGAACTCCAGGCCGGCGGCGTTGAGCGCGGTGTTGCCGGCGACTTGCGCGTTCAATAGGTTGCTGAGTCGCGTCTCGGTTACGTTGTCGAGGTCGATGTCGGTGCCGTTGGCGATGCCGAGATCCAGCGTGCCGCCGCCGGCCGTCTGGATGTCGTTGATGGTGAAGAAGTCCGCGTCGTTGGCGCCGGCGCCGACCTCGAACTCGAGTGCGTTCGTCGCTCCGCCGCCGCCGTTGGTGACGACGATTGCGTTCGCGCCGAGCGCCGTGTCGAGTTCGGCCTGGATCAGAGTCACCAAGCCGTCCGAATCGCTGGCCGCCCCGACGTTGACGGTAATCGCACTCGTGGTCGTGGCCGTATTGCCGTTGGTCACCGTGAAGGTGATCGTGCCGCCGGCGGCGTTCGCGGCCGTAACCGCAGTGCCTTGGAAGCCGGCGTTCAGCGTCGCTTCGATCGTCTCGTCGGCAATGGTGTCGGCGTCGAGATCGACCGCCACCGTCACGCCCGAAACGTTCGCGCCCGCCGCCGTGAAGGTCGTACCGCCGACCAGCGCCGCGCCGTCGACCGCAACGCCGCCCGCATCCCCGAGGTCGAGGATGTTGTTGGCCGCCGAATCGTTGACGCTGAGTTGGAAGTCGGTTCCGGTCGTCGAGGCGATCGTCAGCGCGTTCCCCACTCCGAGCGTGGCCTGCAGTCCGGCCGCCGCCAACGTACTGTCCGCCGCGATCGCCGCATTGACCTGATCGACGACGTCCTGCTGCGTGGTCGTACCTGCCGCCACGTCCACGTCGATGTTGGTCGGAGAGGTTGCGCTCGAACCCTCGATGAGGACCGAGATGCGGGCGCTGCCCGAGACCGTCACGTCGATCGCACTGGCGCCGGTGAAGCTGGACGCAGTGGCCGCGTCACCCGTACCGAGCACGGCGGAACCAAAGCCGAGTACGTTCTCGCTGTCGCCGGATGCGGCCACAGTGAACTTCTCGCCGAGGTTGTTGCTGAACGACACGGTGTCGGCGTCCGTATCGGTCGTGAGCTGGAAGCCCGCGGCGCTCAGTTCGCTGTTGTTCGCAAAAGCAGTTTCCAGAGCGGAGAAAATCTGTGCCTGGGTCTCACTGCCGGCCAACGTCACGTTCAGAGTCTGAGGAGAACTCAGCCCGCCGCCCGAAATCTTGACCGCGATCGTATCCGTGTTGCCCGCCGAGGCGTCGCCGGAGGCCGTACCGCTGGTCAGCGAAGTCGTCAACGACGCGCCCTGCGCATTGGTCGAAGCATTGTCAAAGTTGCCCAACAGCGCGTTTGAGACCAAGTCGCCCGCCTGCACCTGGAAGGCCGTATCGGACGACGTGAAGGCGAGCTGCTGCTTGCCGGTAGAGTCGGTGTTGACCACCGCGCTGATGCCCGCGTCTTTGAACGCTTGGCCTGCGGCGGAAGTCGCCGAGAAACCTTCGAGCGCATTGTTGACCGCTTCCACCAGGGTATTGGCGTCGACGACGCCCGACAGATTGACGGCGAGTCGCGCCTCGCCGTCGTCGGCAAAGCCCGGTCCGGAGAACAGGAACTCGGAGAATCCAGCCGTCTTCAGCGACGCTTGGTTGGTCGTATCCGACAGGACGTTCTCGACGCTCGTCACGGACGTGGCGCCGATGTCGGTCACCTCCTCGGTCCCGCCCAGCGCCTGGACCCCTTGCAGCCCCAGCCTGGAGGCGTTGACCGCCGACTGCGATAGGTCGATGTTGACCGCGCCGTTCTGCGTTTCCGAGATGCCGCCGTTGGCCTTGCCGCCGCCGATGAACACCGAAAGCGCCTTGTTGAACTGCCCGCCCGCGTCCAGGCCGATCGCCTGCGACTGACGGTTGATCTCTTCAATGATCGACTGGAACTCCGAGTCCAGCGTGCTGCGGTCGCCGGTAAACGTACCGGAGGCGGACTGCGTCGCCAGGGTGCGGGCGCGGTCAATCAGCAACGAAATGTTGTTCAGACCACCGTCGATCGTCTGCAGAGTGGAGAGTCCGTCAGCGGCGTTTCGCACGCCCTGACGCAGAACCGAAATGTCGGAGCGGAACCGGTTGGCGACAGCCAATCCAGCCGCGTCGTCGGCCGAAGAGTTGATGCGCAGACCAGACGTCAGTCGAGCGATCGTCGTAGTTTGCAGTTGGTTGGTGCGGCCCAGGTTTTCCTGGGCAAGCAACGAGTTGACGTTAGTGACAATTGAAAAGCCGGACATAGTTTCCTTCCTTGGCAGATGATTTGTGAACGACCCGGATTCCTTTCCAGGTCCTTCCCCTCATCGGCCGCACCTCGCGGAGTTTGGAAGAAATGTGCTCGTCGCCCTTACATCGTTTGGGCCGCGTCCTTGAGGAATGAGCCCACGTCGCGGTAGCCGTTGCAGCGGAGCGTGACGGCCAGCTTTTCAAGTGCGGCCTTATGGATCTGCGAAACCCGGCTCTCGTTGACCCCCAGACGACCGCCAATCTGCTTCATCGTGTGTTCACGGTCATAGTAGAGCCGGATCACTGTCTTGTACCTGGGCGGCAGCGCGTCCATCGCCGTTTCCAGAGCGGCCCGCAATTCGCGATTCGCCACCACTTCATCCGGACAGTGCTCGGGCGGGTCCGTGGCTTCCACGTATCCGGAATGGTCGGGCGGCTCGACGACGTGCGGCCGGGCCGGCGCCAAGCCAGCCGCATGTAGTTCCCGCTTCTGCTTCAGATACTGGCTCTCGGAGATGCCCATCCCCTCGGCGACCTCCTTCTCATTGGGAGCGCGGCCCAGCCGTTGAGCTTGCTCCTGAGCGGCAGCCTCAAATTGCTTGTAGCGGCGGCGTAGGTCGCGTGAAGCCCAATCCAACTGCCGCAAGCTGTCGAGGATAGCGCCTCGGATACGGTGCTTCGCGTAGAGGTGGAAGACGACGTTCTTGTCAGGACGGTACTTGTTGACCGCATCAAACAGCCCAAGCACACCGGCGTGAACTAAGTCGTCCAGTTCCACCTGTACCGGCAAACTCTCACGGACACGACTAGCGATCGCTCTCACCAGCGGCAGGTGATTGACGATCACCTCGTCCCGGTTGCTTTGAATCTGATCGTACTGTTCCTGCGCCTTCGCGGCGGCTGCACCAACTCCGTCCTGGCCTGTCATGGCAAGTCTCTCCTCGGCTCCAATCTACGAATCGTTCCTCAAATGAACACGGTCGAGGCCTCTTTTTGCTCGGGTCTCGATCCGCTTCGCGCCGGCAAGGCCACCAGACAGTCCGCTTCGCCGCGATGCGTCCCGCTGCGCCTTCCGCTCTTGACGGAAACCTTCGGGGCCGCACGAATCCCCTTAGGGCACGGGTGGCGCCAATCTGACACCTGGGCCTAGGCTGCTGAAATAAAAGGTCTTAAATCGTACGTCAGGCAGGCAAACGTCAACATCACGACGTCAGCACGTCAACCGTCTGACAGCCGGACTCCGAGCGTTGGTGTAAATCCTGTGGAAAAAACACAATTTGGAACTGCCGGTTTCATTTCGGCCGCGGCCCTCTCGTCCCCTCCCAAGTGCCTGCTAGGAACGGCCCTAGAGCCTGTTTCCAGACTTGGTCGAACATTCAGAAGAGAACCGATTTGAAACAGGGGCCTTCGCGTTCCGTTTCAAGACTTCTCTATCTTGTTAAAAACAATACCCTTCCAAATTTTTTCTCGGTTGGCCCCTCACCTGCTCTGATCCACACTGCAATGCCCGACCTAGCCGCCTTGAACCTGGAACTGCTGAACGCCTCCCAGAGATACCGGATCGCATCCATCAGCGACGACGACCAAGCACACGGCCGCATCGCCGCCGCGCTCGAAACCTCCGGCTTCCGTCCGGCGGTCCGGTCCAACTGGAGGGAGGCCGCCCAACGGATCGCCTCGGTCCAGCCCGACTTGATCCTGGCCGACGTCAGCGGCCCGAGCAGCAGCCAAGAAGCCCGCAAGTTGCTGGACGGCCGCGGCAGCACTCCGGTCGTGCTGGTGGGACGGGAAGAACTCCTGCCTGATCTGGCGCAGTTGATCAGCGCCGGGGCCAACGATTACCTGACGCACCCTTATACGTCGGCGGAGCTGTGCGGGAGGGTCTGCGTAGCCTTGGCGGGCGCACACGTTGAAGACGCTCTCACCCGGTCGAGTCCAGGACTGCTCGGGACGTCCTCCGCTTTTCAAACGGTTCTAGATCAGATTGACCTGGTGGCGCCCAAGGACGCCACCGTCCTCATTACCGGCGAGACCGGCGTCGGCAAGGAGCGAGTCGCTCAGGCTCTCCACGCCGCCAGCCGGCGATCCAAAGGCCCGTTGGTCTCGGTGAACTGCGCCGGAGTGCCGGCGCCGCTGCTCGAAGACGAATTCTTTGGACACGTGAAGGGAGCCTTCACGGACGCGTTCCGAGCGCGCCCGGGACGCTTTGAGCAGGCTGCCGGGGGAACCATCTTCCTCGACGAAATCGGGGACTTGCCGCTCGACTTGCAGCCCAAGCTGCTGCGCGTCTTGCAGGAGCGCGTCGTGAGCCGCCTCGGCGCCCTCGACACGGTCTCCGTCGACGCGCGCGTGATTGCGGCCACCAACATGGACCTCCGAAGCGCCGTGAGCCAAGGTCGTTTCCGCGAGGATCTCTTCTATCGCGTCAACGTGTTTCCCATTCACGTGCCCGCGCTCCGCGAACGACGCGCCGACATCCCTCTGCTCATTGAACACTTCCTGAGCCTCCATTCGAGGCGAGAGCGGATCGCCCCAAAAATGCTCGATCCGGCGGCAGCGCCCGAGCTGATGGCCCGCCTATGGCCCGGCAACATCCGAGAACTGGAGAACGCCGTGGAGATCGCGGCCATCCAGTCCCGCGACGAACCGTGCGTCCGCATCGAGCACTTCCCGGCCACACAGGCGGCGGGAAGCCCGCTGCTTACCGATGTCGACGCCGACCATCCGCTGGAGCTCCGGCATGTGGTCGCTCGATTCGAGGGTGAGCTGATCCAGCGCGCCCTAGACAGGAATGCGGGCAACAAGACGCAAGCCGCGGACGAGTTAGGGATGAAGCGGACGACGCTCATCGAGAAAATCAAGAAACTCTCTCGGGAGCTGGGCAAGGAAGCGATCGGCGCACACTAGCATTTCCCGGCACTGGCTACAATGAGCCCGTGTCTCACGCTACGGCTTCCCTTCCCCAAACTTTCGGAGCACTACGCCGAGACCCGAAGTTTTCCGAAGAGAGGCTGGCTCGCCCCGTCAAACAAGAGATCCGCGACAATCTGGCGGCCAAGCTGGCGGCGGGTGAAACTCTCTTTCCAGGCGTCCACGGATTCGAGGACACCGTCGTACCTCAGATTGTGAACGCGCTGTTGGCGCGCCATGATTTCATCCTGCTCGGATTGCGAGGACAGGCCAAGAGCCGGATCCTGCGCGCGCTGACCGGCTTTCTGGAACCGGCGCTGCCCTACCTGGCCGACAGCGAGATCCGCGACAATCCCTACCGGCCGATCTCCAAGCAGGGCAAGGAAATCTTGGCCGCGCAGGGCGACGACGCCCGCATCGAGTACCTGGCGCCTGAAGACCGCTACATCGAAAAACTGGCGACGCCGGACGTCACCATCGCCGACATGATCGGCGACATTGATCCGATCCAAGCAGCCAAGGCGGGCCGCCGCCTGTCGGACGAACTGACGATGCACTTTGGCCTGTTGCCGCGCGCACACCGGGGCATCTTTGCAGTCAACGAATTGCCCGACTTGATGGGCAAGATCCAAGTCGGACTGTTCAACATCCTGCAAGAGGGCGACGTGCAGATCAAAGGCTTCCCGGTCCGGTTGCCGCTCGACTTGCTGATGGTGTTTTCGGCGAATCCGGAAGACTACACGGCCCGCGGGAAGATCGTCACTCCGCTGAAGGACCGCATCGGCAGCGAGATCCGGACACACTATCCGCAAGCGGTGGAGGAAGGCGTCCGGATCACCGCCCAAGAAGCTTGGATCGATCGCACCGACGGCGGAACCGAAGTCTGGATGCCCGAGTACATCCCCGAAATCGTGGAGCAGATCGCCTTCGCCGCGCGCGAAGACAGCCGCGTCGACCGACGCTCCGGCGTCTCGCAGCGACTCCCGATCTCCGTACTGGAGCACGTCGCGTCCAACGCGGAGCGGCGTGCACTGAAGGCCGGCGAAGCCCTGGCCGTGCCGCGCGTCGCCGACATCTACGCGGCACTGCCGGCAATCACCGGCAAGCTGGAACTGGAGTACGAAGGCGAGATGCGCGGAGCGGAGACGGTCGCGCTGGAGTTGATCCGCACCGCGGTTGCGCGGGTGTACGACGAGTCCGGCCGCAAGGGCCTGGGCAAGCAGATTGTGAATTGGTTTGAGATGGGCGGCTCTCTCAAGTTGGAAGCCGACCAATCCGCCGCCCAGATGCTAAAGGAGTTCAACAAGATCCAAGGCTTGATGGAACTCGCCGGCGAGATCGCCCCGGAGGGCCGCGACGAGCCGGAGATCCTCGCCTCGGCAGCGGAATACGTACTGGACGGCTTGTACGCACACCGCCGGCTGACGCGGAGTGAGGAGTTGGGGTATCACGCCCAACCGCAACGCCCGAAGAAGTCGAAGCGGCGACAACAATTCGAGTCGCAAGATTTCGGCGAGACCTACAACTAGATGAAGTACATCCGCTTCACGAAGTTTCTCGGCGACAACTTCGGCATCAGCTCCGAGGACCTGATGCGTGCGCTGTCGGACTTCTTCCTGAGAAGCGGTTTCGAGGACCAATTCCGCTTCGGCGAGATGCCGCCGGGCAGCTCGATGGAAGAGCTGGAGCGAGCCATTCGCGAGGCGCTCGAATCGGGCGAGCTCTTCAACCAAGAGCAACTCGACCAGATGATGGAGCGGCTCGAGGAGATGTCACAAGAGCAGACGGATCAACTGGTCCAGCAATTAGCGCAGCAACTGGCCGACGACGGGTACGTCTCGATCGGGCAGCCCGGCGAGAGCGCGGAGCGCCGGGTGGAAGTTGCCGACGGCCCGGGCTCGGCGGGGCCGGATCAAGCGAAGGGACGGGTGCGCTTTGAGATCTCCGACAAGAGCCTGGACTTCCTGGGATTCAAAGCGTTCAAAGACTTGATCGGGTCGCTCGGCAAGGCCGCGGCCGGAAGTCACGACACCCGAGAAACCGCTACCGGCGTCGAGACGGGCGGCTCGTCGAAGGAGTATGAATTCGGCGACACGCTCAACCTAGACGTCTCCGCCACGCTGACCAGAGCGATCGCACGACAAGGCCTGGGCGACACGATCGAGCTGGAATACGAGGATCTGATGGTGCGCCAGAGCGAGTACCAAAGCTCGTGTGCGACGGTCTTGATGCTCGATTGCAGCCACTCGATGATCCTCTACGGCGAAGACCGGTTTACCCCGGCCAAGCAGGTGGCGCTGGCATTGGCGCACATGATCCGGACGCAGTTCCCCGGCGACTCTCTGCACCTAGTTCTGTTCCACGATTCGGCGGAGGAGATGCCGCTTTCGAAGTTGGCCCGAGTCAAGGTGGGCCCCTTCCACACCAATACGCGGGAGGGACTCATTGCGGCTCAGCGCATCCTGCGCCGCCAGCGCAAGGAGATGCAGCAGATCATCATGATCACTGACGGCAAGCCTTCCGCGCTCACGTTGGACGACGGGCGGATCTACAAGAACCCCTTCGGGCTGGACCCGCTGGTGATCTCGCGAACTCTGGAGGAGGTCCACAAGTGCAAACGCCAGGGCGTGCTGATCAATACGTTCATGCTGGCGCAGGACCCGACGCTCATCCGCTTCGTACAGCAAGTGGCCAAGATTTGCCGGGGAAAGGCGTACTTCACGAGTCCGCGCAATCTGGGGCGGCACCTGCTGCTGGACTACATGAACAACAAGAGCAAGATGGTCAATTGACGTCCCGCGTCGCCCGGTCGCCGTCAGCGATAGCTCGAAATGCAGTGCTCCGGCGGGGCCGTCGGCAAGGTCTGTTTCCAAGCCAGCGCTTTGGCGGATAGATCCTCGACGATCTCGGCGTAGTCCGCCGACACGTCGCGGCTTTCGTTGCGATCGGTCGCCACGTTGTAGAGTTCCTTCACGCCCCTGCTGCGGTCGTAGAGGAGCTTCCAGCGCCCCTCGCGCACGGCCAGCAGGGAAGGCGGCTCGGGCTCCCCGCCTCGCCCGAGTCCATACCTCCACTCCCAATACATCGGCTTCGCCCGTTCCATGGGGAGCCCGCGAAGCAGGGGCAGAATGTTTTGCCCGTCGCCCTGGAAATCCGGCGGCAATTCCGCGCCGGCGGCCGCGGCAAAGGTCGGGAGCAAGTCCACGGCCGCGACGATCGAGGCGGTATCCACGCGTCCCGCCGGCGCCTGTGCGGGCCAGCGAACCAGGAAAGGAACACGAATCCCGCCTTCGTAGACGTCTCGCTTGCGCCCCCTCAAGCCCGCGGTCGTCCCCACGCTGTACCAGGTTCCAAGGCCGGTAATGCCCTCCACCTTGGCGTCCGGGTCGGGGGCGTTCAATTTCCTCGTCGCCGGACCGGTGACCTCCGGGCCGTTGTCGCTGGCGAATACGACCAGGGTGTTCTCCGCAAGCCCCAGCTCGTCGAGCACGTCCAGCACCTTGCCGATTCGTCGGTCGGCGGCGTCGACAATGGCGGCATAGGTCTGCTCCTGCTCGCCGAGATGCGCGTATTTCTCCAGAGACTCCGCCTCCGGGTAGTGAGGGGTATGCGTCTCGTGAATCCACAGATTGACGAAAAACGGCTGATCCCGATGGCGACGGATAAAATCGACGGCGTGATCGTAGAGGCCGAAGGCGTCGGTTTGCGGACCGGGTCCGTTGAACGCGAACGACTCGTCGAAGCCGTACTCAGTCGGGGCGGGCGCGTCTCGAACATGGCTATTGGTCAAGTGCCACTTTCCGAAGTGTCCCGTCTTGTAGCCCGCCTTCTTGAGCACGTCGGGGATCGTCAAGGCATCAGGATTCAGCCAGTCCGGCATCGAAAATCGCTGTTGGTGTGTTACGTCCGCAAAATGCCGATGCACGCTGTTTCGGGCCGGATACTGGCCGGTCATGACGGCCGTACGGCTCGGCGAGCACACCGGATTCGACACCACGAATTGACGGAACTCAGCACCCTCCGTAGCCAGTCTGTCGATGTTCGGCGTCCGGATGTCCGGGTGTCCATGAAGGCTGATGTCGCCCCAGCCGAGATCGTCGGCAAAGATGAAAACAATGTTGGGCGCGGCGGCTCCGGCAACAACCGCCGCCGAGCCGAGCCACAGCAAACCGATCGCGCACCATCGGCTCAGAAAGCAGGCTAGATTCGAAACCATATCGTCGTCTCCAGTTGGCCCTTCCGACACGGCTACTTGCCCTCGGCCGCCCACTTCTTCATCTGCGCAATGTTGGCCTTGAGCGTCTGCACACCCGCATCCGTCTTGTTACGGCCGTTCAAGTACAAGCTCATCTCGGCATCGTAGTCACGCTCCGACTCCGGCGTCTCGCCGCGGTCCCCGCTCTCTTTGATCCACCGATCAAGAATCGCCCGATGCCTCAGGAGTGTCGCTCGGTGCTCCGAATCCGCAGACAAACTGCGCAGCTCATGCGGATCGGACTCCAGATCGTAGAACTCTTCACGAGGGCGGGTCGGATTGAAGATCCGGTCCTGGTCGGCATTCAGCTTGCCCTCCTCGTGGAGCCGCCGCAGGGTCTTGGTCAGAGCCTTCGCGTCCTTGTAGCGGTTCGGCTGCATGTGCGGACGGTCCGGGTAGTAGTTGCGAATGTACTTGTAGCGCGCCGTCCGCACGCTGCGCATGCGCTCCACCGTCTCATCGCAACGGTCGCGGGCGGAGACTACGAATTCACGAGACCGAGATCCAGGGCCAAAGAGCGGACGCCCCTCCAGCCCGTTCGGGAAGTCGACGCCCGCGATCCTCAGCGTCTCGGCAGCGACGTCGATATGAGCCACCAGATCGTCGCGCACGGCGTCCCGGTCAATCCCCGGGCCGCGAACAATCAACGGAACACGAATCCCCTCCTCATAGAGAAACTGCTTTCCACGCGCATGGCTAACGCCGTGATCGGTGAAGAAGAAGACGACCGTATTCTCAGCGAGTCCATCCTCCTCCAGCCGCGCGAGAATCTCGCCCACTTCCCAATCCGCATTCTCAATCGACTCCAGATAGCGGGCCCAATCCAGCCGAATGTCAGGATCGTCAGGATAGTAAGGCGGGAGTTCGACAGAGGCTGGATCAATACCGTTGGTGTGGACTCCCTCTGTCGGCCCGAGAGTGCGCTGGTCGCGGAACTTCCCGCCACGCAAGTGGATCTGCGCAAAGAACGGCGTGCCGTCGGGTCGCTCCCTCCAATCAGCCCCGTCATAGAGACTCTTGTCGTAGTGAAAGTTGTAGTCAGTCTTGCCAGGACGGATCTCGGACGAACGAAGCCCGCCGTTGAAAACCGCGTAGCCGGCGTCTCTCAAAATCTCCGGCAGCGGCCGCACGCCCTCGGCCAGATAGTTCATCGCCTCCTGGCTGCGTGAACTGCGATGGTTGTGAGCGCCAATCGTCGTCTGATACATCCCGGTGATCAACGCCGAGCGCGAGGGCGAGCATACCGGGGCCGTGACAAAGGCGCGAGTGAACTTGACGCCCTCCTCGGCAAGACGGTCGACGTTCGGCGTCTTGGCAACCGTGGAAATGAACGGGCCGTAGTGGGCCGACTGATCCTCCACGTTGATCCAGAGAATGTTCGGCGGCTGCTGCGCGGAACACACGACGGCCAAGGCGAGCCAAGCAAACGAGAGACGCATCGCAAGCAATTCTAGCCGAAACCCTAGTACCGCCTGATTCGAATATTCCGATACTCCACTTTCATCGGCGGCCCCACATGCACCTGCACGCCGATCCGTCCCGCCACCGGCCGATTCGGAACGTCGTCGTCCATCACCACCGACATCAGCCGCCCGTTCACCAAATGCGTCAGCGTATTCCCCTTCGCCAGGATATGCACCGAATTCCAGCCGTCCGTGAAACTCTCCGCCAGATCATCGGGACTGGCAAACGTCGAAACCAGCACCGGGGGTCGTCCGCCGACGACGCGAGTCATCTGCCCCCGCACCGCCAGGAACCGCCGTCCCTTCTCCTCGTAGTTGTTGCCTGTGTAGCGCGCCTTCCCGTCGATATCGCACTGGTACCCTCTCATGGCAAATCGATTCGAGGGCGTCACCGGGTCCGGGATCACCGCGCTGCGATAGTTGATCCCGGAAT
>Ga0070726_10001006_pt1 | contig 30337 bp, 26 predicted proteins | sample tdAd471_FD_67275 | JGI IMG/M metagenome (GOLD analysis project Ga0070726, IMG submission 67275) | Marine sediment microbial communities from the Atlantic coast under amendment with organic carbon and nitrate - tdAd47.1 | ecosystem: Environmental > Aquatic > Marine > Coastal > Sediment | place...
CGCCATGCAGCATTTCACGACGCTGCACGACAATGTCTCCACGACGGTCTCACTGTCCCGGGCCCGCTACTGGATGGCTCGCGCCGCCGACGCGCTGGGTGATCCGCAGCTGGCCGCACAGTATTACGAGGATGCAGGCGAACACTCGACCGCCTATTACGGTCAACTTGCCCTCGCCCAGCTCCAGGGCGACCAGGCCGAGCTCGCTTTTGAAGCCGACCCGGTCCCGACGGCAGAGACGCGTCAGCGCTTCGAATCCCGGCCGATGGTTCAGGCCATGCGGCGGATCGCGGAACAGGGTGAGGACTACTATTATCGCCTGTTCAGCTACCGCATGGACGACATGATGGAGGATCCAGAGGAGGCAGTCCTTCTGGCTCGGCTGTCCCAGGAATATCTCTACACGCGCCAGGCCGTCCGCGCCGCCAAGGCGGCCCGCCAGCGCGGAGTCATTCTGCCGCAAAGCGCCTATCCGACGATCTCCCTTCCGGAACAGACCTCCGGCCTGCGCCCGGATGATGCGGTCGTACACTCCATCATCCGCCAGGAAACCGAGTTCTGGCAGCACGCGGTCTCCGGTGCTGGCGCCCGGGGCATGATGCAGATGATGCCAGCCACGGCGCGCGACACGGCCCGCTCAATCGGCGAGCCCTATCGCTATAACTGGCTGACCGACGATCTCGACTACAATCTCACCCTCGGCATGCACCATCTCGGCGAAGTATTGGAGGATTATGACGGCTCCTACGTCATGGCTCTCGCCGCCTATAATGCGGGCGGACACCGCGTGCGCCGCTGGGTCGAGGACTATGGCGATCCGCGTGATCCCGACGTCGACCCGATCGACTGGGTGGAGAGCATCCCCTTCTCCGAAACCCGCAATTACGTGATGCGCGTTCTGGAAAACATGCAGGTCTACCGGACTCGTCTGAATGGCGATGCACCGGTGCCGCTGGGCATCGAGGATGACCTCAACGCCGGTTCCCCTGCCCCGTCCACGGGCAACTAGCCGCCAGGCGCGCGATCACCGCACACTTTCACACGCGTCGCGGCGAAGGGCTTCCCTTGCCGCGATGACGTGCTAATCATCCGCAAAATCAACTTCCCGGGACCGACGCATCGGCTCCGGGACCCAGACCGTCGAGCCCCATGCTGTCCCGTCTTGTCTCCCGCCGCATTCGCTACCTGCGATACGCCGAAACCGAGACCTCGGGGTCGATCGAGAGTTTTCACCACTATCTGTGGGCCTATCTCCTGCCGGCGCTGGACTACGTGCTGCGCCGCTCCCCCGTCGAGCGATTTGCAACGCGCTACGCCATCCGCTCCTGCGGCCCCTTGATGGACCCCGTCGCAACCGTGCTGCTGGACCATTTCGGCGTCAAATACGGCCTCACACATCCCGACCATCCGGGCTTTGACGACCAGGGCGCGATCGAAATCCAGCGCTGGGACGGTCTGCTGGAACGGCCTTTCGATACGGAAACGGACAATCCGCGTGAGCTGCGCAAAAATCTCTGGCCACGTTTCAGCGCCATGCGCTCCCGCCTCATCAAGGCCGCGAAGGCAAGTACTACAACCGCCTATGACGGCAAGCTGCTTCTGATCCGGCGCGCAGACGAGCCGGGTTACTACAAGCGCGGCGGCAAGCAGGCGGCGCATTATGGCGCGGGCCGACGCGCCCTGACTGGCCTTGAGGAAACCGCTGCGGATCTCGAAGCGGCCGGCATTCCCACCGAAATATTCGATTGCGGAACGCACGGAATTTTCGAGCAGATCCGTGCTTTCCACGACTGCTGCGGTGTCGTCGCCATCCGGGGCGCGGAGCTCGCCCACCTCGCCTGGATGCGGCCGGGCACCCAGGCCGTCATGGTCACCATTCCGCACATGCGCGAACCCCTGGCCGTCCATCGCCGCTTCTGTGCGATCAATGATGTCCGGCTCGACGTCCTGCCCATCCTGGACCAGGAGAACGCCCCCCGGATCACGGCGGCGCTGCTCCTGCCCCTGTTGAAGCGGGAGGACTGATCCGTGCGGATCGTCCGGACTGTCGCCGACCTCGAAGCCTATCTCGACGGCACCATCGCGGTATCCGGCTTCAAGCGCGAGCCCGTCGCCATCTCGGACCAGGATGAGTGGTTGCTGCGCGACGGCGTGTTGACCCATCACACCGGAAGCTTCTTCCAGATTGTCGGCTATCAGCCCTCGACGGGGCCTGACGCGCTGATGCTCTACCAGCCGCAAAGCGCCATCAACGGGATCGCCCTGCATCGCGGCGAGGACGGCCTTTACATCCTGCTTCAGGCGCGGGTCGAGCCGGGCAATACCCGGATTGGCAATGTCGGTCCGACAGTGCAATCCACAGCGGGCAATTACATGCGCCTGCACAAGGGCAAGGCGACTACCTGCCTCGACCTGTTTTTCGGCTACAGCCCGAATGCACGCCCGATCTGGAATTCCAATCACTATGATCTCGGCAGTTTCTATCTCTCCAAGCTGAAAATGATCAGCGTGGTTGAGACGCGCGACTGGGTCGACACCGAAGAGAACATGATCTGGGTCCGCCTCGACGCGCTGATCGAGGCGCTGCGCATGGACCATCTGATCAATACCGACCTGCGCTCGGCACTTGTGGCGATCGACTGGGCGAAGATCCTCAACACGCCGGAACCGCAGGACATCGAACAGGATCTGACGCCCCTGCTCGTCCCGTCGGCGGGATCCGCCCGCCAGCCGGGGCACATCCTGCCGCTCTCGGAGCTGACGGGTTGGGAAATGGTGGACGACGGCATTCGGGACATCGACGCACGCGGTCGCTCCGCCCGTCTCTGGCGGGTCGAGGCGATCAATCGCGAGGTCGCGGCCTGGACCCAGCCTCTGCTCGCCTGCGACCGCCGTCAGAGAGCCACACTTCTGGTTCGTGGCTGGGACAGTGCATCCCCGGAATTCCTCATCACCACGGCGAGCGAAACCGGTGTGAGCAACAGCGATGTGCTGCTGCCCTCGTATTGTGACTGGGATGGCGAGGCCCAGCCGGACGCCGTCAGATCCGGCCGCGTGATCCGTGACTGCGTCCAGTCCGAGGAAGGCGGTCGCTTCATGGAAGTCGAAACCCGCTATCAGCTGATCGAGGTGGAGGCGGACCATGCAGCCGCGCCCAACCAGGCCTGGCTCAACGGGGCGGAGTACGCAGCGGTGCTGCGCGCCTCCAACCGGCCGTCCATGCTGTTGCGCTGCCTGTCGTCGCTGGTGCTGGAGCGGCTCTACCCGACCGCCTTTGCCAGCATGAACCCGGACCGCTAGGCGCGCTCGAGCGCCTGGGCAAACACGTCCTTGTCGACATTCCCGCCAGTCGCCAGAACGACCACAGTCTGCCCTTTCACATCCAGCTTGCCGCTCAGAATGGCAGCAAGAGCGGCTGCGCCGCCGGGCTCGACCACGACTTTGAGATGACGCCAGGCCTGGGCGACGGCATCGAGCGCTTCGTCGTCCGTAATGGCGAGACCGCCGGCCAGCTGCGTGCTGTTGAGTTTCCAGGTCAGCTCGCCATGGATCGGCGTGATGATCGCATCACACACGGACCCCGTCAGGCGCTCATTGGGCCGGCGTTCGCCGGTCTCCAGCGTATGCCTGAGATCGTCAAACCCGGCCGGCTCCGCAGCCCAGACCCGGGTGTTCGGGCTCATCGCCTTCACCGCGAGACCGACACCGGCGATAAGGCCACCGCCGCCCGCACAGCAGACGACATGGTCCGCGGACAGGCCCTGCGCCGCGAGCTGCATCATGGCCTCGCGACCACTCGTCCCCTGACCGGCGATGACGTGCGGGTCTTCATAGGGGGGAACCAGTACCCGGCCCTCTTCGCGCGCAATCTGTTGACCGATGGCTTCCCGGCTTTCCGTGGCGCGGTCGAAATAGACCACCTCGCCGCCCCAGAACTTCACACCAGCGACCTTCGCCTTGGGGGCGTCCTTGGGCATGATGATCTTGGCCGTCGTGCCGATGAGACGGGCAGCCGCCGCAACGCCCTGAGCGTGATTGCCGGAGGAATAAGCCAGCACCCCGCGACGAACCTCATCCGAGGTGAGCTGTGAGATGCGGTTATAGGCGCCGCGAAACTTGAACGAACCGGTGCGTTGCAGGCATTCCGCCTTCACAAAGAGCTTTGCCCCGAGTTGCTGGTCGAGCACATCGTTGCGCAGAAGCGGCGTTTCCACGGCCACGCCATCCAACCGGTCGGCCGCGGCCTCCACATCGGCAAATTCCGGTAAAACGTCCAAATCGACTGTCATCGCCTGCGTCCCTCGCTCGATACGGCCCGCCCTGCCGGAACCACCCTTAGGCAATCTTTCCCGCCCGCGCAAAGGGATTGCGCGGTAAGCCATTTCAGCCTTTGATACGACCAGAAAAAGTCACCCGACGGTCGATAGAAAAAGGGGAGAAGAATGAAGCTTCGCGCACATATGATGGATTGTCCGCTGATGATCTCGGACATCCTGGTCCACGCCGCCAATTGCCATGGCGACCAGGAAATTGTCACGCGGCTTCCGGAGAGCGGTGATATTCACCGCCAGAATTATCGCGACACGCATGAGCGCACCAAGCAGCTCGCCAATGCGCTCGAGAAAGGCCTGAAGATCCGCGAAGGCGACCGCGTCGCCACCATCGCCTGGAACTCCCATCGCCATTTCGAGCTTTACTACGCGATTTCCGGCATTGGCGCGGTCGTGCATACGGTCAACCCGCGCCTCGATCCGAAGCAGATCGTCTGGATGCTGGAACATGCCGGCGCCAAGGCCGTGTTCTTCGACAAGCAGTTTGCCCCGCTGGTCGACGCGATTTCGAAGGCCTGCAAGACCGTCAAGACCTGGGTGCTGATGTCGGACAAGACGCACAGCGATGCCGTCTCCACCAAACACAAGACCTATGAAGAACTGATCGCGGGCTACAAGGCTGATTACGACTGGCCGGTTTTCGACGAGAACGCCGCCGCCGGTCTCTGCTACACGTCGGGCACCACGGGCGATCCCAAGGGCGTGCTCTACTCGCACCGGTCCAACGTGCTGCACGCCATGGCAACCTCGGCCTCCGACGTTATCGGCGTGGGTGCGCGCGGCATCCTGATGCCGGTCGTTCCGATGTTCCACGTCAACGCCTGGGGCATCCCGTACGCTGCCCCGATGAATGGCGCCAAGCTGATCATGCCGGGACCGGGCCTCGACGGGGCCAGCCTGCACGAGCTGATCGAGAGCGAAGGCGTGAACTACGTCGCCGGCGTGCCGACTGTCTGGCTCGGACTGCTGAATTATCTCGAAGCCAACAACAAGCGGATCGACACGATCAAGCGCGTGCTGATCGGTGGCTCCGCCCTGCCGGAGGCCCTGCTTCGCGCCTATGAAGACAAGTATGGCGTTGTGATGCAGCAAGGCTGGGGCATGACCGAAATGAGCCCGCTCGGGACCGTCAATGCCGCCCTGCCCAAGCACGACAGTCTCGACCGCGAGGAAGAGATCAAGATCAAGCTCAAGCAAGGTCGACTCGTCTTCGGCGTCGGCATGCGCATCGTCGATGACGAAGGCAAGGAACTGCCCTGGGATGGCAAGTCCTCCGGTCACGTCCAGGTGCGCGGCCCCTGGATCGCCTCGTCCTACTTCCGCGGCGCGGGTGCCGAGAGCTTCACCAAGGATGGCTGGTTCAAGACCGGGGACGTCGCCCATCTCGACGGCGACGGCTTCATGGTCATCACCGACCGGTCCAAGGACGTGATCAAGACCGGTGGCGAATGGATCTCCTCCATCGATCTGGAAAACGCCGCCATGGGTCATCCGGATGTCGCCCTGGCGGCAGCGGTCGGCATGCCGCACCCGAAATGGCAGGAGCGCCCGCTCCTCATCGTCCAGTTGAAGGAAGGCGCCGAGCCGAACGCCGAGAGCATTCTCGACTATCTGCGCGGCGAAGTTCCGAAATGGTGGGTGCCGGACGCCGTCGAATTCATCGACGAAATGCCGATCGGCGCGACCGGCAAGATCCTTAAGACCAAGCTCCGGGAAATCTACAAGGATTACGAATTCCCGGGCGTGGATGCCTGATCGGGCAAACCGAGACTATTCCGCCACTGGACAAGAAGGCCCTGGTCACCACCGGGGCCTTTTCTTGTCCCGGTTTCGGGAGGGGGACAGGTGCGTGTCCATTCCCTCCTTCGCCCCTCTTGCGCCCGTCAGCGGGGCGTCTTATCTTTTTATCGTAATTCGATAAGGAACAGATCTCAGATGGAGATGCATTACTACATGGGACCGGAAATCGGCATTGTCGGGCTTCTGCTCTACTTCCTGCCCACCGTGATCGGCATGTTTCGCGGGCACGACAACACGTTCGCCATCTTCCTGACCAATCTGATCTTCGGCTGGACCGGTATTGGCTGGTTCGTCGCCCTGATCTGGTCCTTCACAGCCATCCGCCGACGCGTGCGGGACTAGTCGAGGCTCCCCCCTCCCACACCCACCTCGACTAAGAAAAACACGAAAAACGCGTCTCCTTCCCCAAGGATAAACGCCCGGGTCAGCCTCACGACCCGGGCGTTTTTTGGTGCCTTGAATCGCTGGCAGAAAACACAAATCGCTCTGTTGTCATCCCGGCCGGATGCCCCGCGCAGGCGGGGCGCAGAGCCGGGACCTAGAAACGTCACCCTCAGCCCGGTCAGCGCGACAGCTTCGAGCCGTCACCACTTCTGGGTCCCGGACTTGCGCCCGGCTCGAGGCCGGGCATACATCCGGGATGACAAAATGGAGGCTTCAGGGTGGAGCGGTCGCCCTACACCCAGCTGGAAATGTCTGTCAGCGACTTCTTGATCAGCGCATGCTCCGGGACTGTGGCGTCCTTGGCCGGATAGCCAGCGACGATGAGCATGTAGGCCTTCTCATCCGCCGGACGGTCGCAGATCTCGTTGAGAAAGCGCATCGGGTTCGGTGTATGGGTCAGCGTCGCCAGCCCGGCCTGGTGCAGCGCCGCCAGCATCATGCCGCAGGCAATGCCGACGCTCTCATTGATGTAGTAATTTTTCTTTTTCTCCTCGATCGTCACTCCGCCGCGCTTTTGCGCGAAGACCGCGATGATGACCGGGGCGTGTTCGAGGAAGGGCTTGTTCGCATCCGTGCCGAGCGGTTCCAGCGCCGACAGCCACTCATCGCCCGCCTTGCCTTCGTAGAAGGCCCGCTCCTCGGCCTCGGCCGCCTCTCGCAACGCCTTGCGTTTGGCGGCGTCCTCGATGACAGCAAAATGCCAGGGCTGGTGATTGGCGCCAGAGGGCGCCGTACCCGCGGCCAGAATGGCCTGCTCGATGATGCCGCGGTCCACCGGACGGTCATCGAAATCGCGAATGGTCCGACGACGCTTCAGGTCGGTCGCAAACTCAGTGACCCGGCGAAGCATCTCCTCGGCGGGATATTCGACATAGTTCTCAAGCGGCACGCGTTTTTCAGCTGACATGATTACCCCCAGTCCAGCACAACCTTGCCCGACTTGCCTGAACGCATGGCGTCGAAGCCTTTCTGGAACTCGTCGGCGCTGTAGTGGTGCGTGATGATACGGCTGACGTCGAGACCGCTCTCGAGCATGGCGATCATCTTGTACCAGGTCTCGAACATCTCGCGACCATAGACGCCCTTGAGCGTGATCGCCTTGAGGACGAGCTGGCCGAAATCGACCGGGATCGGCTTGGCCGGCAAGCCGAGCATGGCGATCTTGCCGCCCATGATCATGTTGTCGAGCATGGATTTGAAGGCCGGTTCCGCACCGGACATTTCCAGCCCGACATCAAAGCCTTCCGACATGTTCAGCTCGTGCATGACGTCCTTCAGGTCTTCCTTGGAGACGTCCACCGTCCGGATGTTCGGTGCGACCTGGCTGGCGAGGTGAAGGCGATGGGTGTTGATATCCGTCAGCACGACATGGCGCGCACCGACATGGCGGGCGATGGCGGCGGCCATGATGCCGATCGGCCCCGCACCGGTGATCAGCACATCCTCGCCGATCAGGTCGAATTTCAGCGCTGTGTGGACCGCATTGCCCAGCGGATCGAGGATGGAGCCAAGATCATCGGACACAGCCTCTGGCAGTGGCACAACATTGAAGGCCGGCAGTTTGAGGTATTCGGCAAAGGCGCCCGGCGCGTTGACGCCGATACCTTTGGTCTCCGGATCCAGATGGAAGCGCCCCGCCCGGACTGCGCGGGATTTTTCGCCCACGACATGCCCCTCACCGGAGACACGCTGGCCGATCTTCACCCGGTGCACATTGGCGCCGATATCGACAATCTCACCGGAATATTCATGGCCGACCACCATGGGGACCGGCACGTTCTTGGCGGCCCAGTCATCCCAGTTATAGATGTGGATATCCGTACCGCAGATCGCGGTTTTCCGGATCTTGATGAGGACGTCGTCCGGACCGATTTGCGGTGCCGGAACATCCTCCATCCAGATACCTTCTTCAGCCTTCGCCTTGACGAGCGCTTTCATGGGACCTCCCCCGATGCATTGAGCTTTTGGCGTTCAATAAATCGACCCGTGTCACGCGTCTACGTCTGTGAACGCCTGAGCGACGAAAAGCCTACTCTCCCTCTCGCAGATAGATCACCGCGGCGGCGGGGAAAGTCAGCATGAAGGGAATGAGCACCTGGTAGGCCCAGTTGAAGTATTCCGGCTCATCACCGCTGAACCAGGCGCCGAACAGCGCCGCTGCGGCCAGGCCCGGGAAAAGCGCCAGGAATCGCCGACGTGCGAGCAGCATGATCGCTGCCAGGATCGCCGCATAACCGCCGATAAAGCCCCACTTGATCCAGGTGTGTCCGTGCATGGCGTCGAGACGATCCGTCGGGTCCGCACCGGCGGCCAGGTCGGCGAGGATGCGGTTGGCGACCTCGTTCTCCGCGAGGTCCGCCCCGATGGCGAGTGCGGCCACAACCAGGCCCAGCCAGGCCAGTTTCACACCCCGAAGCCCCAAGGCGAGGAAGAAGCAGATCGCCATGCCCGCATAGGCAAAGGGATAGTACATGTCGATCGACTGCACGCGCATCAGCGCTGCGCGCCGGGCCTCGCCGGCCTCCCCGGCCAGGAAGGACAGCTCACCGGCATTGTCGGCGAAATAGAGCGCGAAAATGGATCGGGCATACCCGTTGGCGCCGGGATCGCTGGACAAGTCCCAGCCGGACATGGCGCCGGACAGGACCAGGGTGACAATCGCCAGAAGAATAGTGCCGATCAGGCTGATACGTGACAGTGACATCGCTCTCCCCGAGGTTTTGCGTCACGCTTTCACGCGGAGGCGGGCTAGGCAAGTCACAACGCGGTCAATTCCGGCCGGTCACCCTGCTCCGACATGAAAAGAGCGGCCCCGTCGGGACCGCTCCATTCACGCGTTGAGCCGTGTGGCGTCAGCCTTCATTGGCCGTCACCGGCGGGAAGATGCGCGCCAGCGGACCCGAGGACGGGAACGGCGCCAGCAGGATCCGGCGTACCGGGTTCCAGGCCGCGCCCAGAAGGACGACGACCCCGCCCAGAAGCAGCATGGTGATGGCCACCACGGCACCCGCACCCAGGCCGGACCCGTTGACGATGACACCCAGTGCAATCCCGGCCGTCACCAGTCCGGAGACGATCAGGGCGCGGCGATTGATCAGCAGCGACACGATGGCAAAGGCACCGATCACCGTCAGCGCGATCACCGCCAGACGCATGGCGTTGGCATCATCGGCCGCCATCGCTGCGAACAGATTGATCCGCTCCGGCTCGGCAAAGTCGACCTCCTGGAAGCTCCAGCCCATCTGGGCCACGTTCAGCACAGCCCCCAGCAGCATCGGCGCCGCGAAGAAGTGCAGCCAAAATGCGGTCCCTGACAGTCGCGTATTGCGATCCGGGTCCCGCATGTCGAACAGGATGCCCGCCAGAAGCAGTGCCCCGCCAGCGGCGACATTGATGGCCGGGAAGTTCACGACCGTGGTGTAGGGATCGAGGATAAAGACTGCAGCGACTGCGAGGGAGACCACACCCACCCCGGTCAGACCACCTGCAAACGGCAGGCGGAAGGCGCGGTAATAGGCATAGGCCGGAACCAGGAAGGCCAGAACGGCAATCACCGGCAGCAAGCGGACTGACCAGGGCAATTGCCCCATCGCCGCCATCAGGGTGTCGCGATTGAATTCGCTGTCTTCCAGGCTCTCGAAAGGCGCCTCTATCGAGGCTTCTTCCAGGCCAAGCCCGTGGACCATGAGCTGGGTATATCCCCAGACCAGGACAATGGCCGCGGCCACGGAGAAGGCACCGGACAGCACAATACCGGGCAGGATCCGGCGCTGACGTCCCACAAGAAGCGAGGACAGCATCCAGGTGACGAGGGCGATCCCGGCGATCAGCCCCATCAGGGCCAGTTGCCAGGGCATGTCGCCCTCATCCAGTCCGAGACCGGCCATCACCTGACCGGCCCCGGCCCCGAGGCCGCCCAGCAGGATGACAACACCGATCGTCGTGAAGATGTCGTGGAAATTATTGAGGAATGGCAGCATCTCGTCTTGCGGACGGGCGCTGGAAATCGTGGCAGTCTCGGTCATGTCTCCCCCCTTTATTGAACGGGTCAACCCTGTGATGCCCCCAGGCGATGAAACGGATGCACTCGCCTGTCAGACGAATTCATGACCGACACCATACGCGTGTTCGGGGAAAGGGTCAGAGGGAATGAAGCGGGCGGTGTCCCCTAGATCACGCCCAGCTCCTTGCCGACTTTCGTGAACGCCGCCACGGCGCGGTCGATCATCTCCGGCGTGTGCGCCGCAGACATCTGGGTGCGGATGCGCGCCTGGCCCTTCGGCACGACGGGATAGAAGAAGCCGATCACATAGACGCCCTCCTTCATCAGCCGGGAGGCCATCTCCTGGGACAGGGCCGCATCACCCAGCATTACCGGAATGATCGGATGCTCGCCCGGCAGGAGGTTGAAACCGGCCGCGCTCATGCCGGCGCGGAAGCGTTTGGCATTGTCGAACAGGCGCGTGCGCAGATCATCGCCCTCATTGACCATGTCGAGCGCCTTCAGGGAGGCGCCCGCAATCGCCGGAGCGATGGAGTTGGAGAAGAGATAGGGCCGCGAACGCTGGCGCAGCATGTCGATGATCTCCTTGCGCGCTGCGGTAAAACCACCCATCGACCCGCCAAGCGCCTTGCCCAGCGTGCCGGTGATGATGTCGATCTTGCCGAGCACACCGCAATGCTCCGGCGTCCCGCGGCCCTTCGCACCCATGAAACCGTGGGCATGGCAGTCATCGACCATGGTCAGCGCCTCATAGCGCTCGGCCAGCGCAACGATCTCCGGAAGCTTGGCGATATAGCCATCCATGGAAAACACGCCATCGGTGACGATGAGGATATGACGACAGCCATCCGCCCGCGCCTGTTTCAGCTGGGTCTCCAGATCATCCATGTCGGAATTGGCGTAGCGATAGCGCTTTGCCTTGCACAGGCGCACACCGTCGATGATGGAGGCGTGGTTCAGCGCGTCGGAGATGATCGCGTCTTCCGGCCCGAGGAGCGGCTCGAACACACCGCCATTGGCATCAAAAGCCGCCGCGTACAGGATGGCGTCCTCCTGGCCGGTAAAGGCCGCGATCTTCGCTTCCAGCTCTTTGTGAATATCCTGCGTGCCGCAGATAAAGCGCACGGACGCCATGCCGAAACCATGACTGTCGAGCGTCGCCTTCGCCGCCTCGATCAGCGCCGGATGATTGGCCAGGCCGAGATAGTTATTGGCGCAGAAATTGATGACATGGCTTTCGCGACCGTCCGTGGCCACATCGATCTCGGAATACTGTTCCGAGGTGATGATCCGCTCCCGCTTGTACAGCCCGTCCGCCTCGATCTGGGCGAGTTCGGCTTTGAGATCAGAGAAAAACGCGTCGGACATGAAAGGCTCCTGCGGATGAGTCGGGGTTTGGACGCGTTCTAGGGGCGTCGGCCTCGCTTGTCATCCCTGGCGGGCGCTCCCCCTCTCCGCCGCCGGGGAGAGGTCCGAGCGCCAGCGAGGGGTGAGGGGCGCGTCCGCGAGGACGCGAACCAAGGACGCTTATGGCCGCTAACGCGGCTGCCCCTCATCCCACCCTTCGGGCCACCGTCTCCCCGTCCGGGGAGAAGGAGTTGGGTCACACCGACGGCAGGTCCAGCCCCTGCTCCCGCGCGCAGTCCTTCGCGATCTCATACCCCGCATCGGCATGGCGCATGACGCCCGTGCCCGGATCGTTCCAGAGGACGCGGCCGACGCGGGCGGCGGCTTCGTCGGTGCCGTCACACAGCACGACCTGGCCGGAGTGGATGGAATAGCCCATGCCGACCCCGCCGCCATGGTGCAGCGAGACCCAGGTCGCACCGGACGCCGTGTTGAGCAGGGCGTTGAGGAGCGGCCAGTCAGCGACGGCGTCGGACCCGTCCATCATGGCTTCGGTTTCACGGTTCGGGCTGGCGACAGAGCCGCTGTCCAGGTGGTCACGGCCAATCACGACCGGGGCAGACAGCTCGCCGTTTTTGACCATCTCGTTGAAGGCGAGGCCCAGCTTGTGCCGCTCGCCCAGACCGACCCAACAGATGCGCGCGGGCAGGCCCTGGAAGTGGATGCGCTCCTTCGCCATGTCGAGCCAGCGATGCAGGTGCGGATTGTCCGGGATGAGCTCCTTCACCTTGGCGTCCGTCTTGTAGATATCCTCCGGATCACCGGACAGCGCCGCCCAGCGGAAGGGACCGACGCCCTTGCAGAAGAGCGGGCGGATATAGGCCGGCACGAAACCGGGGAAGTCGAACGCGTTCGCGACGCCCTCGTCATGCGCCATCTGGCGGATATTATTACCGTAATCGACGGTCGGAATGCCCTGTTCATGGAAGGCCAGCATCGCCTCGACCTGTATGGCCATCGACTTTTTCGCCGCGGCGGCCACGCCCTCGGGATCGCTCTCGCGCTTGGCTTCCCACTGCTCCAGCGTCCAGCCGAGCGGGAGATAGCCATTGACCGGGTCATGAGCCGAGGTCTGGTCGGTGACAATGTCCGGACGCTCGCCACGCTTGACCAGTTCCGGGAAGACGTCCGCCGCATTGCCCAGCAGGCCGACGGAGACCGCCTCGCCCTTGGCACAGGCGTCCTTGATGATGGCGAGGGCTTCGTCGAGCGTATCGGCCCGCTTGTCGAGATACCCGGTCCGCAGCCGCATCTCGATCCGGCTCGGCTGGCACTCGACGGCCAGCATGCAGGCGCCGGCCATGGTCGCCGCCAGCGGCTGGGCGCCGCCCATCCCGCCCAGACCGCCGGTCAGGATCCACTTGCCCGTCAGGTCACCGTCGAAATGCTGGCGGCCCGCTTCCACGAAGGTCTCGTACGTGCCCTGTACGATTCCCTGGCTGCCGATATAGATCCACGATCCGGCCGTCATCTGGCCGTACATCATCAGACCCTTCTTATCGAGTTCGCGGAAATGCTCCCAGGTCGCCCAGTTCGGGACGAGATTGGAGTTGGCGATCAGCACGCGCGGCGCATCGGAATGGGTGCGGAAGACACCGACCGGCTTGCCGGACTGGACGAGCAGCGTTTCGTCTTCCTTCAGGCGTTTCAGCGTCGCCACGATGCGGTCGAAACTCTCCCAGTCGCGCGCCGCCCGGCCGATACCGCCATAGACCACCAGCTCCTCCGGCTTCTCCGCGACGTCCGGGTCGAGATTGTTCATCAGCATGCGCAGCGGCGCTTCGGCAGCCCAGTTGAGGGCGTCGAGTTCGGTACCGTGTTTGGCGCGGATCACGCGGGCATTGTCGAGACGGGTATTCATGCGGCTACCTTTCCTTGAATGGCGGACATCGGGACGCGGACTTGCCTTGTTTTCAGGGCACTGCCATCGTCACTGCAAATCTGTTTCGGGGGATTGAGATGATGAAAATGGGGCTGATGCGGCGCACGGCGGTGGGTGCGCTCCTGGTGTCCGGTCTGGTGCTGGCCGGTTGCAGCGAACCGGCAACGCCGGCGGATCCGTCCGCCACCTTGCAGACCATCGCGGATGATTTCGTCGAGATGCGGTTCGAGCACAGTCCGGAGAGCTGGTATTTCGGTCTCTCCGACCTGCACGCGCCGGACCATGCCGCCCTCAGCTCTGTCGCGCCGGAAGCCCTGCGCGCCCAGGAGGCTGATGAGGATGCCCTGCTGGAACGCCTGCAGGCGCTCGATCCGGACGCTCTGTCCGACCGGGCAGACTGGGTGGTCTATGTCTCGCTGATGGAAGACCTGGAGGCCAGCGTCGGCGTCCGCGTCTGCCGCCGGGAACTCTGGAGCCTCAACCACATGTTCGGCTGGCAGACGGCCATGCCGCGCATCGCGCAGCTGGCCCCGGTCGAGACCGAGGCGGAGCGCGCCGCCGCACTGACGAGATGGTCGCAAATCCCGCGCCTCATTGCCGAGGATCGCGCCAATCTGGAGACCGGCCTGTCGCAGGGCTATTCGGCCCCCAAGAGCGTCGTCGACCGTGTCGTGGCCCAGCTCGACGGGCTGATGGCCGGTGGCGCGGAAAGCTCGCCCTTCTACGCCCAGGCCGGGCGAACCGAGGATATCGACTTCCAGGTCGAGCTGGCGCGCATCATTGAGGAGGAGATCAACCCGGCCATCGCCGACCATCGTGAGTGGCTGGCCGGTGCCTATCGAACCGCCGCGCGCGACAGCCTGGCGCTCTCCAGCCTGCCCGAGGGCGAGGCCTGCTATCACGCCTATCTGCGCAACTACACCTCCCTGCCCCGCACGGCGCAGGAAACGTTCGATCTCGGCTCCGCCACCGTGGCCGCCAATCGCGAAGCGGTGATCGACCGCGGATCGGCGCAGTACGGTACGGATGTATTCGAGGAAATTCTGGCCGCGAACAATGCCGCTCCGGGCAATCATTTCGACAGCGAGGACGCGCTGATCGCCTACTCCCGCGAGGTTGTCGCCCATGCGCGCGACGCGACCGAGCCGCTGTTCGAAGCCCTGCCGGAACAGCCCATGGTCGTTGAGCCCATTCCGGACTTCCTGCGCGGGACCGGACAGTCCTCGAGCTACCAGTCGGCGCTGCCGGAAGACGGTCCGGGCACTTACCGCATCGCCTCGGACCGCTGGGAAACGGAAACCCGGGGCGGTTCGGAAATCACGGCCGCCCACGAAGGCTGGCCGGGACATCATATGCAGATCGCGACGGCGCATCAGCTCGACGGGCTTCACCCGGCGGTCCGCCTGGCGCGCGTCACAGCCTATACCGAAGGCTGGGCGCGCTATTCCGAAGCCCTGGCCGAGGAGGCCGGCGTCTATTCCGATGCAGGCTACGCGCAGATCACGCGCCGCGCCTGGCCGGCGCGCGGCATGGTGGTCGATCCGGGCATCCACATGATGGACTGGAGCCGCGAGGAGGCGCTCGCCTTCCTGCGGGAAAGCGGCCGTTTCGCCGGACCGTCCGGAGACGCCATGCTCGACCGGATCGCGGTGATTCCGGGTCAGCTGACCGCCTACGATACCGGTGGACTGGAGATCTTCGCCCTGCGTGCCGAGGCCGAAGCCAGACTGGGTGATCGCTTCGACATTCGTGCCTTCCACACCGCCATTCTCGAAAACGGCGCCCTGCCCCTCGCAGCCTTGCGCGAGAAGGTGGAAGCCTGGATCGAGACCGTCGAGGCCGAGAGCGAATAGTCCCACGCTAGCCATGGCGCCTGCTGGCTGCCTCCACGGCTTCATGGATGACCGATTGCAGCACGGGCCGCAGGCGGGCGGCCTTGCTGTCATCAAACGCATAGGGCGCGCCCTCGCTCATATAGGCGATCTGCGCGATCTCCATCTGCAGGGCGTGGATATTGGCGTCCGGTTCACCGTAGTGGCGCGTAATCCAGCCGCCCTTGAAACGACCATTGGTGACCGCACGGAAGCCCGTCTGGCCGGCGAGCGCCGCCGTTGCTGCGGCCTCGACTTCCGGGGCACAGCTGGCGCCGGAATTCGTACCAAGATTGAGATCGTGCAGGCGCCCGTCGAACAGGCGCGGGACTTCGCTCGCAATGGAGTGCGCATCCCAAAGCACGGCAAACCCGTGCTGGGCCTTCACGCGCTCGATCTGGGCGCGCAGCGCGATATGGTAGGGATCGAACCAGGTCGCCCGGCGCGCCTCGATTTCGTCATGCCCCGGCGTTTCGCCCGGCTGGTAAAGCGGCGCCCCATCGAAGAACTCGGTCGGAACCAGCCCCGTTGTCGCCTGTCCCGGATAGAGGGATTGGCCGGACGGATCACGATTGAGATCAACGACATATCGCGAGTAATTCGCGCAGATCACCGTCGCATTGAAACTGGCCAGAAAATCGTAGAGCTGGGGGATGTGCCAGTCCGTATCGGGCAGAGCGAGCGCCTCCGGGACCAGCCGGTCCCGAAGCCCGGGGCTGAGTTCCAGACCGGAATGCGGCATGGAGACAACCAGCGGCCCGCCGCGCTCGATCAGCTCGAAAACACTCATCCGCTCACACCCGGCAGCCCCAGACCGTCGACCAGAACACCCGAGGCGATCAGCGCCGAGGCCGCGTTGATATCGTCAGCGAAATAACGGTCATCGCCATAGGGTTCGACTTTGGCCCGAAGCTTCGCCTTCGCCGCATCCAGCGGGGCCGACGAGGCCAGAGGCGCATGGAAGTCAACGCCCTGCGCACCGCACAACAGCTCCACCGCGATCACGTCGCGCAGGTTCTGGTTCATTTGCAACAGACGGTAGGCCCCGTGCGTCGCCATGGAGACATGGTCTTCCTGGTTGGCGCTGGTGGGAATGCTGTCGACCGAGGCCGGATAGGCCTTCTGCTTGTTCTCCGAGACCAGCGCTGCCGCGGTAACATGGGCGATCATGAAGCCGGAATTGATGCCCGGATTGGGCGTCAGGAAGGCCGGAAGACCTGAAACCGCGGGGTCCGTCAGAAGCGCGACGCGGCGTTCGCAGATCGAGCCGATCTCGCAGATTGCCATCGCGATCTGGTCCGCTGCGAAAGCCACGGGTTCAGCGTGGAAATTGCCGCCGGACACCGCATCGCCCTCTTCCGTGAAGATGAGCGGATTGTCCGTTACGGCGTTGGCCTCGGTCTGCAGCGTCTCCCCGGCCTGACGCAGGATGCCGAGCACGGCGCCCATCACCTGCGGCTGACAGCGCAGGCAGTAGGGATCCTGGATTTTCTCGCAATCGACATGGCTGGCCAGAATGCCGGAACCGTCGAGCAGACCGCGCAGCGCAGCGGCGGCGTCGATCTGGCCCTGATGGCCGCGCAGCGTGTGGATGCGCGGGTCGAAGGGGGCGATGGAGCCCTTCGCCGCATCGACCGAAAGCGCACCGGACAGGAGCGCGTTGGCGTAGGCGGTTTCCGCCTCGAACAGGCCCGCCAGAGCCAGAGCCGTAGAGCACTGCGTGCCGTTCAGCAGTGCCAGACCTTCCTTCGGGCCCAGTTCGACCGGGGTCAGTCCGGCCCTGGACAGGGCTTCACGCGCCGGCAAGCGCTCGCCGTCAAAGAAGGCATCGCCTGAGCCGATCAGGGCGGCGGACATGTGCGCCAGAGGCGCCAGATCGCCGGAGGCCCCCACGGAACCGCGTGCCGGAATGAAGGGCAGCACGCCCTTTACCAGCATGGCTTCCAGCGCCTGCAGGGTCGTCCAGCGCACGCCCGAGGCGCCCCGTCCCAGCGAGGAGAGCTTCAGCGACATCAGGAGGCGCACGACGTTTTCGGGCAAGGCCTCACCCACACCCGCCGCGTGGGACAGGACAAGACGCTCCTGCAGTGTCGCCAGTTCCGCATCGGGGATGCGCGTCTGGGCGAGTTTGCCGAAACCCGTATTGAGACCATAGACCGCGCGCCCGGAGGCGATCAGGTCCTCGACCGTCCTGGCCGCCCGGTCCACCGCAGAGCGCGCCGAAGGATCCAGCGACACCGCGGCGCCCAGATAGATGTCACGCCAATGCTTCAGGGTCATCTGACCCGGTTTGATTACGACCGTCGTCACAGCCATTCCCCTCCAAGGATGCGGCCATGCAAGGGCCGCCGTCCGATCCATTGAACCAGTTCCGCGGGACGTTCGATGTCCCAGATTGCCAGATCCGCCTTGCGGCCCTTCTCGATCGTGCCGATCTCGTTTTGCAGGCCGAGCGCCCGCGCGGCCTGGCGCGTGATGCCGGCCAGCGCCTCTTCCACCGTCAGCCCGAACAGGGTGCAGGCCATATTGGCCGCCGTCAGGATGGACAGCATGGGGGAGGATCCGGGATTGGCATCCGTCGCGACCGCCATCGGCACACCGGCCGCCCGCATCGCGTCCACTGGCGGCTTCTGCGTTTCGCCGGTGGCGTAGAACGCGCCGGGCAAGAGCACGCCAACCGTGCCGGCTTTCGCCATCGCGGCGATGCCGTCCTCGGTGGTGTATTCGATATGGTCCGCGGAAAGCCCGTCGAACTCGGCGACAAGCCGCGCTCCGCCGAGATCGGAAAACTGGTCCGCGTGGAGCTTCACCGGCAGCCCGGCGCCCCTGGCGGCAATGAAGAGACGCCGCGTCTCCTCGGCGCTGAAGGCGATCTTTTCGCAATAGGCGTCCACGGCATCCGCGAGACCTTCACGGGCGGCTTCGCGGATCAGGGGAATGCAGACCTCGTCGATATAGGCGCCCGACCGTCCCTTGTATTCCGGCGGAATACTGTGCGCCGCGAGCAGCGTGGTCACGATACGCATGCCGGAGGCCAGCCCCGTGGCCCGGGCGGCCTTGAGCATGGCCAGTTCGCTGTCGTAATTCAGCCCGTAGCCGGACTTGATCTCCACCGTGCCGACGCCTTCGGCGATGAAGGCATCCAGCCGGGACAGCGCCCCGGAGGCCAGTTCCGCCGCACCGGCCTTGCGGGTGGCTTCAACGGTTCTGGCGATGCCCCCGCCGGATTTTGCGATATCGGTATAGCTTTCCCCGGCCAGTCGGCGCTCATATTCGTCGGACCGGTCCCCGGCAAAGATGAGGTGGGTATGACAATCGATCAGGGCGGGCGTGACCCAGCGGCCTTCAAGATTGTCCGTGAACAACGCCTCCGGCGCCTCGTCGCGCGGACCGACCCAGGCGATGCGGTCGCCGTAAAGACCGATCGCTCCGTCCTCGATCACGCCATAGGGTGTGTCGCCGGGGGTCATCGTGGCGATGCGGGCATTCGTCAAAAGACGCTCAATTCGCATGATGGGTCCTTGCGCGTTGCATTATGTCTATACAATTATAGTCGAGTCGGATGACTGTCCATCTGGGAGCGATGTGAATGACAGAAATCTTCTGCGAGAACGCCCTGCTGCCGGAGGGATGGGCCCGTCACGTCACGATCCGGACGGCTGCGGATGGCAGCATTGCCGCCATTCTACCCGATAGCGATCCCGCTCCGGAAGCCGACCGGCTCGCATGGGTGATTCCCGGCCTGCCCAACCTGCACTCCCACGCCTTCCAGCGCGGCATGGCCGGCCTTTCCGAACGACGCATCACCGGGCGCGACAGTTTCTGGTCCTGGCGCGAAGTGATGTACGGCTTCAATGATCACCTTTCGCCGGACGATATCGAGGCGATTGCGGCGCTCACCTATTGCGAGATGCTGGAGACCGGCTTCACGCGCGTGGCCGAGTTCCACTATCTCCACCACGACGTCGATGGCTCGCCCTATTCGGACATAGCCGAGCACGCCGGCCGTATTTGCGCGGCGTCCCGCGAAACCGGTATCGAGCTGACCTTGCTGCCGGTCTTCTATCGCTGGGCCGGATTTGGCGAACAACCGGCCAGTCATGGCCAGCGACGCTTCTTCAATGATCCGGATCGCTACGCCGCGCTCCATCACGCCACCCGGAAGCATACGGACACCACGCCCGGCGCCATCCTCGGCATTGCGCCGCACTCCCTGCGCGCCGCCGCCATGGCGGACTTGGACACGATCCTGCCCCTCGCCGGTGACGGGCCGGTCCACATCCACATCGCCGAACAGGTGAAAGAGGTCGAGGACTGTCTTGCCGCGACGGGTGCACGCCCGGTCGAGCATCTCTTCGCAAACCAGGACGTCGACGCACGCTGGTGTCTCGTCCACGCCACCCACATGACCGGAGCGGAGACAACGGCGCTCGCCCGGAGCGGCGCGGTCGCCGGGCTGTGTCCGCTGACGGAGGCCAATCTGGGCGACGGACTTTTCCCGGCGGTCGAGTTTCTCGCCGAGGGTGGTCGCTTCGGGGTCGGGTCGGACAGCCATATCCGGATCGACCTGCCCGAGGAATTGCGCCTGCTGGAATACGGACAACGCCTGACCGGTCTGGGCCGCAACATGCTGGGCGATGGCCAGCGCTCGACGGGGCGCTTCCTGTTCGAGACGGCCCTGGACGGTGGCGCCCAGGCGTGCGGGGTCAAGCACTCAGGCCTGCGCGAAGGCGCTTCGGCAGATCTGGTCGCGCTGGACGCTGACGCGCCTGCGCTAGTGGGTCGCTCGGACGACACGCTCCTGGACAGCTGGATCTTCGCCGGTGATGGACGCCAGGTGGAAACGGTCTATGTCTCAGGCAAGAAAGTCGTGGCAAACGGGCGTTCGACGGCCCGCGACCGGGTCGAAAAGGCCTATGCGTCGACGATGCGACGGCTCGCAGAAAAGATCGGTGCGTGATGGAAGACGGATTGCGGCGTCTCGTACTGGACGGCGAAGGCGCGGTCTACGAACAGATCAAGCGCGTGCTGCGCGACCGGATCGTCTCCGGCGACTGGGTGCCGGGCGACCGGGTTCCCGGTGAGGAAGAGCTCGCCCGCCATTTCGGTACGGCCCGCATGACGGTGCACCGCGCCCTGCGCGAGCTCACCGAAGAAGGCCTCATCCTGCGACGCCGACGCGCGGGAAGCTTTGTCGCCAAGCCGCCCTCGCCTGCTGCGGTGCTGGAAATCGCCGACATGTCACGCCTGATACCGGCCCGCGGCCAGACCTATCGCTATGACTGTCTGGTCCATGAGACCGTAGAGGCCGACCCCGCACTCGCGCGCCAGCTCCGGGTCGAGGATGGAGCCCTGCTGCAGCACATTGTCTGCCGCCACCTTGCCGATGATGTCGCCATCGAGCTTGAGGAACGCTGGATCAACCCGGCCGTTCTGCCGGCGGCTCTGGCCCAGGACTTCACGGCGCAGCCACCGGGCAGCTGGCTGCTCGCGGCCGCCGGCTGGACCGAGGCCGAACACACAATCAGCGCCGCCAGCGCCAGCGAGACGACCGCGAAACAACTGGACATAAAAGCCGGAACCGCCTGCCTGGTCCTCGAGCGCCGGACCTTCCAGGAGGAAGCGGTGGTGACCTTCGCTCGCCTGACCCATCCCGGTGATCGCCACAGCCTGACCGAACGTTTCTCGCCCGGCGACGCCTGACCCGCCCTATTCGTCGAAAATTTTGCGTAGATTCTCGCATCCCGGCTTCACACATCTTAGGCAAAGCCCGGCTTTCCCGTCGCATCGCGCGGCGGGCTTTCCTATCGTCCCCGCATCCGGTCACACGAAGAGGACAGCCCGATGCGAACCCTAGCGATCTACGCCTTTCTCAGCGGGATTTTCTTCCTGATGCCGACGACGCCGAGCGAGGGCGAAGCGGCGCCGAAACCGCTAGTCTTCGAGCGCGCTCATCAACAGGTCGATGAATGCGCCGCGCTGGCTCGCCTCGATCCAACGGACGACCGCGACAATGTCATGCTCGGGATCGACAAAGATCATATTTGCGCCCGCGCCGAGATAGGCGAAACTGTCTGACGGCGCTGACGGCACGGAAATCGTGGCGCCTTCGATATCCGGACGGTTGAGGAAGAAATTCATGTAGCCGTAGAAGGGCGCGACATCGGTCGGGGTGAGCGAGCGCGCATACCAAGCGTCCGACAGGATCTGGTCACCATCCCAATTGCCCCGATGCAGGCCCAGCAGGCCCAGACGCGCCTGGTCATAGGCCGACAGCATCATGCCACCGCCCCAATGTCCGCCCCCGGACACCGACCACATCGCCTGCCCGTCAATCTCGACATAGCTGTTGCGGTAGCCGTGCCACTCCCAGGTATTGGAGGAGCCTATGGGCGTCATGATCTCGTCGCGCAGCACGTCCGGCAGAGGTCGCTGGTGCACGTAGAGCGCCGCGAGCGCGAGCGCATTCACCCGCACATCATTATACTCCCAGGCCGCACCCGGCTCCGGTGGCCCGGCAACCAGGTCGCGGGCCGGATTGTCCCGCGCCGGACGGTCGGCCCAGTCCGGCTTGTCCCAGAGCGTACCGGTCCAGCCCGAAGTCTGGCGCAACATCTGGTCCCAGGTGATAGGCGTGTTGTGCTCGGTATGGAAAAGCGGATCGTCGACATAATCCGACACCGGGTCGTTCACATCGCGGATCAACCCGTCATCGACCGCGAGACCGACGACGTGGCTGAGAAAGGTCTTGGAGACCGAGAACGTCATGTCGACCCGGTCGAGATCGCCCCATTCGGCCACGATATACCCGTCCCGGATGATCACGCCGGCCGGACCGCCGCGACGACGCAACTCGCCGACAGGGCTGGAATGCGGTTCAAAGGCCCAGGTCAACGGCACCATGACCGAAAGGTCGCGCGCATCAACGCCCTCCCAGCCTTCGCGCGGCCGGGTCTCGTTTTCGATGGCGAAATCGACAGCGGCCTGCAGGGCTGTCGGGTCGAACCCGAGGCTTGCCGCCTCGCGTCGCTCCCAGGCGGCATCGCCCTCAGGCGGGAAATAGTCCTGCGCCTCGGCACACGCGGTCGCGCACAGCGCGGCCAGCCCAACAAGTCCGTATTTCATGATCACGTCCTCCCCAAGCCGTCAGACTAGCGCAAACTCACGGCTTTCCCAGCATCACCGGACAGCGCTTGACGTTGGCCCTTGGAGACCCGACGCTCTGCCCACGACAAGGAGGCTGACATGCGGATTGTCCTGGCTCTGGTCCTGATGCTGACGGGCATGCCCGCCCTCGCCCAGGATCTCACCGTGCGTCTGATCACCCCGCTTGAACCGATGCCGGGCGGCATGGTCGAGCTCTACGGCCCGCTGGGCAGTCCCGTGACCGCAAGCCACGGCATCCTGCCGACACTCGAATCCTACCCGATCAATTTTCGCTCAGGTCCGCTCGCTGAAATCCGGGCGACCACCGGTGCGGGGGCCATGCAGATCACCATTCCAGACCAGGCACTGCCCCTCGTAATGCAGAGCTGGGGACAACTCATCTGTCCCGGCGGGCGTCCCTGCCTGCTCTTGCCGACGGATCCGCTGGGCGAGAGCTTCCAGCTCAACAGTTTCTCGATCGCGCTGAACGCGCCGGTTCCCGACCCGGAGGGCAGCTGTCTCATCGTCAGCGGCACCGTCACCAGCCCCGTCACGGCAGAGCGACCGCCGGGCTATGCCGGGACGCTCACGCTGCAACCGCTGATCCCGCCGCCCGGCGAGCCGCTCGTGCCCGGCACACCGGTCCCGGCACCCGTGGCGGAGACCTATCAACGCCCCGTCACCCAGACCGCACACTTCATGCCGCCGGGATCGGTCGACCTGGAAATCTGCGGCGATGTCCCCGACGCCCGGGTCGGGCGCCTGGCCTACACGGTTCGCGAAGCCGGCAATGGCTGGAGCTGGGACGCCTCAGGCGAATGGATCATCACCATCCAGGACAATGGCTATCACGGCTCCGGTCACGCCGCGCAGGCGCGCCATGTCGGCGGCGAGAACGGGCATGATGGCTATCTCATCCAGGTTGTGCCGGGCAGTATCGGCACCGTCTCCATGGACGTCACACCGATCTGGGACAGTCTGGAGGAAAGCCTCTACCAGCAGGATCCGACCCACAATCCGCCGCCGGGCGCCGAAGCCTATGAGGTCAGTTTCACGCCGGACCGCAACCTCGCCGCCAAGACGGTCCTCGTCTTTTCCGAACCCTCTGGTCTTCCTCACGCAACGGGCCAGAACAATTCGCTCGAAGTGAACGCACCGGCTGTCCTCGCCCTGTCCTACTTCATGCGGGAATATCTCTCTGGCTCGAGCAGCGCCCGCCTGCCCGTGACCGACGCCGCCGGAGAGGACCACAGCCCGGTCATGCATGGCGGCGGAGGCTCAGCCCTGGAGCTGAGCCTGGAATTCCGCTGGACGCTGGAGACGGAGGACTAGCGTTACTTCTTGGCGGCCCGGATCGCGTGGCGCTTGCGCAGCACGGCCACGACATCGTCGAGGCTCAAATCGCGAGACTCCAGAAGCACCATGAGGTGGAAGAGCAGGTCCGCAGCCTCGCCGGCCAGGGCGGTGTTGTTCTCCGACACCGCGGCCATGGCGACTTCTACGCCTTCTTCACCGACTTTCTGGGCCGGGCGTTTGGGGGCGCGGGCCAGGAGATTGCCGACATAGGAGCCTTTGGGCTTTTCTTTCTTTCGCTTGCGAATAATCGCCCGCAAATGCGCGAGGAATCCGAGCCCCGGCGCCGGATCATCGCCGAAACAGCTCACCGTTCCCTCATGGCAGGCCGGGCCTTTCGGCTTTACCTCGACCAGCAGCGTGTCGTGGTCGCAATCGGGGGTCATGGAGACGAGTTTGAACGTGTTGCCGGAGGTCTCGCCCTTCTTCCACATCGCCTCGCGCGAGCGGGAGTAGAAATGGACCTTGCCGGTTTCACGGGTCAGCTCGACGGCTTCCGCATTCATGTAACCGAGCATGAGGACCTGCCGCGTCGCATGGTCCTGAATGATGGCCGGGATCAGGCCGTCGCCCTTGTCCCAATCGAGTTTGCCGACCTTGGTCATGCGCGAATCGCAACTCCCTGATCGATCAGATAGGTCTTCAATTCGCCTATTCCGATCAGCTGCTTATGAAAGATACTGGCGGCCAGCGCCGCGTCCACATTGGCGGTATTGAAGACAGATTTGAAGTGATCTTTTCGCCCCGCCCCGCCCGAGGCCACCAAAGGTGTGGAACACACCTGACGGGCCGCGGCGAGCTGGTCGATATCATAGCCGTCGCGCACGCCATCCTGGTCCATGCAATTGAGCACGATCTCACCGGCCCCGCGATCCACTGCCTCGGCCAGCCAGTCCAGCGTCTTGCGCCCGGAATGCTGCGTCTTGTCGGGATCGCCGGTGAACTGGTGCACCCACCACGCGCCGTCAATCGCCTTGCTGTCGATCCCGACGACCACGCATTGCGACCCGAATTCTGCCGCCAGCGCGTCGATCAGGTCCGGCGACTGGAGCGCCGGCGTGTTGACGGAAATCTTGTCCGCACCGGCAAACAGGCGTGCCCGCGCGTCATCCACGGTGCGGATGCCACCGGCGACGCTAAAGGGAATGTCGATCACCCGGGCCACCGCGCTCACCCATTCCGGCTCGACTGTCTCGCCCCGCGTACTGGCCGCGATGTCATAGAAGACCAGCTCGTCGGCCCCTTCGGCCGCATAGCGCTGCGCGAGGCCGACGATATCGCCGACATCCTCGTGATCGCGGAAGCGCACACCTTTGACGACACGCCCGTCGCGCACATCAAGGCAGGGAATTATGCGTCGAGCGAGCATGCCAGTGCCTCCTCGAGCGTAAAGGCCCCCTCATAGATCGCGCGCCCCGAGATCACGCCGGCCACCCCGGTCTTGCGGACCGCTTCAAGATCATCGAGCGAGGCGATCCCGCCGGAGGCCTGCCACTGATAGTCCGGATAACGACGCACCAGATCCGTATAGAGCTCGGTATTCGCGCCTGAGAGGGCGCCGTCGCGGCTGATATCCGTCGCCATGGCGTGGCGCAGCGGCGCGTCGGCATAGAGCGCCAGAACGTCATCCAGCGTTACGGTCAGCACATCCGTCCAGCCCTGCACGGCCGGACGATAGGCGCCGTTCTGGTATTGCACATCGAAGGCGAGGAGGAAGGTTTCCGGACCGAAGGCATCAAGCCAGCCCATCACAGTCTCCGGCTGTTTGATCGCCATCGACCCGATGACCACGCGGTTGACGCCTGCATCGAGCAAGGCCGCAACATCCTCACTGGAACGGCCCCCGCCACCGGACTGGATTTTCAGTCCGGCTTCGCGGATCGACAGGATCGCGTCGGTCTGGCGACGACTGCCATCGCGGGCCCCGTCAAGATCGACCACGTGAACCCATTCGCTGCCCGCCGCCGCAAATCGCGCCGCCACGGCGGCCGGGTTGTCTCCATACTCGGTGACCTGGTCGAAACGGCCGTGCATCAGGCGCACGACACGCCCGCCCAGAAGATCAATCGCTGGATAGAGGATCATCACACCACCTCTGCAAAACTGGACAGGATCCGCGCGCCAACATCGCCGGAGCGTTCGGGGTGGAACTGGCAACCACAGACATGGCCGCGACGGACCAGGGCGCTTATGGTCTCGCCGTAAGTCGTTGTGGCACGGGTGTAATCCCCGACCGGAACATAAAAGCCGTGAACGAAATAGACGTGAGCGCCCGGCTCAATGCTGCGCAGCAATTTTTCCTCACCCGCAACCGTATCAAGCGTGTTCCAGCCCATGTGCGGCCAGACGAGCGCGTCGGCACGAGGAAGTTTCTCGACGCGGCCGGGGATCAGTCCGAGACAGGCAACGCCGCCCTCCTCGGAGTGTTCGAATAGCAGCTGCATGCCGAGACAGATCCCCATCAGCGGACGCGTGTCCGCGCGCAAGGCCGCAGCCCACCCGGACTGGTCCAGCTGCGCCATGGCGGGCGCCGCGGCGCCGACTCCGGGCAGGATCAGGCGATCACACGCCTCTGCCGCGTCCGGCTGCGCAGCGACCGTGTAGGCCAGCCCCGCCCGCTCCAGCGCGAACCGGACCGAGGCGAGATTGGCGCAGCCCGTGTCGATAAGGCCGATGGTCACTAGAGCATCCCCTTCGTCGACGGCAGGGCATCCCCCTCGACTCGGACAGCCCCCCGCAAGGCGCGCCCGAAGGTCTTGAAACAGGCCTCGATCATGTGATGCGCGTTCTCGCCCTCGACCCGGACATGGATCGCCGCCTTGAGGCTTTCCGCGATGGACCGGAAGGCGTGCGCCGTCATCTCGACCGGGAAACCGCCCACGCTTTCACCGGGGATCTCGCCCTCGAAGACGCAGAAGGGACGCCCCGACAGATCGATCCAGACTCCCGCGCGGGTCTCGTCCATCGGCAGTTCAAATCCGAAGCGGCCTATCCCCTTCTTGTCGCCCAACGCCTCTGCGAGCGCCGCCCCGAAGGCGAGGCAGACATCCTCAATCGTGTGGTGCGCATCGATGTGGAGGTCCCCCTCGACACGGACCCGAAGCGCAATACCGGCATGCCGGGCGATCTGCTCGAGCATGTGGTCGAAATAGCCCACACCGGTGTCGATCACGACCGGACCGGTCTGGTCCAGATTGACCGTGACCTCGACATCGGTCTCCGCGGTCTTGCGGCGACGCGACGCCGCCCGGACGCGCGGAGCCTGACCGGTGGTCGGACGTGCCTCCGCCGCCTCGCGGCGCACCGCCATGGCGCGAGCGTGTGCCTCCAGGCCTTCCAGCGCGGCGAGACGCTCCACCGTTGGTGCAATGGCCGCGGCACCGTCCGCCGTCGCGCGCAGGAGCGTCGTGGTTTTCTGGAATGCCTCGACCGTGACGCCGCCATAGGCCCGAGCCGCACCGCCCGTCGGCAAGGTGTGGTTCGGTCCAGCGGCGTAATCACCGGCCGCTTCCGGCGTCCAGGCCCCCACGAAGATCGAGCCCGCATGGCGGATCCGGTCGGCGAAACCTTCGGCATCGGCCAGCTGAAGAATGAGGTGTTCTGCCGCATAGGTATTGGCGATCTCCGCCATGTCCTCACGCGAATTGCAGACCAGGCTGCGACCGTTTTCCAGCGAGGCCCGCGCGATATCCGCTCGGGGCAGGTCTGCGAGCGCCGTCTCCAGCGCGGCGGCGACACGGTCAGCAATACCGGAGCGATCCGCGACCAGGACGACCTGGGCATTCGGGTCGTGTTCCGCCTGGCTGAGCAGATCCCAGGCCACGAAGTGCGGATCGGCATTCGCGTCGGCGACCACCATGACCTCACTCGGCCCGGCCGGCAGATCGACCGCCGGTCCGCCCGGCAAACCACTGACATAGGCCTTGGCTGCCGCGACATAGGCATTCCCGGGACCGAAAATCTTGTCGGCCCGGGGCAGCCCGCCCAACCCGCAGGTCAGGGCCGCCACAGCCTGGGCCCCGCCGATGGCGTAGACCTCGTCGAGCCCGAGTATTTCCGCCGTCGCCAAGAGCGCCGGGTTGACGCCATCCGGTCCCGCTGGCGGCGCGACGACCGCAATCCGGGGCACGCCGGCCAGCTGGGCGGGAACCGCGAGCATGACGAGGGTGGAGACCAGCGGCGCCGATCCGGCCGGCACGTACAGGCCTGCCACATCGATCGGCCGGGCACGTCGTTCCGCTTTCAGCCCCGGCCAGGTTTCGACCGTATAGCCGGAATAACCTTGCTGGACATGGAAGCGACGCACCGCATCCGCGGCTGACTTGATGGCTTCCACATCCTCGGGGGCCATGGCCGCGCGCGCCGCGGTCAGGGCATCTGCCGGTACACGGAAATCCTCCGGCGCGTAATCATCCAGGCTACGGGCGTAAGTCTTCAGAGCCGTCTCGCCGCCTTCGCGGATGGCATCGACGATGTCCCGGGCCGCAGCCCCGGCGGTCTCGGTTGAAACCGGGCGGGCCAGCGCCTCGCGGCGCGCGGCCGCGTCGGACGCATTCCAGTCAATCTTGCGCAACATGGGGCGACCTCAGGCGAGCATTTTTTCGATGGGCAGGACGAGGATGGCACTCGCCCCTTCCGCTTCCAGCGCTTCCAGGGTTTCCCAGAAGACGCGCTCCCGGGAGACCGCATGAACGGCCACGACATCCTCCCGCCCGGCGATCTGGGCGATGGTTGGCGCGTCTGACCCAGGCAGGAGCGCCCTGATCGCATCGAGCCGCGCGACCGGCGCGTTGAGCATGATGTATTTCGTCTGGGCCGAGGCGATAACGCCCTCGGAACGCCGCATCAGGACCGAGCCGATTTCATCGATTTCGGCCAACCGACCAGACTTGCGCCGGACCAGAACCGCCTCGCTCTTGAGAACCGTCTCGAACGCCGCGAGCCCGTTGGCCTCGAGGGTCGCGCCGGAGGAGACAAGGTCGCAGATGGCATCGGCGATGTTGAGGCGCGGCGCGACTTCCACCGAGCCGTGCATCTCGACGATCTCCGCCTCGATCCCGCGCTCGCGCAGAAAGGCGTCGGTCAGGGCCGGATAGGAGGTCGCAACCGCCTTGCCCTGAAGGTCCGCAACCGACGAGATGGCCCCGCCCTTCGGCGCAGCCAGTTTCAGCGTGCACCGGGCAAAGCCGAGCCGCAGGGCGACCTCCAGCTCCTTGCCGCGATGCCCGGCGGATTGCTCCTCCAGCAGCACGTTCTCGCCGACAATGCCGTAGTCACACGCCCCGGAGGCGACGAAGCTGGGGATGTCGTCATCCCGCACCAGCATCAGGTCGACCGGCATGTTCTCGGCGCGCTGATGCAGCTTGTCGCGACCATAGGCGAACTGGAGTCCGCACTTCTTCAACAGCTCCATACCCCCCTCGGCGAGGCGGCCCTTGCTTTGTACGGCGAGACGCAAACGGGTCACGACTGGGTTTCCTTCAATCTGTCCAGAACGATCCGGTAGCCCTGGTGAGGCTCCTGGGTGAGAAAGCGGGCGACGCGGGTGACGGTGGTCGTACTGGCGCCGGTGAGCTGGGAGATCTCGCGATAGGGATGACCGCCCTCATCGAGCAGACGCGCCACGCGCCATCGCTCCGACAGGGACTTCATCTCGCCCGGCGTCATCAGGTCGCGCAGGAAGCGTTCGGCCTCCTCGGGCGTTTTCAGGCAGAGCATGGCCTCCGCCAGAGCTGAAATTTCCGTATCCGATGCCGCCATAGCCGACCTCTCCCGTGTTCGAGAGCCGATATAGCGTATTAGCGCGCTAACACAAGCGGACAATTGCAGTCGCGCGGATCTGTCGCCATATATGAGACAATTCGCATCTTTCCCTTTCCCCCCGACATCCGCTAGCACTGGGGGAATAGAGACGCGCCGTGAGGAGTTCCATGACGCAAATCCCTGAAGTCCAGGCCTTCTTCGACCCGGACACCTACACGATCAGCTACATCGTCTCCGATCCGGCGACGAAACAGGCGGCCATCATCGATTCCGTGCTGGACTACGAGCCCGCCTCCGGTCGCACCAAAACGCGCTCCGCCGATGCGCTCATCGAGGC
>Ga0070726_10001007_pt1 | contig 30322 bp, 25 predicted proteins | sample tdAd471_FD_67275 | JGI IMG/M metagenome (GOLD analysis project Ga0070726, IMG submission 67275) | Marine sediment microbial communities from the Atlantic coast under amendment with organic carbon and nitrate - tdAd47.1 | ecosystem: Environmental > Aquatic > Marine > Coastal > Sediment | place...
TGAAACGTTTGCTTATGCTCCCGATCATGTACCGGATGACTCCGATGGAAGGCGTGCCCTTTAAACGAGTCAGGTCCTGGCCGAAAAAACCACAAAGGGCTATCAAGAGCAGGTTTTGGGACAATGAAGACCAAGCTTTCTATTTTCTCCATGATGAATTAAAAAGGAACATTAATAACATTGTCCAAATCAAACAAGAAACCGAAAAGGCATGGCAAGCCGCCAAAGAACAAGATGATATCGAAGCCTATACCCAATATTTAGAAAATTACCGCTCTCGAAATCCCGCTTACACTAAAATAGCAGAGAAAAAATTGGCAGAATTTGAAGAAGTAGCTTTATGGGACAAGGCACAGAAAAAGGATAGTATTAAAGGGTATCTCCACTATTTGAAACAAGCACCACTCAAGAATAATGAGCAAGAGGCGCTTGAAAAGATACATGCCTTTGAAGAAAATGAAGAAAAAATCTGGGCGGACGCCAATAAAGCACAAGATATCGCTCTAACACTGGCCTATCGAAAAAGATTTGCCGAGGGCAAATACATCCAAGCCTCCAATGAGTTACTGCAAAAGCTCATTCATAAGGACATGGGGTTTGGTGATAGGAAAACCCGTTTAACCCTAGAAAGTCATACGCTCCATTACTACGCCAATCAGCCCAGAAACCTCAATCGGGTGGATCGAACTTTATACGATTATTATGGTGAACAGGGCAGATATATTCAGCAACGGCTAAAACAGGAATTGGAGATATATCAGCCTAGAGCTAAAAAGCTTCCTAGTTTTCTGATTCCTTTTTTCCTTCTAACTATCATGTTCCTCCTTCCTTTTCTGTTGCATTTCTTGGGGACTTCGTTTTATTTATCCATGTCCTTACTCACTAGTGCCATTTTTTGCACTCAACTTAGATTAAGGGCTATATACCAAAGCTATGCTATTATCTTTCACGATATCCTCACCCGCGTCAATATGGATGCACTCCGATTACGAATTTCGCTTGCCCTTGATCACCCCTTTCAGATAGAGTATATTTTGTATGATTTCATAGACATTGAGAACTTGCTAATACAGAAAAGATATAAGACCAGAAGTCATCTAATTGGCTTGATCTTTTTCGAAAAGAGCTGGCGTAAAATAGCTCAACACTTCACCGATGAGCCGGTCGCTCAAAATGTGGATCATCCTCACTGGCCCTTATTCAAAAGTCAAGATTGCAACTACCTTCAAAGAAACAAGGGCATGCAACTAGAAAAGCCTTTTTATCAAAGTCCCTCTTCTAGCTTCACCACATAAATAAAAGCTTTCAACACAGAACGAACAAAGCGCCTAAAGCCCTAGTTTCAGAAATACGACGCATACAATTACGGCTCTATCCTAGTTACCTACTTGTGCTGTCCCGTAGTCAGCATTGATTTTATTCACCTCGGGTCTTGATAAATGTCACTTTTGTCTTTTACTACTTGACCTAAATTTGTTGGTAGAAAAGATCGTCTATGAATGTTTCAATACCGCTTGCCACCATCATGAGTACAGATTTGGTCACACTTAATGAAGAAGATAGTGCAGATCAATTAGCAGTGATTTTCAAAAATCGTAAAATTCACCACCTCCCTGTTATTGATAATGAAGGTCAGCTAGTGGGTATTATTAGCCAAACGGATTACGAACGGATTCGCTACGGTGCATCATTATTCCGTCATCCCGACGTAGAAAGCTACAATGAAGCACTACTCAGGTCACTACGGGTAGTCGATTTGATGACGAAGGACGTACAAGTTCTTAGACCTACCGATAGGCTGGCACAGGCTTATCAACTGCTCAAAAACAATACCTTCCGAGCTATTCCTATTGTAGAAAAGGGAAAATTAGTTGGCATAGTAAGTGCGCTGGACCTTCTCAATCATTGTTTTCAAAACCAGTAAGATATGGGCGACTTTAATGTAAGACCTATCAAAAATACAAGTGATAGAACGAAAATGTATAGATCTGCCATTAGCGACATCCATGCTTTTGAGCAAATGCTTCAACAAAAAAAATTCAACAGCGGGGCTCCCAAAATTGGACTAGAACAAGAACTTTGTATCGTGGATGAGCAGTTTGAACCCGCCACCTCCGCTTTAGATATATTAGCACAACTAAAACTACCGGCCTATACCAACGAATTGGCACTTTTCAACTTAGAAATTAACTCAGACCCCTTATCCCTGGAAGGTTCCTGCTTTAGCAAGGCTGAAAAAGACCTTAATCAACTGATCCAAAAAGGCCAAAAAAAGGCTAATGAATTGGGCCATCACCTACTCCTCTGCGGCATACTTCCGACTTTACAATACCGACACCTCCAATTTGAGTACATGACGCCTGTACAGCGCTATCAAGTACTCAGTAAGATGCTGGCCGAAATTCGAGGAGATCGTTTTGAGATTTACCTACAAGGTGTTGATGAGTTGATTATGTCGCTAGAGTCTGTATTATTTGAGGCTTGCAATACGAGTTTTCAAATGCATTTGCAGATTCACCCTGATGAATTTGTCACTAAATACAACTGGTCTCAGCTCATTGCTGGTCCCGTGTTGGCTGCCTGTACGAATTCTCCCTTATTATTTGGAAAAGAACTCTGGGCAGAAACGCGCATAGCACTGTTCAAACAAAGTCTAGATACCCGCAACTCTCAAAATCACCTCCGCAAAAAACTACCGAGGGTTTACTTTGGGCAAAATTGGCTACAAGACTCCCCTTCTACCCTTTGGAAGAATGAATTGATGCGTTTTCCGCTCCTCTTAACTTCTGATGATTTTCAAGATGCGCAGGAAGAACTCAAACAAGGCAGGATACCTAACCTAAGAGCCATCCGCCTTCACAATGGAACAACTTATACCTGGAACAGGCTCTGCTATGGCCCACAGGGCGCTCAACCGCACCTCCGTATTGAATGCCGTTATATCCCCGCTGGGCCTACCACCCATGATGAGATTGCCAATTTCGCTTTTTGGGTGGGGCTCATGGAAGGACAAACCAAGGACCAAGAAAACTTTTGGCATAAAATGGACTTCCGCCCCGCAAAAGATAATTTTATCCGCGCGGCTAGGACAGGGCTCAATAGCGTATTCAATTGGTTTGGCAAGGAAATCCCAGCCCAAGCATTAATCCTGGATACCTTGCTTCCTATCGCTGAGCGAGGTCTCAAAAAACGAAAAGTGGATCCCGTCGATATTGATAAATACCTGGGCATTATCTCCCAGCGAGTAGAAGGAATGCAAACCGGAACAGACTGGCAAGTGCACAGTTTTAGAAATTGCAGTAAGAAACGAAGCAAGGCCATGAGCCTAAAAGCACTCACCCAACAAATGATTCACCATCAACAAGACAATACGCCCGTTGGCCAATGGCCGCTCCTGACCTGCGATGCTAAAGCTATAAAGGAACAGGTGATCGGTAAGCCTCATTTGGTAGAACACCTCATGAGTACTGACATTTTTTGTGTCCGAGAAGAAGACAGCATCGAATTAGCCAGCCAAATGATGACTTGGAAGAAAATTCATCACCTTCCAGTTGAAAACTATGACGGAGAACTGGTAGGTATTCTTACCGATGGTGGCCTATCTCGCTATGCCCTCGATCAATCTCCTAGCTCACTACTAGTTAGAGATATCATGATCAAAGATGTTATCACTGGCGATGCTAAAGATAGCCTCGCAAAAGCAACCTCAATCCTAGCAAAACATAAATTGACTGGCCTGCCTATCACCTATGAGAAGAAATTAGTCGGTATTCTTACGCAGAAGGACTTGGAAGCGGTCAATTTGATGGTAACGACGACGACAAATTAGCCTAGCCTCCAATACTAATTAGAAAGAAGTCAAATTGATGTTGCTGGCCATTTGGCGCAAATTCTTGATCTAGTAGATAACTATAGCGCAAACCAAAGTCGACATCCAACAATCGAATCAAACGCATATCAAAACCCAACTCAACCCCCATGGATCGAACATTCCGATTGGCAGTGAAAGGGGTTTTAAGTTGTTGTCGGCCAAAGTCATAGAAAAGGTTAGCTTTTACTCGCTTTACAAAAGCCAAAGAACCAACCCCTACATCTGGATACCAAAGGGGTAAGCTGTAATTAATGCCAATTTTATAAAAGTTATCCGCTAAGATGCTATTGTATCCTCGAGGATAGACGAAAAAATCTGAGAACCGATAGTTATCTATATATCCCCGCGACTGCATCATGGTATTAATGAAGAAACTGTGGGTTCTCGCAAAACCCGGCATGTAGGCATCCCCGCGCAACTGAAACACGTCGGCCGCAAAATCTTCGGTTCCCATTGTCGTTCGATAACGACCATCCAATACCAGTCCCCAAGTAGGATTCAAATGTTGCCGAGCTCGCCGATCGAGACTTCGCCAAAGTAATCTAATATCCAGTGCATCAAAGTTCACCTTACCTAAAGGCTCTCGAAAATAAGTACGCAATCTATTATTCGCGGGTATAGAATCCCGCCGCGCTCTCGTCGGGCTATCAAAATTCCCTTCTGGATTGACCGATATATTTTGGTAATTCCCAATGAAGTCCAAACGGTGTAAGGAATTTCCCTTAGTGAAAGTGAGCGGAATGGACAGTCCAGCCGATACCCGATCTTCAGTCCATTCTTCGATATAGCTCGTTAGGAGAAAGGACGTATCATTTAGCTCCGACAGATTGCTAAAAAATGAAGACCGGTTAAGCCGTGCATAATTGACATTGACAATCGGAAAGTACTCCGCATAACTCAAACCACCCAATATCGTCCATTCTTTATCATTGATATTATAATAGGCCGTTGCATCCGCCGAAAGCGTACTGAATTTATTATCCGAAAGGATACTAGCCCCGTATAAGGGATGTTCGACCGTAGGTAAAATACTGTGTGGATTGATTAAACCAGATAGCTTATTAAACTTCTTGACTTGAAATACCTCATTGCCCACCTTATCCACAATACTCCCTCCCTCTTGCGCTGCCAAGGCTTCATAATAAGTAATGCCAAAAGTAGGTGGCACCTCCAAAGCTTCCCATTTGGATGGATCCAAAGATTGCTTCATGATATTATAGCCTTTTGGGCTAAAAGCACTATACACTAGGGTTTTCTCATCGGGTGAGATAGCGGGTTGAAAGGCACCTAGCAAATCATTCGTCAATCGATATAAGGTAGGTTCACCGATTTTTACCGCATATATATTATTGATACCACTATAGGCAGCCGAGAAATAGATATAGTCCCCTTTGCTAATGGGGTGTGTGATTTGATGAATGGTTCCTGGTAATAAAGCGGTGGTTTCTCCGGTATTGATGTCCACCAACTGTAGTTCATTGACCTCTCCTTTTTGTGCCACTACCACCACTCGATTATCATCCACCCAACGAGGATACATATAGAACCAGTTGTTTGGATTGGGGACTTCTTTTAAAACACTACCTGTATCGCCATCTAAAATATGCAGGGCATAATTTTGGGCTTCATCGGTTGAGACAGCTACAATTCGGTCACCTACCTTATTCAGAGCGGGCGAAAAGTACTTCGATTTATTCGTCAATTGTTTTTTAGCATAGCTGCCTCGATCAAAGGTTCGAATAACGGAAAAGGTTCGATTGGCCCAACGAAGATCAAAGTCATATTCAGACCAAATCAATTTTGCCCCTCCCACTGACAAGGTTGAATTAGGTGCTCCCACCAATCGACCCGACTGGGTTATTCGTGTTTCATTTCCTTCACTGTCCAATTCGTAATAGGTAGGATTTTGATCGTAGCCTCGCTTCTCTACGATAAGCGTTCCATTATTCCAAAACTGAGGATTTGTATAATCTGTGACCGTTCTTTTCTTGGCTGTATTCCATTGGCTGGCCTCGGCATAAACCGTACTTTTGGTACTCACGGGTTCCCATAAGCTATCCAACTCTTCAAAGGTATTTTTATAAAGCCCCTTAGTCGTTAGTCCCGTATGTTTTTTCAAGCTGTGACTTAATGGGCGGATCAAGCCTTTATATTGCACCGCATCTGACACCACTTTCCCCCAGATATCTTTTCCATAGTGAGTACGAGCATGGGTCGTCAGGTAATAGCCTAGGCCGTACCAATCGGGTACAAAGTCTTTTAAAGACCCGGCCGAGGCCTTTTCATAGGTATAATTAAGATCATTCAATCGGAGTGACCGATACTCCATATCAAAGGCAGGTAAGCGTCCCCGTCCCGAGGCGGTCAAAGCCGTTTCTGTCCCGACCGCATCCCCTTCAAAAAACCATCGCGGTAATGCCGTTGCTGTGAAGCCTCCCCATGTCCAGGAGCCCAAGATCGATTTGAAAAACTGCGTAATTCCTCTTCTTGAGTTGCTGAATTGCTGCACATGCCGATACTCATGAATTGCCAAAATATCTAGCCAATCTGTTGTACAATTAAACTGCGGTGGGGTCAGGTAAAATTCGGAACGAAAGGGGCCTACTGTGACAAATCCATTGGGAATGACCGTCTGGTTTTGCAGTAAAATCGTCACTTTCTTCTTCTTTTCCCCAATAGAGGCATTATCCATTCCCCACAAATAATGTACAACATTCGCTACCCGTTGTGCTTCCTCCTCATTCCCTTTTGGAAAGATCACTTGTACCTTGTCTGTCTTGATCTGTTGCCATTTCAAGGAAGGTGGATTAATGCCGATAGGATTGGAGGGTACTTGACAAAGTAAAAGATGGGCCCAACAAAGGATGGGCAATAGCAGCAATATCTTTTTGGTCATACTAGATCTTTTTAGATGGTGCATGGATAGTTACTACCACCATTTATACACCCGGTCTCCCAAAGTTATTTAAAATTGGGAAAGTTTTGTGTCGGGCGATGACTAATCCGTAGCATCTAACTTCAACGTATCTTTTTCATAGTAAATGGAAAAAGGGCGATAATCAAGGAAGTCTTGAAACAACTCTCCATAAGCCATACCTGGCGTAGGAAAAACAACTTCTTGTCCAGCTAGAACGTTTGGAAGGTAGGTAACCACAAAAAGAAGGCCACTTAGTGTCACATTTTTCATAGGGAAGCGCGTTAATGGGATATAATATATTTACTAAACCAATATATAAACTATAGCCTTCCCTTCCCAATAAACAACTAATAATTTTTAACTTTGTTGAAGAAAGACATTAGCCCTTACTCTTCAAAAACCATTACAAAGAAATTCATGCGTCAGTTACTTGAAACGGAACAAAAAGCGCTCGAAATCAATCTCAATGACAGCATTTATGGCACCTTTGCCGAAATTGGTGCCGGACAGGAGGTCGCACGTCATTTTTTCCAGGTAGGAGCGGCGGCAGGAACCATTGCCAAAACCATGTCGGCCTACGACAAGGTTTACTCCGATCAGATATACGGTGTGGAGGCGAGTGGTCGATATGTTTGTGAAGCCCGGATTTACAAGATGCTCGATCACGAGTACGAACTGATGGATTACCGCTTGCGGAATGAAAGACCGGAGACCAATTTTTTCGCTTTTGCCGATACCGTTTCTGCCATTAATTACACCAAGACCATCAAAGGAGATGGTTGGATGGGCATCCGTTTTCAATTAGATCCGCATAGTGAGCCCAACGATATTGTCTTGCATGTGAGGATGCGAGATAAGAATAATCAGCTCCAGCAACAAGCCATTGGAATTCTAGGGGTAAATCTCATTTATGGCTGCTTCCATTACCACAACAATCCTGAGTTGTTGGTAGAATCATTGATGGATAGCCTCCAAGGTCGGGTTAAGATTGATATGATTCGGCTGACGGGGCCCAATTTTGATGATGTAGATAATCGATTACTAAGTCTATGGCTGGTCAAGCATAAGTTGACAGAGGTCGCTATGTTTGGTCCCGATGGCCGCAATGTCCATGGCTCTGAATTTCTCTATAGGAAAAATGTCTTAGTCGTTCGCGGTAGCTTCCGTCCCGCCACCTTGGTCAATATGGATATGATACGTACCAGTTATCAACAATTTCGCAATGATCCCAAAGTGGACACCCAACGTACTTTCCTACTGACAGAAATTACCTTGGATAACCTCCGCTCTACGGGCGAATTAGACGAACGAGACTTCATCGATCGAGCAGAATTGCTCAACGCAATGGGGCAGACGGTTGTTATTTCAGACTGTGAAGAATACCAGAAACTGATCGTTTATCTCAGTGATTTTAAAGTGCAACAGCTCGGTATTGTACTCGGTGTTCGCCCCTTATTAGAGGTGATTAGCGAGAAATACTACCAAAATATGGATGGTCGTTTACTCGCCACTTTTGGTGAAATGTTTACGAGTAATGTCAAGATATATGTCTACCCTGCCATGCAGGAGGGCAGCGCCGAACTCATGACGGCTCAGAATGTACCCGTCCCAGAAGGCGTTAAATTTCTCTACCGTCACCTACTCGATAATAATCAAATCGAGGATGTAGAAGGCTTCAATTCTGATCTTTTACATATTTTCTCAAAGGAGGTGCTTACGATGATCCAAGCAGGTGATCCGGGTTGGGAATCACAAGTTCCAACTAAAGTAGCCTCTTTGATCAAAGAGAAATGCTTGTTTGGTTATCCGAGTGAGAAGATGGAGTTTGAGTATTAACGAATCCGTTGTACTTCAATCGCCTTCTCAGACAAATTTGCTGTGCAAGATACCCAATTCCAGGCCGCGTAGTTCCGCCAAGCCACGCAAGCGTCCAATCGTCGAATAACCAGGATTCGTCTTCTTATGCAAATCATCCAACATCTTATGGCCGTGATCAGGGCGCATAGGGATACCTACTGCTCGCTTTTGTTGCTCTTCGAGTAATGCTAGCATGACTGCATACATATCCACATCACCATCCAAGTGATCCGCTTCGTGAAAGTTCCCTTGTTCATCTCGGCGAGTTGCTCTCAAATGAATAAAATGGATCCGATCTGCAAATTGGCGTACCATCGCCGGAAGGTCATTATCGGCACGAACACCATAAGAGCCTGTACAAAAGCAAATACCATTGGCCGAATTCGGGACCGCCTCGAATAGGGCTTCCAAGTCCTTAGCCGTACTCACCACTCTGGGTAGACCCAATAAGGGGAAAGGAGGATCATCTGGGTGGATAGCTAATTTGATCCCTGCTTCCTCCGCTACTGGTGCGATGGCCGACTGGAAGTCTACTAAATGTTGGCGCAATTTAGCCTCATCCATATCTTGATAAGCCGCGAGTGCCTCCCGAAAAGCATCCAATGTATAACCATCATCTGCGCCGGGGAGGCCAGCGATTATATTTTTAATCAATAAGGCTTTATCTTCTGCTGAAGCTTGTTCGAAATAAGCACTAGCTGCGGATAACACCGCTGGCGGATAACTTTCTTTAGCTCCTGGTCTTTCAATAATAAAAATATCAAAGGCTGCCAGTGCTGCCACTTCAAAACGAAGCGCGGTAGACCCATCGGCCATCGGATAATCCAAATCCGTTCTCGTCCAATCAATGACAGGCATAAAATTGTAGGTCACAATAGGAATACCACAAGCACCGAGATTACGAATACTTGCTTGATAATTAGCAACATACTGTTTCCAATCTCCGGTCTGCCGTTTAATACTATCATGCAGGGGAATGCTTTCGACAACGTCCCAGGTCAGGCCTGCCGCTTCGATAATATCTTTTCTTTCTTGTATGTCCTCGACGGACCAAATTTCACCGATGGGAATTTCATGTAAGGCGGTTACAATACTCGTAGCTCCTGCTTGTCGAATATCCTGTAGGCTAATAGGATCAGCGGGGCCATACCAGCGCCAAGCTTGCGTCAGTTGCTTTCCGTTCATTTTTTGGTCTTTCGTTTAATTGATGCGGAAAAATAGCAAGAAAAAGTGTTATTTAGTCATTTATTCTATCGCTGTAATTTTTTATCCTCGTCCTGCTAAGATCAAGGATAGAAAGAAAGCTATATACTTAAGGGCTAGTTAAAAGGCTAGTATCATTTTGATTTCCAGCTCGCTAGCACCTGCATTCAATCGCTCAAAATCGCCAAATTAGTATGTTCAATAGACGATCTTTTTTCTCCAATGCCTTCGGTGCATCGCTGGCCGGTCTATTCGGCTTGAGTAGTTGCCAAACACCTACGGAAGAAACCGCTACCGCGGCTCCTGTTGCAAAAACAAACCCGAATTCTAAAGCCCTTACGCCGGCCATTATTGCCACCTGGCCACATAAAGAAGCCACCACTCCCGCAATGGAAGTAATTCAAAAGGGAGGATCTGCGCTAGATGCCGTGGAAGCCTGTGCTCGCGTAGTCGAGGCAGACCCTAATGATCAAAGTGTAGGCTATGGTGGTTTGCCTGACGCAGCCGGTAACGTTACCCTTGATGCCTGCATCATGGATGAAAAAGGCAATGCGGGAGCGGTTACTTATATGCAACATATCAAGCACCCTATTTCGGTAGCTCGTAAAGTAATGGAGGAAACGATACATGTAATGCTAAGCGGAGAAGGGGCTTACCAATTTGCTTTAGAACAGGGTTTCGAAAAAGAAAATTTATTGACGCCCAAAGCCAAAGCGCGTTGGGAAAAATGGAAGGCGGAAAACAAAGGAGCCCCCGCCAAAGCTAATATTGACCAACATGATACGATTGGGGTATTAGCCATTGATAAAAACGGTGATATGGCCGGCGCATGTACGACCAGCGGGATGGCCTTCAAGGTACCCGGGCGAGTGGGCGATTCTCCGATTATTGGTGCCGGATTGTATGTCGATAATGAAGTAGGCGGTGCCTGTGCCACTGGGGTAGGCGAACTCGTAATGACAACCCTGGGCTCATTCCTGGTCGTAGAATTGATGCGACAAGGAAAATCTCCCCAAGAAGCCTGCGAAGAAGCAGTCAAACGCATTGCTGACCGACACCTCAAACCTGGAGATGGTCTACAAGTGGGTTTCCTTGCTATGAATAAGAAAGGAGAGCATGGTGCCTATTCTATTCTAGCAAATTTCTCTTATACTTTGCATCAGGATGGTCAGAATGAAGTCTTTGATGCGGGGTATATGGGGTGAAGTTGAAAGTCGGAAATCGGAAGTTGGAAGGGCATTCATCATGGCTTTTGATTTTGAACACCGAGGCACAAAGGTCATGGCCATGCCTTTTGATTTTAATTTTCATTGGCATTTTGATTTTCAAAAATCGGAGGGGCATTCATCACGCCTTTTGATTTTGAACACCGAGGCACAGAGATCATGGCCACGCCTTTTGATTTTAATCTTCATTGGCATTTTGATTTTCAAAAGTCCAGAATAAGTAATTTGAAAAAATGAGACCAAGATTCAGTGTCTCCTATCTCTATGTTTATCAACCAAAACAAAGGTTCCCAAATGACTAAAAGAAACAATAGAACAACCAAGCCGATAGGACTAAGTATTAGTATGGCAATCTTATCATTGTCCTTTTTTCTGGTACTAGCTTGTAGCTCTTCTTCACCACAAGAGGAGGAGGCTGTAAGTGAAGTAGAAAGCCTCCCGGCTCCAATAGCAGCAGCACCCAAGGAGGTAATGAAGCCCGTGCCATTGCACTATGTGACAGGTCAATTTGAGCCCGCTCAGGATTCCAATTTTGTTCGTATTGAACCGCAATACACCACCAAAAACAATATCTACCTGCACCAAGAGACCTACCGTGCATTTCTGCGCATGTATGAAGCTGCCAGTAAAGACAGTATCACCCTGCGGATTCTTTCTGCCACTAGAAATTTCAATGCTCAAAAATCAATTTGGGAAGCTAAATGGACCGGCCAACGTAAACTCTCAGATGGAACTAATGCGGCTGAAATAGCGGATAAAAATCAACGAGCCCTCCGAATTCTAGAATACAGTTCTATGCCAAGTACCTCTCGACATCATTGGGGTACTGATATCGATCTCAATAAACTAAACAACGCTTTTTTTGAAAAGGGTGAAGGGCTAAAAATATACCAGTGGTTGACGGCTCATGCCAGTGAGTATGGCTTTTGCCAACCCTATTCGCCCAAAGGGCCCAATCGCCCCAATGGATACAATGAGGAAAAATGGCATTGGTCCTACCTTCCGTTGGCAAAACGCTACCTTCAAACGGCAAAGGACAGCCTTAGTGATAAGGACATAAGTGGCTTCGAAGGGGCAGAAGTAGCCCCCGCAATGGAAGTGGTGAAAAATTATATACTAGGCATAAATGAGGCTTGTTTGTAAGCGTATTTTGGGCATAGCCCCTCATTACCCATTACTCATAACGCAAAGCTTCGATTGGATCTAAGCGAGAGGCTTTCAGGGCTGGATATAAACCAGAAGCCAATCCTACACCCATACAGGTAATCACCGCAATAGTGATCCAAAGCCAAGGGAATAGGAAGGTCCCGCCCATGAGGGCCGACACTACATTACCAATGAGAACGCCCAGCACAATTCCCAGCACTCCTCCCATTTGGCAGATCACCACCGCTTCCGTCAAGAATTGGATCATGATATTGCGGCGTGTAGCCCCCAGTGCTTTGGTAATGCCGATTTCGCGTGTCCGTTCGGTCACACTTACCAGCATAATATTCATCAAACCAATGGCGGCTCCCAGCAAGGTAACCATACCAATGCCAATAGCTGCTAAACGAAAGTAGAGTGTATTTTCTTTAATGATCCCGATTAGACCATCACTTTTGGAGATTTCAAAGTCATTTTCCTGATAGGCATTGAGTCCGCGGACATTTCGGAGAACCATGGTCGCATTCCCGATGGCATAATCCATCTGTGTAGGGTCATTTACTGCTACCAGAATATTAAAACTGGAGTTGGGTGTACCATAATAACGCTTGGCCGTTTGTAGAGGAATCAATACTCGGCGATCCTGGCTTTCATTCATGCTTGAACCTCGGGTCTTCAAGGTACCCACCACCTTCAACTTGATATTCCCCAAGGAAATAGTCTGGTTCATTGCTTTTTCATCCTTTCCCTCAAATAGATCATCTACTATGTTAGAAGCAATGATCGCCCGATATCCTCCATTGACGGCTTCCAGCGGACTAAAGTTACGCCCATACTTTACTTCATATCCTTTTGCCTCTAGGTAGTTTTCATCAATACCAAATACCAAGGTATTCGGGTTCGTTTTTTCACCTTTATACTTAACAGTAGCAGTCCCCGTACAATTGAATGAAACTGACGTTTGTGCGGCAAAATTATATCGATCTTTGAATTCTAAAGCCTGGCGATAGGTAAATACATCTCCTCGTTTCTGGCGGCGACCACCTCGGTTTCCACTCACGCCCGAACCTTTACGATCCACGTCAAATGTATTAGCGCCCAGAGAGGATAAATTATTACTCAGTGAAAAGATAGCACTATCAATCGCTGTCAAGATACCAACCAAAGCCATAATCCCGAAGGCAATGATCATTAAAGTCAGGATCGCCCGAAGCCAATTGGATCGGACTGTACGGATGGCATAGCTGATATTCTCTCGCAGATTCATACCTATAATTTTAGGGAAGCTAAAGTAAAAAAGCCTGCCTCGACGGTTTACTTTGTTAGATCAATGGATAGATATGCTAGACCAATGAACAGCCGAGTGAATACAGGATGGTATTATCGCAGCAAAAGCTCGCCCATCTAGCAGGATACTAGAGATTACGGTTCTCCGTCTAGGCTTGGGCAAAATCGGAAATACGAAATGCGAAGTCGGAAACACTACGTCTTGGAACTCATGGACATACTCCGCTTTCCATCTTCCGCTTTCCTATTTCGTCACGCTCCCCGTCAAGCCTTAGAAGGATAACCGAGATTACATTATCTTTGCCGGCCAGTATCAGATCTAAAATGAATGGCTATAAAATCAAAACTCTTTTCCTACCTGATTATCCTACTGTGCTTAAGTCTCTGTACCGCTCTGATCGCACAAGATCAACTTCCCGGTAATACGGGCCTACCTAGTTCGCGCAGCGAATTACAAAAACTAAGCGAATATGAAAAAGGAGTTTACACCAACAGCATAGAGGATTTCATCACGCTCCCACAACAATCAGATTTCCAATTGTCTCCTTCTGGGAAATACCTCAGCTACCTGGAAAAGGTTAATACAGGGACGAGAAAACTAATGATTAGAGACCTCAGCAATGGCGAAACGAGAATGGCGCTACAGGAAGGTAAAGAAACAATAGGCCGCTACTTTTGGAAAACAGATGATCGGCTTTTAATGCTTTGGGATAAAGGAGGGGATGAATTATACCAATTATTCGCAGTAGATCGAAATGGAGGTAATTTTCAGGCCTTGACCCCCGATGAGAAAGTGCAAGTGAGGGTTCTACATCAGCTGCCTCAGCTAAAAGAACACCTCATTATCTCCATGAATAAGGAGAAATCCGACCAGTTTGATCCTTATAAGATTAATATCCGTACCGGTGAGCTTGAAAAGTTATTCAACAACCAATTGGACAATGGGATTGCCTCCGATTTCTATTTCTCTGATAAAGGGGAGCTACGAGCCTACGATGTCTTGGAGAATGCTACCGACTATGTCCTCTATTATCGTTCCCAAGCCGGGGCTCCTTTCGAGAAAGTTGTCCGCATGGAAAGTGGTGATTGGTTTCAAATATTGACTTTTGTGGAGGATAAAAACAATCCACACCTGGCTTATGTATTGAGCAACTTGGGAAAAGACACCAAGGCGCTGATCAGCTATGACCTAAAGGCCAAAAAGGTAGTCAAAACGCTTTTCGCACATCCACGCTATGATACAGAAAAACTGTCCTATGCGGTATCGCGGCAAGAAATCGATTATTACCAGTTTAATGGGGTAAAACAGCAAATTATTCCGGTCAGTAAAGTATATCAGTCCCTACACCAGCGTTTCAGCGCCTATTTCAGGGAGCATATTTATAGCCTCATCAGTGTATCAGCAGACGAAAAGAAGTACCTCTTAAAAGTAACAAGCCCTACCCTCTATGGTAAATATTATCTGTACACCAAGGAGGAGGATCATTTTCAAGAGCTGATCAACTTGAAGCCCCAATTGAAAGAGACAGATATGGCAAAGATGTCTCCTTTCTCTTTTTACAGCAGAGACAGTCTATTGATTGAGGGCTATTTTTTCAAACCCAAGCACATCGCTGCAGGAGAACAGGTTCCCTTGATTCTCATTCCTCACGGAGGGCCATACGACATCCGGGATAACTACCAGTTTATAGCTTACGCTCAACTGCTCGCCAACCGTGGCTATGGCGTTTTACAAATTAATTTTAGGGGTTCCATTGGCTTTGGGAAAAGCTTCCAAAAGGCCGGATTTAAGCAGGTCGGTCGCAATATGTTGCATGACTTAGAAGATGGGCTTGCTTATATACTAGCCAGCGAAAACTGGATCGATGAATCACGAATTGGCGCCTTCGGGGCCAGTTATGGAGGCTTGGCCACCTTGCAAAGCCTGATTCAATCGCCGGATATTTTCGTCTGCGGGGCTGAAGTCGCCGGCCCGACGAATCTCTTCACTTTATTTGAAAGTTTCCCTCCTTTTTGGAAAGAATTTATCGCAGGCTTTTACCGCCAATGGTATGATCCTAAGGTAGCCGAAGAAGCCGCCATCATCAAAGAAATATCGCCCTTTTTCCATCTAGACAAAATCAAGCAGCCGCTCTTCATTGCCCATGGTGCCAATGACCCTCGCGTTGTAATACAGGAAAGCGATCAGGTAGTCGAGCGCTTACGTGCTATGGGGCTAGACGTCCCCTACCTCGTCAGATACAACGAAGGGCACCGCTGGCAAAAGGACGAAAACTGGATAGCCTTATACGAGACACTCCTGGGCTTCTTTGCCAAATACTTAAAGTAGGCTAATCACCATTCCGTGTGAAAAACACCCGCTCGATCGACTCGTTCATAAGTATGCGAACCGAAGAAATCGCGTTGTGCCTGTACTATATTTAGCGGTAGTCGACCAGTACGGTAGGCATCAAAATATTGAAGAGTAGAGGAAAAGGCTAGCATAGGAACACCAGCATCAATACCGGCCTTTAGTACCGTACGCATGGCGCCTTGGGTAGCCAGTAAATCTTCACTGAAAGAAGGACTGACCATCAAGTTTTTCAAATCGGGCGTTGTAGAATAAGCTTGGCGGATTTGTTCCAATAAATCAGCACGAATAATACAACCTCCTCGCCAGATTCTAGCGATAGCTTCCATATCTAAAGCATAATCATGTTCTTTTGAAGCATCGGCCAATAACGCCATTCCTTGAGAATAGGTGACTAAAAAAGCAAAATGTAAAGCCTTCCCCATTTCTTCAATCCACACTGTTTGATCAACTTCCGCTGCCGGTGGCAGTTGAGGATTGAGCACAGCATCTGCGGCTACGCGCTCCGCTTTTAAGGAAGATATTCCGCGCATACTTACCGCTGCATCGATGGTCGGTACAGGAATACCGATATCCATTGCATTTTGCGAGGTCCATTTACCGGTTCCTTTTTGTTTGGCTTTATCCAAAATGGCATCCACTAGCCACCCATCGGTCAAGTCATCTTTCTGGCCCAAAATTTCAGCCGTAATTTCTACTAAGAATGAACGTAATGCGCCATTGTTCCATTCGTCAAATACTTGGTGCATAGTGGGATTGTCCAATCCTCCTACTTGCTTAAGTAGATCATAGGCCTCAGCAATTAATTGCATCATCCCGTATTCGATACCATTGTGCACCATCTTCACGTAATGCCCTGCTGCTCCACGCCCCATATGCGCTACACAAGGCTCTTCTGCAGGCCCTACTTTGGCCGATACAGCTTCCAGCACGGGCCGTATGATCTCATAGGCTTCTTTATCTCCTCCTGGCATAATACTCGGTCCTTTTCTGGCACCTTCTGCTCCGCCCGACACCCCTGCGCCTACAAAATACAAGCCTTTTTCCTTCAGGTATTTTCCTCTTCTTTCAGTGTCTGGGAAATGAGAATTTCCACCATCCACAATCAAATCTCCCTCCTCCAAATGAGGAAGCAGACTCTCAATCACACCATCTACCACTTTGCCTGCAGGCACCAACAACATGATACGTCTGGGCCGTGCCAAAGCCTTTACAAATTCAGCCGTAGAAGTCGTCCCCATGATGGGGCGCCCTGCGGCTTCCTCTTCTAAGGCCTTTGCTTTTTCAGCATCTAAATCTAGTCCAGCCGCCGAAAAACCATGATCAGCTACATTCAAAAGAAAATTGCGCCCCATTACACCGAGACCTATCATTCCGAAATCATATGTTGTCTGATTCATCTTTTATTTATCATTTAATGACTGTAGTACAAGCGTAGTAGAAAAAATCTCGCCAAAGGTAGGGGGAAATCCGGAAAATCACCCCTTAATTAAAACTTTAATGCAATGGCAGGCATTATCATAACGTATTCAACTGATTTATACTTTTGGGTTGTTCTTTAAAAAAATGTTTCTTTACGCTAGTAAAATCTGATAACTGCCAATGGACCCACTTATTTTTGTCATCTTCGGCGCCTCTGGTGACCTTACAGAAAGGAAACTCATACCTGCCATCTTTCATTTGTATGCCCATAAGTCTCTTCCCGAAAATTTTGCCGTATTAGGGGTCAGTAGATCAAATTATTCCGATAAGGACTTCAGGAAAAAAGTGCTCGAAAGCGACCTTTTTGATGCCAAGGATGCAGATCAGTCTGCCATTGACAACTTTGCCCAAAGGCTATTTTATCAAGCCATTGATACAGGAGATGGTACGGCCTATGGACAGGTAAAGGAACGACTAACTGCTTTAGATGCGCAATTCAGTACCAAGGGTAATTATATCTTTTACTTATCTACACCACCCAAATTGTACGAAACCATTCCTGCTTATTTAGCGGAACAGGGCTTGAGTGACCAAACCAAAGGTTGGAAGCGTTTGGTGATCGAAAAGCCTTTTGGATATGATAGAACATCCGCCTTTGCGCTCAACAAGAAATTACTACAATATTTCGAAGAGGATCAGATTTATCGTATCGACCATTATTTGGGTAAAGAAACGGTTCAGAATCTACTAGTCACTCGTTTTTCTAATGGCTTTTTTGAGCCCTTGTGGAATAGAAATTACATTCAGCACATTGAAATCACCAATGCAGAAAGTATCGGTGTAGAAAACCGAGGAGGATACTATGATCAGTCGGGAGCCTTGCGAGACATGTTCCAAAATCACCTCTTACAGATCGTAGCACATGTAGCTATGGAACCTCCCATTACAGCAGATGCCAAAGCCATTCGCAATGAAAAATTAAAGCTATTCCAATCCATTCGGCCGATAACCCACAAAGACCTAGAAAAGCATACGATTCGAGGGCAATATATTGCCTCTAAAATCAAGGGAACCCCAGTCAATGGCTACCGAGATGAACAAGGGGTTCCTGAAGAATCGAAAACAGAAACATTTGCAGCCATAAAATTCTTCATTGATAATTGGCGCTGGGCCGACGTCCCTTTCTATGTTCGCACCGGCAAGCGTTTACCGACAAAAGTTACAGAAGTGGCGATTACTTTTAAATCACCGCCACATCCCCTCTTCTATAATGAAACAGGTTTACAAACTAAGAAAAACAAACTCATTATCCGCATTCAACCACACGAAGGCCTATTGCTCAATTTTGGGATGAAAGTACCCGGGCAAGGTTTTAGAGTGAAAGATGTAGATATGGACTTCCATTATGCCGACCTCACTGATGCTTACGTGCCAGCTGCCTACGAGCGCCTATTGCTCGATAGCATCAAAGGTGATCCGACGCTATATGCTCGCGGAGACTCCGTCGAAGCAGCCTGGACATTTGTGGATCCTATTCTAGATGCTTGGAAAAACGACCCGGATGTCAAGTTATTTGGATATCCCGCCGGTACCTGGGGGCCTAAAGAATCGGATCTCTTAATAGCCAATAGCGCTATTAATTGGCGAAACCCTTGTAAAAACTTATCCGAATCGGGTGGATTCTGTGAATTATAAACGTATCACTCTTTTAAAATGATTCTTTGACAATTTCTGTGTCCTGAAGCTAGAACGGAAGGATCGGACAATGTCAAGGAAGGTTTAAAATTAGTACATATTGCAAAATAGTAACATCCATATTTCGCCTACTAACCCAGAAGTAGCCGAAGCCTTCGCACAATGGTTAATCAGCTGGTTGAAAGACAGAGAAAAAACCACTATTGCGCTTTCAGGTGGAAGTACACCTAAACTGCTCTTTAGTCTCTTGGCCCAACAATACACAAAAGAGATCGACTGGTCAAAGGTCCATCTATTTTGGGGAGATGAGCGATGCGTTCCGCCCGATCATGGAGAAAGCAATTTTGGGATGACGCAAACTTTGTTGCTGAATCACATTGACATACCCGCAGCGAATGTCCATCGTGTCCGGGGAGAAGCCAATCCTGCCGAAGAAGCGGAGCGTTATGGAAAGGAAATTGCCACAACTGTTTCTGCGATCGATGGATGCCCTGCCTTTGATTTGATCCTTTTAGGAATGGGAGGAGATGGTCACACTGCTTCGATTTTCCCGCATCAGATGGAGCTTTTGACAGCCAAATCCATCTGTGGTGTCGCCATTCATCCTGAGTCAGGACAGCAACGGATCACCCTCAATGGGCCTGTATTAAACAATGCTTATCAGGTAGCCTTCTTAGTGACTGGGGCCGCAAAAGCCGAAAAGGTAAAAACAATATTGGAACACGAGCCAGGTTTTGAAGCCCTACCCGCTGCTCATATCAAAGTAGATGGAGGCTCCCCAAACTGGTTTTTGGATACAGCTGCCGCCCGGCTGTTAAATAGAAAATAAAAACCCGAGGCCGCATTTCTCCCTTTAGAATCGTTAGGAAAGGTGTATGCCTCTTCGAGTGCGTTCCTACTCGAGGACTGTCTCATTTATTTCAACAGCACTATCTATCCTTTTACCTAGCACTATCATTTCTCAGTCTCAATGACATTTTTATAAAATAACGTTCGGATTTACATATCGGAACGATTACCGTAGCTATTTCACCGATTTTTGGTATCGAAAGCAATGAAAAATACTAATGTGATTTTCAAAGCAGCTTCCTTACAATGAATCGTAGAATTTTCGGTTTGCTACTCTTTTTCGAGTTTTAGTTCTTTGAAGTTGTAACCTCTTGGGGAAATAGATCGTCTAGTCAGTGTATTGTACGAAATCACCCGACTATCACACAAAAAGTGTCCTTAAAACAATCTACATAACTGTACACATTTAGATTAAAGATAATACCCGACTGACAAGATGATCGTTTTAAAGGATGCGGAGCAAGGGGTGAAGTAAAATGATTACTTCACCCCAAATGCTTATTTACAGCTTACCTTTTCTTCCCCGTTTAACTTCTATCGAACTGCTAATTTATTCATCCCTATTACTTTGACATTAGCAAGAATAATGTCGGGTAGTAATGTGCTTTGCACCGTAAAACCATCTGAACCATGGAATGGAAAGCTAATGCTTTAAGATTGCTGTATGTATTATTCTTGCTATTGACTTATGTATTTTTATTCTCGATTCCTTATTTATGATGACCTTATGAATACGCCCATTGTCAATACCACCTTCCTCTTTGTCAAGCGACTATACTATCAATACCTTCCTGAAGGGTTTGATCAATTTCAACTGGATCAAGCGATGATTCAAAAGAACATATGGGTCAGCAAGGGTTTACAAGCTCAACTTACCGATCAGGAAATAGAAACCCTCGCCTTGACGGCCCTCTTGGCACGGATCGGAATGGTGGATAACAAACAGGGTGCATCTGCCAGTAAACTGATTGCCGAACGTTTTCTCAAAGAGCAAAACTTCCCGAGCAAACGCATTTTATCACTCCTCCATGCGATTGATGTAGTACACAAAAAAGCGACGCCCGCCCAGCATTGGGAGCGTATAATGAGGAGTGATTTGTTTGAAGAAATAGGAGATGTTTGGCCGTAATCGAAAAGGCGGCAAATAAAAAGTGCCTCCCATAAAGAGAGGCACTACTAATGAACAGAATCCCATGAAACGAAATAAACGCCGTTAATATATTTTTCAGGGCCATTCAGCATGACCTTTTCTGATTCAAAGCGCTATTAATCTAACACTTAGCTCCACAATAAAGTTGGCTCCACGATAGATATTAACAGTAAAACATGGCTGTAAAAGTTGCTTGATTCCGGTGAGTGGTCGATTGCAAAACACATACGTATAACCGCTTTGAATTCCATCATATTGTATTAGCTTAACACAAATCAGACGGAAACAAGCTCCTATCAGACAAAGTCTAACACTCACTCGATAAAAGCAATCCCTCTTCTGCTGATCACAAATAATTTAGTCCCCGGGAAACAATAAAACCTGAGAAGGTTTATCTTTAGTCCTTTATTATTAGCATCAGGGTTTGTTGGGCGCTGAATTTCCGAACCAAAGCCAACAAGCACTCAATACGATCTAACACATGCCACATCTAGAGACATTCCATGAAACGAGCGATGGAAAGAAATTGTATTTGCAGGCTTGGGAGCCAGAAACAGAACGTAAAGCCGCTGTTTTACTGGTGCATGGTTTAGGCGAACACAGCGGGCGATATACTCACCTAGCTGAATTCTTAAACCAACATGGTATTGCAGTATACACCTTCGATGGACGGGGCCATGGCAAATCCTCCCTACCTAAAGTGACGGCCTATTTTGAACGTGCCGCCCATTATGTCAAGGATGTGGATGACTTATACCAGAAAATGAAATCCTACGTAGGCGGAGTGCCTTGCTTCTTATTGGGTCACAGCATGGGGGGCGGTATAGTTGCCCAATATGTGTTGAAATATAAACCGGCCACAACAGGGGTATTGCTGAGTGCCCCAGCCCTAGTCGCTGGCGATGACATTTCGCCCTTTTTAATCAAATTATCGGGTTTCCTCAGTAAAATAGCACCCAAATTAAAGGCGGTGAAACTAGATAGTAGTCACCTCTCGCATGACCCACAAGTAAAGATCAAATACGATGAGGACGAACTAGTGTATTCCAAAGGCATTCCCGCTAGAACAGGCGCCGAGCTGTTGAGTATGATGGATGAGATTCAAGCCAATATGGAGCAATTTGACCTCCCCTTATTGTTGATGCATGGTACCGAAGATGATCTTACCAATATAGTAGGCAGCAAAATGCTCTACGCCAAAGCTAGCTCAACCGATAAAACCCTAAAGTTGTATGAAGGCTTTTATCACGAAATACTCAATGAGGTAGAAAAGGAAAAAGTGATGCAGGATATACTTGAATGGATACAACATAGATCCTAATCCACTCATTATTCGTTTCCAATTACTCGTTATTCATTATTCATTATCTGTTATTCATTATCCATCATCCATTATTAATTACCCATTACCCATTCCATATGTCTTCACTACAAATCAACAACCTATTTTCCGTCAAAGAGAAAACCGTATTAGTCACTGGTGGCTCTAGAGGAATCGGCTTAATGATTGCTGAAACCTTTGTAGAAAACGGTGCCAAAGTATATATATCTTCTCGTAAAGCAGCCGTATGCGAAGCGGTCGCAGAAGCGCTATCACAAAAGGGAACCTGCATTGCCATTCCTGCCGACCTGTCAACGGCGGAAGGTAGAAATACGCTAGTGAGTAGATTGAATACCGACGAGGATTCACTCGATGTTTTAATCAATAATGCCGGAGCCAATTGGGGGGCGCCCTTTGGCGAATACCCAGAATCCGGTTATGATAAGGTGATGGATTTAAATGTCAAGTCCATCTTTTTTCTGAGCAAAGAGCTTTTGCCTTTATTGATGAAAAGTGCTTCTTTAGAGACACCAGCCCGTATTATCAATGTTGGGTCGATTGATGGCATTCGTGTTTCTACCATGGATAATTCGGCTTATGGGGTGAGTAAAGCCGCTGTTCATCATCTCACCAAAATTCTCGCCATAAAAATGGCCGGAAAAGGGATCACGGTAAATGCTATTGCACCTGGCCCATTTCCAAGTAAAATGACAGAGTCCATGCTCAACACCTTTCAGCAACATGTGGAAAAAGCGAATCCGATGCGCCGAATCGGCGTTCCAGGAGACATGGGTGGCATCGCCGTCTTCCTGGCTTCAGCGGCAGGTTCTTTCCTGAATGGTACAGTCATTCCAGTAGATGGAGGCATGCACCTAAATGCCGTCATGTAAATCTAAAAGACTTAAATTAAGACTAATGAATCGACTTCTTGTATTATGTGCGGGCTTGTCCCTGCTATTTACAGCCTGTACAGCAGATACAGCCAAAGATGTAAGCAGTGACGCCAACAATGAAATCAGCTCCTCTTTTAATCAAATGTTGGAAGATTATTATGAGGAAGATTTAAAGCTGAATCCACTGAAAGCCACCATGGCGGGGGATAATCGCTATAATAATAGCTTTCCCAATAGCTTATCCGATGAATACCAAGCCGCTGTCAAAGCCTACTATAGCAATTTCTTAAACAGGCTGGAACAATTCAGGGAGGAAGACTTGAGTGAAAGCGAGCAAATGAGTAAGGCTATTCTCAAATGGGAATGTGACATTAATCTCGCCCGATTAAGTTATCGCCAGGATTTGTTTCCTATAGACCAAATGTGGTCGGTTAATCTGATGATGGGGCAACTAGCCAGTGGAGCCAGCGCACAGCCTTTCAAAACGGTAAAGAATTACAATGATTGGTTGGAACGATTAGAGGGATATTTAGCCTGGATGGAGTCAGCCGAGAACAAAATGAAAGCCGGTATTGAACTAGGCTATGTATTGCCCAAATCGCTTACCGTCAAGGTCGTTCCACAACTGGAAGCGCTAACGGGCGAGAACATTGAGCAACATTTGTTTTATAGTCCAATCAAGAATTTCCCGGATGGATTTTCGGATGTAGATCGGGAATCACTCAAGGCAGCCTATACCGAGATGATCCGTGATAAGATTGTACCTGCTTATCAAAGTCTATATGATTTTATGAGCACAGAATACCTAAAGGCAGGTCGATCCTCCAGTGGTATTGATGCCATTCCAGATGGTGAAGCTTATTACAAACACCAAATCAAAACCTATACCACCACCAATATGACAGCGGATGAGATCCATCAACTGGGCTTGAGTGAAGTAGCTAGGATTTCGAGTGAGATGGAGAAGGTAAAAGCAGAAGTAGGTTATACGGGTGATTTAAAATCTTTTTTTGACTATGTTAGAAACAATAAGCAACTCATGCCCTTTGAGGATCCACAAGAAGTGCTTGATAATTTCAATGCGATTCATGAAAAGATGAAGCCCCAACTGGAGAAATTATTTGACCTAAAACCTAAAACGCCATTTGAGGTACGTCGTACCGAAGCTTTTAGAGAAAACGCTGCCAGTGCAGAATATAACCCCGGCTCATTAGACGGCACACGTCCGGGAATTTTCTATACACCAATTCCAGATGCGACAAAATACAATACCTACTCCGATGAGTCGCTATTCTTACATGAAGCTATACCCGGCCACCATTATCAAATTTCACTCACACAAGAAAGTGAGGTCTTACCGAAATTCAGGAAAACGCTTTGGTATAGTGGTTATGGTGAAGGTTGGGCCCTGTATACCGAGTCTTTGGGTAAAGAACTAGGACTTTATACCGACCCCTATCAATACTTTGGTATGCTAGGGGCTGAAATGCATCGAGCCATTCGCTTGGTCGTGGATACGGGCATACACTCCAAGGGTTGGTCAAGAAAAAAAGCCATCCAATACTCGCTAGACAATGAAGCGGAAAGCGAAGCAGGTATTACTTCGGAGATCGAACGTTATATGGCTAATCCAGGGCAAGCCCTATCCTATAAAATTGGGCAACTAAAGATTAGAGAATTGCGTGAAAAGGCCAAACAGGCACTAGGTGAGCAATTTGACATTCGCCAATTCCATAATCAAGTGTTGGAAACAGGTTGTGTTCCCTTGGCTCTATTAGAAGATAAGATCAACAATTGGATAGCAGCTAGTAAATAAGGGTGTTTAGGATTGAAAATGCAAAAAAATGAGCCAACCGATATTTGAAAAGCCAGAAACCGGGAATTGGGAAACAGGCCTAAACCAGCTTCGGTTCCGCCTTCCGATTTCGACCTTCCGCCTTCCCAGATGAAGCAGCTCCGATGAAAGCTTACACCAATGAAGAAATAGCGGCTTATTACGATACCACGCAGGTTCACTATGAGCGGGGCTGGGACCTCCGACATAGCTTGGCCATGCACTATGGCTATTGGGATGAAAAAGCCACTACTTTCCGCGCCTCCCTCCGTCGAATGAATGAAGCTTTGGCCACTTTCGGTGAGCTTACCCAAATGGATAACATCTTAGATGCTGGCTGCGGCATCGGCGGCACTACCATTTTCTTGGCAGATACACTTGGCTGTTCAGTGACGGGGATTAGCTTAAGCCAGCAACAAGTAGAAACCGCCAGAAGCCATGCCGTAACAAAGAACCTACAAACGCTTACTCGGTTTGAACAGGCTGATTATCGGGCTACTCCTTTTCCGGATGAGACTTTTGATGTGGTTTGGGCTTTAGAAAGTGCGGTATATGATCCTGAAAAGGTGGATTTCTTCAAAGAAGCCTACCGCTTGCTACGTCCTGGCGGTCGATTAGTCATGGGTGAATACATTAAGTCTTCACAGCCGATGAAAGAGCGGAATAGACGAATTTTCCATCGCTGGTTGGATGCCTGGGCGATACATGACTTAAGTACACTTGAACAGCTGACTTCAGTGGCGAAGCAAACGGGATTCGAAGTCCTCAAAACCGAGAATATTACCTCCGCTATTCGCAAATCTTCGTGGCGGATGTTCTATGGCTCATTATTTTTAACCGTACTCTCCGCTGGCTATCGGCTATTCCATCCCAAGGTGAGTTATTTTGCTGATAACCATCACAAGGGATTGCGATATCAATATCCTGCCCTGCGACGTAATTTGTGGCAATACCATTTTATCTGTTTGCGAAAGAGCTAAGCTAAGACTTCAGAAGTTTCCTTAGTCCTGGCCTATGAAAACTTCAGAAGTCTAAACTCAAAAAATATCCGACTATGAAATTATCCATCTCTTTCCTGTTCTTACTAATCCTCCCCTTCATGAGCACCGCACAATCAGCATCCTACCTGAAGCAAAAGGCTGAGAAATTGGCCCAAAAAAGTCCCTTCGAAAAGATAGTGGATCGCGAACTTCCGGCAACCATTGAATACGAAGACGAATTCATCATTGCCTTTATTCCATTGTGTAAGAAGCTTGGCACAAGAATTGCAATTTTCTAGAGAAATAGCGATCTTTCAAACTCAAGCTTAAAACTTCAACAAATATGCAATCAAGCGCTACTACCCCAGCAGACTACATGGCAGAACTCCCGGAAGAGCGGAAAGAAGCCATGGGAAAACTTCGTCAGGTGATCCTCGATAATTTGCCAGAAGGATTTGAAGAGTGCATGAATTATGGCATGCTAGGATATGTTGTTCCCCACTCTATTTATCCAGACGGCTATCACTGCGACACCAAGCTCCCCCTCCCCTTCATGAACCTCGCCTCACAAAAAAACTTTATTGCCGTTTATCATTCCGGCGTTTACGCCAATGAAGATTTATTACACTGGTTTCAGGAAGAATATGGCAAACGGGTAAAAACGAAACTCAATATGGGTAAAAGCTGTATTCGTTTCAAGAATATGAAGACCATCCCCTATGATTTGATCGGCGAGCTTGCAACCAAACTGACCGTCCAGGAGTGGATCGACATTTACGAGTCACAAGTCAAGCAATAAAGAGACTTGGGTAGAATGAAATAACAAATTGCGCCATCATACCTACTTTTTGGGTAAGTAATGGCCAAAGAATAAGTTCCGCATTTTGAGATAGAGATTTTGGTGATAGACAAGGTATTTTTTGAAGGGATAGCAGCGCTATCGCTGAAAAAAATAACGCAGTATAGCGCCAAAAGATCATATGCAAAATCGGGAAGTTATTTTTTGATCATTACTAAATAACCCAGCCTTGCTAAATCTTCCTCTCCCAATATGGGCAGAAAGGATTCATGCTTTAATAGTATGTTCCGGTCGGTGAGAGGTAGTACATCTCGAAAGTAATGATCCGTCAAAATAATTCCTTTGCGGGGTTTAAGATCCAATAAGAGAGCCTGAATAATATCCTTGTACAGGGGTTCAATCATAGAGAAGGGCTCATCCAATAAGAGAAAAGGGTGTGGAGCATAGGCTAACAATAACAATTCCAAATACCGCCTCTCCCCTATTGACAATTGCCCAACTCGTTGGTTTTCAATTTTAGCGATGCGTGGTGCGTAAAACACCTTGTCTTGCAGCTCTCCAGTCTCTAAAAATAATGGGATTACTTGCCTGACTTTTTGAAACTGCGGCAAAAATGAAAATTGGGGTAGATAGCCGATTTGTTGCCGAGTTATGACTTTTCGGGGATCAAAAACTTCAGCATTGAGAACCCCCACGATCCGATCTGCTCGTACTGTTCCAAATAAGATTTGAAGTAAAGTAGATTTACCACTACCATTCCGGCCAAATACGCCCAATATTTCCCCTGTTTTAATCCTCAATGAAGCATCGATAAATAATCGCTTGGCTCCAAAGGTTTTTGATACCGCTTCTATCTTCAAATGAGCCATAAAAGTAATGCGCTAATGAGTAAAATAGGAATAGCTATTATTATATTAAGCCCGCCAACCCAAGCAGCCAATTGCCACCTGGTCCACCCCAGGTTATAATAAAAGTAGTACTCCTTCTTTTTGAAATATTGGAAACAGAGCAAGCCAATACCTACGCCAATTGTACAGTAGATGAAAAGCCCCCATAATATCGAGCCATATAAACTTACGATGAAAGAAGCCCCCAAGTTATAGAGGGATACATCCACATAATATTTCAATAACGCGCCTATGTTCTTCATATCTTTAATCCATGACTTACCCTGGGTAGCCAAGTTAGGATTCCCGATCTAGTATAAGTAAACCATTAACCTTCTGTTCGCTTATTTAACTCCTTATTCGTTCTTTAATCGTTTTATTAAACCCGTTTTATGATCTGCCCTCCTTTCTTTTCCTATCTTGTTTGAAAATTACCCACGCTGCAAACTTTGCAGCAAAGACTGAAAACAATCATATGAATGAACAGATCAAGAGTAGTTTCATCAAGGTGGATCACCTAAAACTACATTACCTGGAAATGGGCGCAGGCGAACCGCTTCTTTTGCTTCACGGTTGGCCCACCTCTTCCTTCCTTTGGCGAAACCTCATCCCAATCTTAGCTAAAAAAAACAGAGTCATAGCCTTGGATTTACCCGGATTTGGACGATCGGATAAACGCTTGAGTGATTCCTTTAGCTTTGATTATCAACGCAAAATGATCGACAACTTTTTGGGACAATTGAATATTGAAAAGGTCAATTTAGCCGTCCATGACCTAGGTGGCCCATTGGGTTTATTCTGGGCCGTTCGACATCCCGAAAAAGTACTTCGAATTACTTTACTCAATACCCTTGTTTATCCCGAGTTCTCCTGGGCTGTCAAGCTCTTCGGCCTGGCTACCTTCACCCCTTTAGTCAAACAATGGCTAACTAGTCCTAAAGGGCTTGCAGCTGCTATGCGATTCGGAGTGCACAATAAAAACAAGCTCAGCCCAGCTGATATTAAGCAATACCAGCGTCCTTTCCAATCGAAGGAAGCCAGAAAAGTATTATTGAAAACCATACAGCGATTGAACCCCAAATACTATCATGAGATAGCAGAGAAACTATCCCAATTCGATATTCCCGTTCAGTTGATCTATGGTGAAAATGATAAAATACTGCCTCATGTAGCGAAGACAATGGCGAGGGTTCAGCAGGATTTACCACAGGCTAGTGTGCATGTGCTGCCGGATTGTGGTCACTTTTTGCAGGAGGATAAGCCCGAGGAGATTGCGCAGCTCATGCAGGCGTTTTTGAATTAAAGCTGGTTCACCCAAATCTGGTATGGCGAACGATGCTCCAACCCATATTTAGAATACTACCCTGGTTTGTGTTAGAGCGCTTTGAATCCGTTCTTTTTCTGCGGCTGAAAAATTATTGCCACTTAATTCCAGCACTTTCAACTTGGCTAGACCTTCCAGTTTTTGCGGAAGGACCGTCAGCTTGTTGTTTCTCAAAAGTAAAACCTCTAAGGTTTCTAATTGACCAATAACATCTAAGGCTGGCCCTAACTTAAGATTATGGTTATGATCTAAGACTAAGCCCCTTAGTTGCACTAAGGCTATTTCAGTAGGCAAACGCTTCAGGTCACTATTAGCTAGGTTTACGATCTTCAAGGAGGGTAATTGGGCCAAAACCTTGGATGCTTGACTTAGCTCAAGCTGCGGGTTATACTCTAAATGTATTTCCTCTAAAGTCGCAAGTTGGGCCATGTTAGGGGGTAAAGTCGATAAATTATTTCTATTAAGATAGAGGTAATCCAATTGCTTGATTTTCATCAAGTGTCGAGTAGCTTTCGACAAGTCTAAACTGCGGTTATCCGTCAGATCGATTTCCCGTAGATGGGGCAAATGTGCCAGCACTCGAGGAAATCGCCTAAAAGAGTTTCCTGCCATATTAACCACCGATAGCTGATTTAAGTGCTTCAAATAGGAGGGTAAAGTAGAGAGTTGATTATTTTGGACCTTCAGCAACTCCAACTGCTTTAGGTGCTTGATCCCTATTGGTAATTTCTTGAGATTACAGTCGCTTAGAAATAGCACTTTTACATTCTTAAGCCTTTTTATTTTTTCATCAAAATCTATCAGTTTTTTACCGGAAAGGTCAAGCCATCTTACTTTTTCTGGATTTTCTAGCGCTTCTTCCAAGGAAGTATAGCGATAACTATTTTGGCCGGAAACATATCCACAAACACAACATAAGCAAAGAAGAAGAAACCTACTTTTTATCTGCATGGGTCTGATTTAATTCGGAATAATTACCCTACACCTTGAAAGGTAAGATGCCTTTCTGTTGCCCTTTGGTGGGCATCAGATACAGATTAGAGCAAACACAGTTTGGGGTTAGGTTTAGCACAAAAATAGGCTTGCGACATGGCTGTTCACCTTTACCAATTGGAGCTCCATTGATGTATAACTCAAATTAATGGAAGTTGTTTAAGAATGATTTTTTGAGGCGAAATTTGAAGGACTGAGGTTTTGGGAACTGGTTTTTTCTTTAGCATAGCAGCGCTACGGTAAAGAAAAAAGCTGTTTTCAAGTTCTTGTTCTCTCAAATTGCAGCCAATCAATCATTTTTAAACAACTTCATTGCCT
>Ga0070726_10001008_pt1 | contig 30317 bp, 25 predicted proteins | sample tdAd471_FD_67275 | JGI IMG/M metagenome (GOLD analysis project Ga0070726, IMG submission 67275) | Marine sediment microbial communities from the Atlantic coast under amendment with organic carbon and nitrate - tdAd47.1 | ecosystem: Environmental > Aquatic > Marine > Coastal > Sediment | place...
TCGCCCAGAGCGGGAGCACCGGCCACGCCGGGACCAAGGGCGACTTCGCCCAGAGCGGGAGCACTGGCCACGCCGGTGACCTCGACCAGACGATCATGGCCACCGACTCGACGGGGCACGAGGAGGACCTGGGCGGGGCCACCGTGCAGGTCGGCGACGACGTCGGCGGGGCGACGGTGAACGTCACCGGGGGCAACGAGGGCGCCACGATCCGCGTGGGCGATGAGGGCAAGACCCTCGCCGTGGGCGACGAGGGCAAGACCCTGGCCGTGGGCCCCGACGGGCAGAAGACCGTGGTCGCCGACCAGAACGCACGGACCCAGGTCGCGAGTGTGCAGTTCCGTTCGGCGTCCATGATCATGAACCCGGACGACGTCACCCAGAGCTTCGAGATCGAAGACGACGACGACCCGACCTCCGGGCTCGACCTCCCCGAGCACCTGCTCAAGGCCGACGCGGGCGACGAGCAGCGCAAGATCGAGGAAGAGGTCGCCGGCGTCTCCGGCGGCAGCTCCAAGCTCGTGATCGTGATCGGGCTCGTGCTCCTGATCCCGGTGCTCGTGTTCGGTGCGCTCAAGCTCACCGGCCCCAGCGACCCGCTGGTGGCGCTGAAGCAGGAGCGCGACTCGCTGACCGCGGCGGCCACCGCGCCCGAGCTGCGCGCCCTCGCCCAACGCTTTCAGCAGGTCCTGACCAAGCCCGGGATCAGCGACCAGGTTCGGGCCGACGCGCTGGCCGCGATCTCCGACCTCGAGGGGCGGGCCAAGTCCCTCGAGGGCGGCACCGACGTCGACCCCGACGACCCCGACGGCGAGGAGACCCTCGAGAAGCTGCGCAAGAAGCTCAAGGCGGGCCGCGAGTCCCTGGCCGCGCTGCAGGCGCTCTCCGCGAACGAGCGCTGGGCCGAGTACGTGATGCTCGTCAACGAGATCATCACCACCTACCGCGACGTCCCCGACCTCTCCGACGAGATCGACGCGCTGCGCGTGCCGGTGCTCGTGTTCTCCGACCCTCCTGGGGCCAAGATCTACCTCGGCGCGAGCCAGAAGCACGAAGAGCGGACCCAACCCGCCGGCACCGGGATCGTGTGGGTTCGCCCTCACTCGCGGGTCGAGGTCCGGGTCGAGATCGACGGCTTCGAGCCCTTCACGGCGGCCGCCGAGGTCGGTGAGCACCTGCAGGAGTGGGACGCCCAGCTCAAGCGCAAGGTGCTGCGGACCCTCGACCTGGGTCGGATCCAGGTCGACGTCGGCGGTGGCCAGGTGCTCGAGCCGGTGGTCCCGGCCGCCGACCCCGTGCTCGACCCCGCGCGCGGGGGGACAGTGTTCTATGTCGGCCACGACGGGGCGCTCCGCGGGTTCAACCTCCGGCGCGAGGCCGAGGAGTGGCAGGTCAAGGACGTGCACCGGATCGGGGAATACGGCGACCCGACCCCTGGCGTGCTCGTGCTCCCTGGGCAGCTGGTGATCGCGGGCTCCTCGACCGGGACCCTGATCGCGATGGACCCCTCGAACCCCGAGAACCAGATCTGGAAGCGGGACGTCGGCGCGCCCGTGACCTCGGCCCCGGCCTTCCACCCGCCCAGCCGGCTGGTGGGGTTGGGCACCGAGGACGGCTACCTGCTGCTGGTCGCGGCCGAGGACGGCAAGGTCGTGTGGCGCCACCGCACCGAGAACCGGATCGTCTCGCCCCCCTGCTTCTTCGGTCAGAGCACGGTCTACGTGGGCTCGGCGGACAACAGCCTCTACGCCCTCGACTGGAAGCAAAAGCGCGAGCTGGGCAAGATCGACGTCGGGGACGACGTGATCGCCGGGCCGGTCCCCGTAGGCGGTCAGCGCCTGGTGTTGGCCACCGCCGACAACCGCCTGCACGTGATCAACATCTCGGACCCGGGGCGCATGCAGCGGATCACCGAGCGTCAGCTCCAGGGGCGGATTCGCTCGCTGGAGGTGGTCGGCACCAAGGTCTACGTCAGCGCCGGCCGTGAGCTGTGGGCGTTCACCTCCACCAGCAGCAGCCTCAACCCGGTGTGGCCCAAGCCCTGGGCCGGGCCGGACACGCTGACCGCGCCCGCCGTCGCTGGCGACGTGATCTACGTCGGCACCGAAGAGGGCACCCTGTTCGCCGTCGACGCCGAGGCGGGGGACGTGCTCTGGCGCTACCACGACGACATCGCGGCGGAGAAGAATCAGGTGGCCTCGGCCCCGGTGGTCCTCGAGGACAAGGTCTACTGGTTCACCGGCAGCCGGGTTACGAGCCTGCCCGCAGACTAGCGGTCGGTCATGACCGATAAGACGCTACCCGTCGGCCCCAAACCGAGCTCGCCCAAGCAGGCGCAGCAGCCGGGGAACGCGCGGCACCGTGGCCTCGAGGGGAGCACCCTCGGCGACTGCAGCATCGAGACCTTCCTCGGTGTGGGCGGCATGGCGGCGGTCTATCAGGCCGAGCAGCAGGGGCTCGAGCGCAAGGTCGCCGTCAAGGTCCTCTCCCAGCAGTTGACCAAGGACCCGAAGCAGGTCGAGCAGTTCATGCGCGAGGCGCGGGCGCTGGCCAAGGTCGAGCACCCGAACATCGTGAGGATCTACAGCGTAGGGCAGGACGAGGGCCTGCATTACCTGGTGGTCCAGCTGGTGGCGGCGGGTTCGCTGCGGGGGCTGCTGGAGCGCGAGACCAAGCTCCCCCCCGAGCGCGCGGTGAAGGCCGCGCGCGAGATCTGCCTCGGCCTCGGAGCTGCGCACAAGGCTGGGATCGTCCACCGCGACGTCAAGCCAGACAACGTGCTCGTGGGCAACGAGGGCGAGATGCTGCTCACCGACTTTGGGCTCGCGCGAATGCTCGACGACCCGACCCAATCGGTGGGCAAGATCCAGGGGACCCCCCACTACATTCCGCCCGAGCAGGTCGACGGGCGCGACGTCGACGCGCGCGCCGACCTCTACTCCCTGGGGGCCACCCTCTATCACCTCCTGATCGGCGAGCCGCCCTTCTCGGCGAAGTCGGCCTACGAGCTGCTGCTCAAGCACGTGGGCGAGGTTCCGCGGCCGCCCAGCGAGCGAGACGAGGCGATCCCCGAGGCGCTCTCGCGGGTGGTGTGTCGCCTGCTGGAGAAGGACCCCGCCGATCGCTACGCCGACGTGGGCGAGGTGCTGGCGGCCCTCGACGCGGCGCAGGCCGGAGGCGAACCCGCCGCGCCGCCGGCGGCAGAGCCCACCCGGAGAGCGCCTCCGACCCCTGAGCTGCTGTTGACCCCAGAGCTGCCTCCCCTCGAGCTGCCGCCGGCCCCCGTGCCGGCGGCGCGCGGGCGCTGGATCAGCGGCGCGGCCGCCCTGGCCCTCGTTGGGATCGCCGCGTTCGCCTGGCCCGACCTGGCGCTGGCCTTCGGCGGGGGCCAGGCGCCCGAGCGCGTGTTCGCCCAGCGCGCCCTCGACCAGCTCGACCGCGCGGGGCTGCCGCCGGCCGCGGCCCTGGGCGCGTTGGAGGAGCTGCGCGCGGCCTTGCCCGGCCAGGAGACGCTGCTCGAGGCTCGCGGCGCAGAGCTCGAGGCCGAGCTGGCGTCGACGGTGCGCCCCAGCCTCGAGCAGGCTCAGGGGCTGCTCGACGAGGGCAAGCCAGGGCCTGCCCTCGAGCTGCTGGTCGCGCTGCCCGAGGCGCTCCCCGCCGAGGTGGGCCAGCGGCGGAAGCAGGTCATGGACGCCGCCCGCGCGCGCCTCGACGAGGCTGGCTTTGCCTGGGTCCCTGGGGGTCGCGCCCCCTCGGGGGAGGGACGGCTCGCCGTCGAGCGCGACGTCGCAGGCTGCTACCTGAGCCTGCGCGAGGTGACCCGCGCCGAGTATGCGCGCGTCGCCCTCGAGCGCGGGTTCTACCTGCCCTGGGGGGAGGGGGCGCCGCCGATTGAGGAAGCAGACCTCCCCGTGGTGGGGCTGAACCTCGGCGACGCGGCGCGCTACGCCGCCGCGGTTGGCTGCCGGCTGCCGACCGCCTACGAGTGGGAGCGCGCCGCGCGCGGACTCGAGGGGCGTCGCTGGCCGTGGGGCGATCGGCTCGCGGACGGCGGCGCCAACTGGGCCGCCGGCGGCGGAGTGCTGTCTGCCCCGGGAGCGACCGCGGCGGACGTGAGCCCCCTGGGGTGCTTCGACATGGCGGGCAACGCAGCCGAGTTGACCCTCGCCCCCGACCACACCGCCCAGGCACCGCGCGCGTGGGTGCGCGGGGGCTCGTACCTGACCCGCGACCCCCAGACCGCCCGCGGGGCGTTCTTCCTCGCGGTCGAGGCCGACGCGCGGCACGCCAACGTGGGCCTGCGCCTCGCCGCGGACGCGCTGCCGGAGGGGGCCAAATGAGTCAGCCGTCCGGGACGGGAGAGGTCCGCACCGAGCACGGTCCCTGGAGCTCTCGGGCCCTCGCCCGGCTGCTGACTCGTGTGATCAAGGACCGCAAGCTCGCCTACCTGGTGGTCTCCGACGGGCGCAGCGAGAAGTGCCTGTTCTACACCCACGGCGGGCTGCGGATCACCAGCGTCGGCGAGCGCCAGGCCATCGACATCGTGGGGGCGATCCGCCGGCACCCCAAGTTCCAGGCGGGGTGGTTGCCCGAGGGTGAGGTCGACCCCGAGCAGCTCGAGCGCGCCTGCGCGGCGAACTTCGAGCTCGAGCGGATCACCCACGACGCCTACAAGCTGGTCGCGCGCCACGAGTTGTTCGACCTGATGGTGTGGGACGGCGCGGAGTACACCTTCGCCCCGGGTGACCCCCCGCGGCAGGTGTTCGACCGTCGCCTGCACGCGGTGCGGCTCTCCACCGGGGTGAACAAGGTCCTGGAGGACGTGCTGGCGCGGGTCGACGACTGGAAGGAGCTCGAGCGCGAGCTGGGGTCGCCGGCCAAGATTCGCTTTCGTCGCGGGCCCAGCAGCCACGGGGAGCCCGACCGCCTGACCCAGTCGCTGTTCAACACCATCAAGGCCAACGGTGGAGACTGTCGGCTCGAGCGGCTGCTGCTCGCCGGGCGCCGCGCGAGCAACCTCCACGCGCTCCGCGTCGCCGAGAAGGTGCGCGAGCTGATGCGCCAGAAGCAGCTCGAGCGCTTCGACCCGGTCAGCGGGGCGGGGCTGACCCCGCGGCTGCGCGGTGAGCTCACGAGCGAGATCGCCGGGATCGAAGAGGCGCTGGAGCTGATGATCAACCGTCTCCAGGCGCGCCGTTGTCGCCCAGGGCTATCAGGCCCTGGGCGACAACGGCGCGGCGGTGGAGAACCTGCGCCTCGTGGGAGAGGCCTACCTCGAGCGCGGCGACACCGAGCAGGCGATCGGCGTGTTCCGCGAGGTGTTGGGGATCGTGCCCGAGGCGTTCTTCGCGCGCGAACAGATCGCGCGGGTCTACGAGAACCTGAAGAAGGTCCCCGAGGCCGTCGGGGAGTGGCTCGAGCTGGCTCGGAGCTACGCGCGCTTCGGGCTGCTCAACCGCGCGCTGCAGCGGATGCTGAACGTGGTCCGGCTCGAACCCGCCGCCGTCGAGCACCGTCGGCGGCTGATCGACCTGCGCGAAGCGATCGGCGACGAGCAGGGCGCCGCGCGCGACTACGCGGCGCTGGGCGAGTTGTATCAGGCCCAGGGGCAGCTGGACCTGGCCGGCGCCTGCCTGGCGCGATCCCTCGAGCTCGACCCGAGCGAGGAGAGCTACCAGGAGCGGGCCCGCGCGCTGCGCCCGGAGACCGGAGGCGCGGGGAAGGTGCTGGCGGGCCTCGCTTGGCTGCTGGTCGTGGTGGCTGGGGTCGGCGCGTGGGGGCACCGCAGCGCCCGCGCGGCCTTCGTCGCCGCCCGGCAGGGTGCCGTGGACGCGGCCCTCGAAGGCGACTTCCCTGCGGCCTACGCGGCGCTCGCAGACTACCGCGCGCTCTACGGGTGGCAGCACGTGCTGCCGCGCAGCGCGCTCGAAGACCTGATTGCGCGCCGCGACCTCGAGCGCGCGGACGACGAGCGGGCCGCTCGCTTGCGGGTCGCGGAGGCCCTGCCGCGCTGGGCGGCGACCTTGCGACCCGACCTCGAGCGCTACGCGCAGCAGGAGCAGCGGGCCCGGGAGCTGGTCCAGCAGGCCAGCGAGCACGCCGAGCACGGGAGAGGCACCCCCCTGCTCGATGCGGCGCGCGAGCTGGCCGGCGACGAGCTGGCCTGGACCGAAGCCGCGCGCGGGTTCCGCGTGCAGGTCCGGCTCGAGAGCCTGCCGCCCGGTGCCCAGGTCGCCCGCGACGGCGTCAGCCTCGGCTCGTGTCCGCTGGCCGTAGAGGTCGGGGTCGAGCCCCTGGAGCTGCTGCTGACCCGCGCAGGGAGCGCCCCGACGACGCTGCGACTCGGCCTGCGCGACGAGGCCCTCGAGCTCGAGCATGAGGTCTACCTCCCGCCCGAGCAGCTGTGGTCGGCCGCGGCTCAGGGTCCGATCCGCGAGCGGCCGGCGGTGGGTCGCGGTCGCGTGGTGGTGTGCGGCGAGGACCAACGGGCGCGCCTCGTCGGCAAGGGGGGGGAGCAGTGGGCAGTTCAGCTCGACCCGGACGAGTTCCCCGTGCGCGCTCCCGAGCTGACGCGGGACGCGGTGCTGGTGGCGACGACCACCCGGCTGCGGGTCCTCGAGCTGGAGGACGGGCGCGAACGCTGGTCGCTGCACAACCCCCCGGGGGTGAACGTCCTCGGGGCCTACGCCGATCGCATCGCGCTGGCCCGAGGCCGCAGCCTGCGCTTGATCTCGGCTCAGACCCATGAGGTGCTGGGTGAAGAGGCCCTCCCGGGCGACGTGATCAGCGGCGAGGTCAGCGGGAGCTACGCGGTGCTCTCCACTGGGGGGCCCCACCTCTGCGCCGTCGCCCTGCGGACGCAACAGGTGGCCAAGACCGTGCCCGTCCCCCGGCGGGTCAGCTCGGTCCCGCTGTTCACCGAGTTCGGCTTCGTCGCCCTCGACGAAGACCTGCGCCTGCGGCTGGTCCACACCGAGGAGCGCTGGGCGGTGACCCTCCCTGGACCCCTCGCCGCGCCGCTGGTCTACAGTCCGGGCGACACCCCCCTGCTCTGGAGCGCCACCGGGAACGCCCTGGCGTGCATCAAGCTGGAGAGCGGGCGCGGCCGCTGGAGTCGAGTCTTCGAGCAGCCCATCGTCGACCTCGCGGTCGCCGCGCGCGCGTTCGTGGCCACCTCGGGGGGGGAGGTGTGGTGCCTCGACCTCGAGACGGGGGAGCCGCGCTGGCGCTACCTGGCCAGCGGCCCCGCCAAGCTCGTCGCCACCCGCGACGTGCTCTACGTCGCCGACGCCGGCGGCGGGATCGTCGCGCTGCCGGTGGACTAGGCTCTGCTCGCTAGCCGAGCTCGGCCGTGATCGCCGCCAGCAGCCCCTGCGCCTGCTCGTCGCTGAGGGCGCGCGGAGCCCAGCCCACGCCAAGGCCCGAGCCGTCCTCGTGCTTGGGAATGATGTGAAAGTGCACGTGGAACACGGCCTGGTGGGCGCTGGGGCCGTTGTTCTGCAGGACGTTGAACGCCTGCGCGCCCGAGGCCTTGAGCACCGCCCGCGAGATCCGCGGGAGCACGCGTCCGACCGCCGCCGCCGCCTCGTCCGAGAGCTGGTCGACGGTCGCCGCTTCCTCCTTGGGGATCACCAGGGTGTGCCCATGGCTGATCGGGTTGACGTCGAGGAAGGCGAGCACGTGCTCGTCTTCGTAGACGCGGTGGCAGGGAATCTCGCCGTCGATGATTTTCTTGAAGATCGTCATGCCGGCGAGCCTACCGCACGGGCCGAGCGGTTGGGATCTAGTAGGTACCCGGCGGGTCGCTGGCCGGGAAGCTCTCGTCGAGGGCGCGGTCGAGGGCGCGGGAGGCGTGCACCGACGTGCCGCCGTCGTCGGGGGCGTCGGGGGTCGCGTCCCAGCGCATCAGCCCCACCACCGGGGCCTCTGCCGGCCAGGCGTCGGGGGGCAGGACCACCACGTCCGCGCCCTGGCGGAGGGCGGTCTGGGCCAGCGCTTCGCCGAGCTCCACCGAGTCGGGGCCCGGGTGGCCCTCGACGGTCACCGCGCCGCTGACGGGGTCGATCCTGCCCCAGCAGCGGCGATCCGTCGGCAGCAGCAGCGCGCCCAGGCGGCCGTCGCGCAGCGCAGCGCCGATCTTGCTCCACACGGCGGTCCCGCGGCCGGTGCCGAGGGCCTCGCTGGCCTCCTCGCGCCAGGCTGCCTCGCGGGTCGTCAGCAGCTCCTCCACGACCGGCCAGGTTGCCTCGTGCAGTCGGGCGAGGGTCATGTGGTCGGCGTTGCCGGGGACACAGCGGCTCACCAGCCCGGGGTAGCGGCACACCTCGCGGAACAGGGCCGCGTTGCGCTCGACGCAGGCCAGGATCAGCGGGGCGTCCGCCTGACGCAGCTCCTGCCACACGCCGTCCTCGACCGCGCGCATGAAGCGCCGCAGCTGCGACTGCTGCTCCTTGCGGTCGCCGTGGCCGTGGTAGACGGGAGCGTTCCCAGCCGCGGAGTGCCGGCCCAGGTGGGGCAGGAAGCGCTCCTCCCCGAGGGCGTCGCTCAGCGAGTGGGGGATCTGTCCCCGGATCGGGGTCAGGTCGTAGGCGTCGCCCTCGTGAAGCTGGACGTGGTTGGGGCTGACGGCCAGCACGTAGTAGCGCGGTTGGGCTCCCACCGCTCGCAGCAAGGGTAGCACCGTGAAGCGCTTGCCGACCTCCACCCGCTCGGGCCAGGACGTGTAGACGTTGAACGAGAGCGACCACTTGGAGCTGACGAAGAGCGCCAGCCCACGACCGTGGGCATACTCCACGGCGCTCTCGCCGAGGATCTGCAGCTGGTCGGCGAGGTGGGTCGTCTCCGTCGGGAGGGTCGTGCGCGCGGCGTCGACGGCGTTCTTGAGCGCGATCCTGGCCGCCTTGCGCCCACCTGGCGTGGCTTCGAAGGGCAGGTAGACGCTGACGCAGGGGGAGTCCTGCTGGTCACAGAGGGCGAACACGTCGGTCACGGTGGGGGTCTTGAGCATAGAAGGGTGTCTCCGGTTCAGGTGAGGGAGTGACGAGTAGAGACCACACTGCAAGCGCCACGCCGTTCCCTAAGCGCCTGCTGCGGGACCCTCCCACCGGTCAGCCCTGTCCCGTCCACGAATCGCGGTGACACCTCTGTCCCATGTTTCCCGAGGACTTCCCTCTACGGTGGACTCGGGGGCACTCGACCTGGCACCCTGGCGCCATGCAGGAGCCTCCCCCCGGACCGCTGACCGTGCTGCACGTGGACGACGCGCTGGTCGCGGTGGTCAAGCCGCCGTGGTTGCTGGTGCACCGCACTCGAGAGGCGCCCGATCGCGACGTCGTGCTCCAGCGGGTGCGCGATCAGCTGGGCTACTGGGTCTATCCGGTGCATCGCCTGGACCGGCAGGCGTCGGGGGTGCTCGTGTTCGGGCGCAGCCAGGAGGCCGCGGGGGCGCTGCAGGGGGCCTGGTCGCAAGGGAGCAAGGACTACCTGACCCTCGTGCGGGGCGAGACCCCCGAGGCCTGGGAGATCACCCGCCCGCTGACCAACCGCAAGCGCGCGCTGTCTGGGCCCGGCGGCGAGGTCCAGGCGGCGCGCACCCGGCTGCGGCGGGTGGCGCACTTCGCGCGCAGCACCTTGCTCGTGGCCAGCCTCGAGACGGGACGGCGGCACCAGATTCGCCGGCACCTCGCGGGGGAGGCGCGGCAGATCATCGGCGACCGGCGCTACGGCAAGAGCCGGATCAACGAGGTCCACCGGCGGGAGTGGGGGCTCGAGCGCTTGTTCCTCCACGCCTGGCGGCTGAAGGTGCCCCACCCCGACGGCGGTGAGCTCGAGTTGGAGGCGCCCCTGGCCGCGGATCTGGTGGCCTACTTGCGTAGGATCCCCGGCGTGCCGCCCGCGGTGTGGGCGCTGCTGGAGCCGGACGGCGAGGGGTGAGCGTGAGCGACGACCTGCAGGACATCGAGCACACCGTGCTGGAGCTGGGCCGCGAGGCCCTCGAAGCGCCCGAGCTGCAGCTGGACTCGGTGTGGCTCGAGCACGGCGACCCCTACCCGCTGCTCGACCTGCTGCGGGACGCCTTCGGGGTCGAGCTGCCGATGATCGAGTACCTCGGGGTCACCGTGGCCGACACCGCGCGCCGGGTCCAGCGCATGCTCGGCTGAGCCTGGGCTAGACTCGCCATTGGGGAGGAGCTCCGATGGGCGCTTGGGGACACGGACCGCTCGACAACGACAACGTCGCCGACTGGTTCGGCGGGCTCTTCGACGAGACCGGCTTTCGCGACGCGGTCGCGGAGGGCCTGGCGTCGGGGTACCCCGACCTCGTCCGCGGGGCGGCGTGGGTGATCGCGCGCTTGAGCGAGGTCTACGTGTGGCCCATCGACCACCTCGACGAGGACCGCATCGAGGCGGGGGCGGCGCTCCTGCGCCTGAGGACCGACGAGGACTGGCTCGAGATGTGGGGCGACCAAACCGAGGTTCAGGCGTCCCTCGAGGAGGAGCTGGAGGAGCTGAGCCTCTCGAAGGAGGAAATGGCCAAGGCGCGGGAACGCGCCGGCCTGGGGGCGACCAAGAAAGAGACGGCGACGAAGAAGGCCGCCAAGAAGAAGGCCAAGAAGAAGGCCAAGAAGAAGGCCAAGAAGAAGACGACGACCAAGAAGGCTGCCAAGAAGAAGAAGGCGACCAGGAAGACGACCAAGACGAAGACGTCCAGGAAGCCCAAGAAGGCGAGCGCGTCTTTCGGCAAGGGCTGGAAGCGCTTCACCTACGAGGACGCGAAGTCGAACAAGTTCTGGGCGATCCGGGTCGACGGCAGCGAGCACACGGTGCACTACGGTCGCGCCGGAACCGACGGACAGCGGAAGACCAAGGCGTTCCCCACTCCGGTCGCCGCGCAGGCCGCCGCCGCGAAACTGATCGATCAGAAGCTGAAGAAGGGCTACAGCTAGCGAGGCCCTATGAACGTGTTGATCCTCGGCGCCGCCGGGAAGGACTTCCACACCTTCAACTGCTGCTACCGCGAGCGCGACGACGCGCGGGTGGTGGCCTTCACCGCGACCCAGATCCCGGACATCGCGGGGCGACGCTATCCGCCCGAGTTGGCGGGGCCCCGCTACCCCGAGGGGATCGAGATCCTCGACGAGGCCGACCTGGAGTCGATCGTGGTCGAGCGTGGGGTCGATCTCGTCGTGTTCGCCTACAGCGACGTGTCCTACGCCTACGTCGACGAACGCCGCAAGCGGGTCGAAGCCCTGGGCGCGCGCTTCGAGTTGGCGCCGGTGGAGGGGACGATGCTCCCTTCCCAGAAGCCGGTGGTCGCGCTGCTGGCGGTCCGCACCGGCTGCGGCAAGAGCCAGACCGCGAGGCGGGTGGCGGCGCTGCTGCGGGAGCGCGGGCTGAAGGTGGTCTCCGTGCGGCACCCCATGCCCTACGGCGACCTCGTCCGGCAGCGGGTGCAGCGCTTCGCGACCCTCGAGGACCTCGACCTCCACGACTGCACCATCGAAGAGCGCGAGGAATACGAGCCGCACCTCGCCGCCGGGGGCGTGGTCTACGCCGGCGTGGACTACCAGGCGATCCTGGCCGAGGCCGAGCGCGAGGCCGACGTGATCCTCTGGGACGGGGGCAACAACGACACCTCGTTCTTCGTCGCCGACCTGAGCGTCGTGCTCGCCGATCCGCTGCGACCGGGGGACGAGCTGAGCTACTACCCAGGGCGGATCAACTTCGAGCGCGCGGACGCGATCCTGCTCAACAAGCTCGACAGCGCCCGGCCCGCAGACGTGGAGACCGTGCTCGCCAACGCGGCGCGGGTCAACCCGCAGGCCACGATCCTGCGCGCCAACTCCAAGCTGACCGTGGCCGACCCCGAGCTGATCCGCGGGAAGCGCGTGCTCGCCGTCGAGGACGGGCCGACCTGCACCCACGGCGGCGTACCCCTGGGGGCCGCGTCGGTGGCCGCGCGTCGGCTGGGCGCCGAGCTGGTCGACCCCAGGCCCTTCGCCGTGGGGAGGCTGCGGGAAACCTTCGCCGCCTACCCCCAGATCGGCCCGCTGTTGCCCGCCATGGGCTACGGGGCGCAGCAGATCGCCGACCTGCAGGCGACCATCGCCGCGACCCCCGTCGACGCGGTCGTGATCGGGACGCCCATCGACCTGGCGCGGATCGTGGAGATCCAGCAGCCCCACACCCGGGTGCGTTACGAGCTCGAGGAGCTGGGCAGCCCGACCCTCAGCGACCTCCTCGAGCGGCTGCCGCTGCCCTAGCTACTTGGCGAACTCCAGCTGCCACACCCAGTCGACGAGGGCGTGGAGGAAGATCGCCGAGAGCAGCCCGCCCTTGCGGAAGGCTAGCCCGTAGGCGACCCCCGCCAGCGAGGCCAGCCCGAGGTAGGTCAGCTGGTCGCTGAGGTCCGAGCGGTTGTTCCAGTGCATCAGCCCGAACAGGAACGAGCTGACCAGGAGCGACACCCACGGTCGCTTCCAGCGCTGGCAGAGCCCGCGGTCGAGCACCCCGCGGAAGAAGAGCTCCTCGGGGAAGGCGATGGTCAGCGCGATCACGAAGAACACGGCGAGCTGGAGTCCAGCGGCCTTGGCGGTCTCGAGGGCCGGAGCCTCCGCCGGAGCTGCGGCCCCCGAGTCGGCTGGGGCCTCTACGGCGGGCGGCGGCCCGTCGTCCTTGAGCTCGAGGAACCCGGTGGCCATCCCGACCGGGATCGCGATCGCGCCGAACAGGAGCCCGATCCCGAGGGCCAGCAGCGGGCCCTTGAGCGACGCGCGCTGGATCCCCACGTCGAAGCGCCCGGCGGCGCCGAAGGTCAGCACGCCCAGGCAGGCGGTGAACAGGGCCCAGGTGGTGTAGGTCAGGGCCGTGCCGAGGAAGAACCCGGGCGAAGACCGATTCATCCAGCGGTACCAACGCAGGTCGAGGGGCAGCCAGAGGCACACCCACACCAACACCGCCGTCGCGGTCAGGCGCCCGTCGAGCTGGCCGCAGGCGTGGGCGCAGGCGACGGTGGTCACGAGCACGATCGTGAGCATGTAGGGGTCGAAGCGCTCGGCGGGCAGCACCAGGGTCCAGAGGGTGAGCGCCGCCACCGCCCAGGCCAGGCGCTGGGGCTCCCACGCGCGCAAGCCGCGGAACACCCGCGGGTGCAGGAGCAGCACCGCGCAGGCGGTCAGCCCGGCCACGGTCACCGCCGCGCGGGGCGAGGCGTCGCGCTCGAGGGCGCTGACCAGCCCCACGACCAGGGCGAACACCGCGCCGCCGAGCACGACGAGGGGCGCGGGGGAGGCGGCTGGCGGGGCTGCTGGTGCTGGGGTAGCGGAGGCGGTCACGGGCACAGTCTACGCCGCCAGCACGGGCCCATCAGGCGACACGCAGCGGCTAGACTCGAGGCCGAGGAGGGGTCATGCGCTACGTGCTCACGTTGTTCCTGGGGGTCGCCGCTTACGCCTGGGCCTGCTGCCCGGCGATGCCCGAGGGGGTAGAGGTCCAGATCGCCGACCAGGAGGTGCTGGTCGTCTACGACGAGGCCAAGGGGATCGAGCACTTCGTGCGCAAGGCCGAGTTCCGCGCCGAACGTCAGGGCTTCGGCTTCCTCGTCCCGACCCCGACCCAGCCCGAGCTGGCCGAGGCCGACCCCGCGGTGTTCCGTCGCCTGCGCAAGACCATCAAGCCCAGGGTCGAGCACGTGACGGTGCGTAGCTACCACCCCAGCGCGTTCTGCGTGAGCACGTTCAGCCCTCCCATGGAGGAGGTGACACGCGACGGGTTCGCAACGGCGTCAGCGGAAGCCGCCGACTACGTCGAGGTCCTCGAGGAGACCCAGGTCGCGGGTTACGACGCGGCGGTGCTCAAGGCCAGCGACCCGCAGCTGCTCGAGGACTGGCTGCGCGAGCACGGCTACGCTCCGCGACCGGACCTCAAGGAGTGGGTCCAACCCTACGTCGAGCAGGGCTGGATCGTGACCGCCTTCAAATACAGCGAGACCACCGAGGCCAGGGCGCGGATCACCGCGCAGTGCGTGCGGATGAGCTTCGAGACCGAGCGCCCGCTGTTCCCGTATCGGGTGCCCAAGGACCAGATCGCTCCCGAGGGCCGAGGCAACCTGCTGCGCGTGTTCTACGTGGGCAAGGGGCGAGTCGCGGGCACCCTGGGGGCCGCGGCCAAGGCCTGGAACTCCGAGCTCAAGTTCGCGCGGAGCATCGAGGACGACGTGATCGTCAAGCTGCGTGACGCCGTGCCGGCGAGTTATCAGCCGGGCGAGGGCGTGTGGCTCAACGCCTTCGAGGACCGCACCTGGCCCAGCGGAACCGAGGACCTGTTCTTCTCGGCCGCCGCCGAGCAGACCCAGGTCGAGCCGCCGCCGGTGATCATCGAGGACCACCGGGACGTGCCCGTCCCCGTCGACATCATCGTCGTCGTCCTCGGCGCCATCGCCTTCGGCGTCTATCGGCTCAAGCGCAAGAAGCCGGCTGCCTGAAGGCTCGAGCCTTCAGGGACCTAGTGGTCTTCCGAGACCAGGTTCCGGTTCCAGGACGGGACCTCGACCACCAGATCCTGGGAGCCGTCGGGGACGGCCTGGCAGGCCAGGCGCGAGAACTCCTCCAGCCCGGGGGCGTTGTCGAGCATGTCCTCTTCGTCTTCGGTGGCCTCGTTGAGCGTGTCGAAGCCCTCGCGCACGATCACGTGGCAGGTCGAGCAGGCGCACACCCCGCCGCAGGCGTGGTCGATCTTGACCCCGTTGGCTGAGGCCAGGCTCAGGAGCGAGCCCTGCAGGCCGTCGAACTTGGTGGGCAGGTTCTGGGGGTCGACCTCGACCGTCAGCTCGCCCCCGGCGCCGAAGAAGCGCACCGCGTAGGGCTTGGAGGGGAGGGTGACCTCGACCTTGTCGATGTAAGGGTTCTCGCCGCCCACCTCAGACCTCGATCTCGTTCAGGTGCTTGCCGGAGAGGGTGTCCTGCGCCACGCGGTTGAGCACGATCTCCGCCAGGGGCTCGGCCTGTACGTTGAGCGCCTCGAGGGCGGCCTTGATCGCGTCGTTGTCTTCGCCCTCGCAGAGGGTCTCGAGGGTGGCGGCGGCTTGGGTGATCGCCTCGCGCTGCTCGGGCTTCAGCTGCGCGCCCTCGGCCTCCAGGGTGCGGTGGGTCGCGCGGATCACGGTCGCCGACTCGTTGCGCAGGTCGATCAGCTGGTGCACGCGCACGTCGTCGAGGGCGTGGGTGATCGAGTCCGCCATGATCGTGTCGATCTCCTCCTCGGTCAGCCCGTGGACCGGGGTGACCTCGATGGAGGACTCGGCGCCGGACCGCTTCTCGAGGGCCGAGACGTGCAGGATCCCGTCGGCGTCCACGAGGAAGGTCACCTCGAGCTGCGGCATGCCCGCGGGCATCGGCGGGATCCGCAGCTTGAACTGCGCGAGGGAGCGGCAGTCCTTGACCAGCTCGCGCTCGCCCTGGAGCACGTGCAGGTCGATGGCCGTCACGTTGTCCTGGGGGGTCGAGTACTCCTCGGTGGTCTGGGTCGGGATCGGCGAGTTGGCCATGATCAGCTTCGTCACCGCGCCGCCGTAGGTCTCGATCCCCAGGCTCAGCGGGATCACGTCGAGCAGCAGCAGGTCCGAGGTGTGCCCGGCGATGATCCCCGCCTGGGCGGCGGCGCCCTGGGCGACCACCTGGTCGGGGTCGAGGCCCACGTGGGGTGTGCGCCCGAAGAACGCGCCCACGCGCTCGTGGACGTAGGGGGTCCGGGTCGAGCCGCCGACGAGCACCAGCTCGTCGACCTGGTCGACGCTCAGCTCGGCCGTGTCCAGCGCCTGCTGGCAGAGCTCGAGGGTCCGGTCGAGCAGGGGGTCCATCAGCTTCTGCAGGTCCGCGCGGGTCAGCGCCAGCTCGAGGTTGACCCCGAGGGTGGGCTCGCGGAGGCGGAGCACGGTCTGCTCTTCGCTGCTGAGCGCGATCTTGGCTTGCTCAGCGGCGGCCCGCAGCCGGGCGCGCAGCCGGGGGTCGTCGACGGGCAGCCCTTGCTCCCGCAGCTGCTGGAGGGCGACGTCGACCAGCAGCCGGTCGACGTCGTCGCCGCCGAGGAAGGTGTCGCCGTTGGTGGCCAGCACGCGGAAGGTGCCGGCCTGGACCTTGAGCAAGCTGAGGTCGAAGGTCCCCCCGCCGAGGTCGTAGACGGCGATCACGCCGTCGGTGTGCTTGTCGCCGAGGCCGTAAGCCAGCGAGGCGGCGGTGGGCTCGTTGATGATCCGCAGCACGTTCCAGCCCGCGAGCTTGCCTGCGGTGCGCGTCGCCTGGCGCTGGGAGTCGTCGAAGTAGGCGGGCACCGTGATCACGGCGTCCTGCACCGGGCCGATCGCGGCCTCGGTCTTGCGCTTGAGCTCGGCCAGGATCTGCGCGCTGACCTGCTGCGGCGAGTAGGTCCGCTCGCCGACCTTGACGTCGACCCGCTGGCGCTCGACCTCGACCAGCTCGCAGGCGAAGTGCCCGCGAACCTCGGGGCGGAGGTCCGCCAGGCCCTGGCCCATCAGGCGCTTGACCGAGAGCACGGTCTGCGCCGGGGCCATCGCGGCGCGCTCGACCGCCGCGTGGCCGACGACGTGGCCGCCGTCGGGGAGGTAGGAGACCGCCGAGGGCACGGCGACGGGCTGGCCGTCGGCGTTCCTCACGATCTCGGGCTTGCCGTCGACCCAGTGCGCGACCAGGCTATTGGTCGTGCCGAGGTCGATCCCCACCACCGGGGACTCATCGTTGGTCATAGGGGCTCCAGGTCCGCGGACTCAGGCGGAGAGCGCCGCCAGCTTCTCTTCGAGCTCCGCGGTCAGGCTGTTCCAGTAGCGCAGCGCGTTGAGCTCGACGCGCAGGTCGGCGCAGAGGTCTTTGGTTGGGAAACACGATCCGGTGAGCATCGCGGCTACCCGGGCTCTACCCGCCTCGGCGGCGGGCTTGACCTTGGCCAACAGGGCCTGGAGCGCCTCTGCGTCGCCCTCCGCCTCTTCGGCGGCTTCGCGCAGCTCGAGCTGCTCCATCAGGAACCCGGGGGGCGTGGTCTTGTCTTCGTCGGCCGACGGTCCGCCCGCCAGCGCCAGCAGGTGCTCGGCGCGAGCGATGTCGTCGCTGAGGACCTTGTAGGCCTCGTTCAGCCGCGCGCTGAGCACCAGCGCCTTGGCCTGGACCGCCGAGCCCTCGCGCACGCGACGGTCGGGGTGCAGCAGCTTCGAGAGCTTGAGGTGCGCGTCTTCGAGCTGCTGCTTGTCGAGGGTGAAGGTCCGCGGGAGACCCAGGCGGGCGAAGTGGTCCAGGCGGCCCGGCTCACGGGTGAGCACGCCGCAGGCCCCGCAGAGGTAGGGCACCTCGCGCTCCACACCGCAGCTGTTGCAGTCTCCGACGTCGTCGTTGGCGATCACCAAGCGACCGCTCGTCGAGCGCTCGAGCATCGAATTCATACGCTGAAGCTCGTCCCGCAACCGCAGACTCCCTTGGCGTTCGGGTTCTCGTAGGTGAAGTTGTGGCCGAACTCGTGCTCCTCCCAGTCGATGGTCGTGCCATCGAGGAACAGCAGGCTCTTCTTGTCCACCAGGATCCGCGCGCCGTTGGACACGAAGACCTTGTCGAACCGCCCGGGCATGTCGAACTTGCGCGGGCTGTCCACGAGGTCGACCACGTACTCGAAGCCCGAGCAGCCGCCGCCCTTGATCGCGAAGCGCAGCCCCGCGGTGGCCGGCAGGCCCCGCTCTTCGAGGATCAACTTGACCCGCTCCGCTGCGCGTTCGCTGAGTTCGATCGCCATGACGCCTCCTCGCCGCTGACCCTTAGGTCGCGGCGGCCTCTTCGGGCTGGGACGGGGAGCTCTTTGCCTGGAAGTCCTTGATCGCGGCCTTGATCGCGTCCTCGGCGAGCACGGAGCAGTGGATCTTCACCGGGGGCAGGCTCAGCTCCTCGACGATGTCCGTGTTCTTGATCTCGAGCGCCTCGTCGACCGTCTTGCCCTTGATCCACTCGGTGGCCAGGGAGGAGCTGGCGATGGCCGACCCGCAGCCGAAGGTCTTGAACTTGGCGTCGTTGATCACGCCGTCCTTGACCTGGATCTGCAGGCGCATCACGTCGCCGCACTCCGGCGCGCCGACGATCCCCGTGCCGACCTCCGTCGACTCCTTGTCGAGGTTGCCCACGTTGCGGGGGTTGTTGAAGTGATCGATCACCTTATCGCTGTATGCCATGGTTGATCTCCGATCGGGTGGTGGAAGCCTTTAGCCCCTTGGGGGTGAGCCCGAGCAGCTTCGCTGCGAGGGCGAGGGGGCCTCGGAGAGGCCCCCTGAGAATACGTCTAATGGACCGACCATTGAATGGTGCTGAGGTCGATCCCTTCCTTGGCCATTTCGTAGAGCGGGCTCATCTCACGCAGCTTCTTGACCGCCGAGACACTCTGCTCGATGGCGAAGTCGATCTCTTCCTCGGTGGTGAACCGGCCGAGGCCGTAGCGGATCGAGGTGTGGGCGAGCTCGTCGCCGACGCCCAGCGCACGCAGGACGTAGCTGGGCTCGAGGCTGGCCGAGGTGCAGGCAGAGCCGCTCGAGACCGCGAGGTCCTTCATCGCCATCATCAGGCCCTCGCCCTCGACGTGGGCGAAGCTCACGTTGAGGTTGTTGGGCAGCCGCTGGGTGGGGTGCCCGTTGAGGTAGATGAAGTCGAGCTCGGCCTGGAGCCCGTTCCAGAGCCGCTCGCGGAGGGCGGTCAGGCGCTTGGACTCGGCCTCGAGCTCCTCGCCCGCGATCTCGCAGGCCTTGCCCAGGCCGACGATGGAGGGCACGTCGAGGGTCCCCGAGCGCATCCCGCGCTCGTGCCCGCCGCCGTGCAGGATCGGGGCCAGCCGCACCCGCGGCTTGCGCCGGCGCACGTAGAGCGCGCCGATTCCCTTGGGGCCGTAAACCTTGTGGCCCGAGATCGCGAGCACGTCGATGTTCATCGCCTCGACGTCCAGCGGGATCTTGCCCACCGCCTGGGCGGCGTCGGTGAAGAACAGGACCTTCTTCTCGTGGCAGAGCTTACCGATCTCGGCCAGCGGCTGGACCACGCCGATCTCGTTGTTCGCGGCCATGATCGCGACCATCACCGTGTCGTCGCGGATCGCGGCTTCGAGCTGCTCGAGGTCGACCAGCCCGTCGGGCTTGGGCTTGAGGTAGGTGACCTCGGCCTCCCCGGTGCGCTCGAGGTACTTGCAGGTGTCGATCACCGCCTTGTGCTCGGTCTCGAGGGTGATCAGGTGCTTGCCCTTGGAGGTGTACATTTCCACCGCGCCCTTGAGCGCGATGTTGTCGCTCTCGGTCGCGCCGGAGGTGAACACGATCTCCTTGGCGCTGGCCCCGATGAGCTTGGCGACCTGCTCGCGGGCCAGGTCGACCGCCTTCTCCGCGACCCAACCGTAGGCGTGGTTGCGGCTGGCGGCGTTGCCGAAGCGCTCGAGGAAGTAAGGCGTCATGGCCTCCAGGACCCGTGGGTCCATGGGGGTCGTGGCGTTGTTGTCCAGGTAAATAGGCTTCTTGAGCGTCATTTGCTCACCTCTCGCTCAGGCAGTCGGCGACCTCGGAGTGCGCCACCGGGAGGGCTTCCCCCGGTTGCTGCGCACCCGTGGCCAGCTCGGCGACGGTCATGCCGTAGAGCACGTCGCGAATGCGCACGTGCAGCTTGAACACGCTGCGCTTCACCGGACAGGTGTCCGAGACGCAGCAACCGAGTTCCTCGTTGGGCGCGCCAGAGTGGCCAATGCACTCGGCCAGTCGCAGGGGGCCCTCGATCAACTCGACGATTCGCCCCACCGGGAGCTCCTCCGCGGCGACCGCGAGCTGATACCCGCCCTTGGTCCCTCGGGTCGACGCCAACACCCCACCCCGGGCCAGCGCCTTGAGCACGTTGGCGAGGAGGGTGATCGGCATCTGGTAGACCTCGGCCAGCTCGCGCGCGCTGACTCGCTGCTCCGCGTGAACCGCGAGGTGAGTCAGCGCAATCAGCGCATAGTCCAGCCGTTTGGTGAGTTGCAGCACGGTCGCCCCTGGGTTCTACCCCACGTGAGGGAATATAGGACCAACATGGTCCACTATCAAGCCTACCGTCTCGAATTTCGAGGCGGGAGGTCTGCACAACCGGCAGGCATGCCTACGCTTATGCGCAGACGGGACAATAGGACAGGAATCTACCGAATTCAAGCCTGAATTGAAGGCAAGCCTCCAAAGCTACTGGGCGAGCTCGGCGACGTCGAGCAGCTCATCCGGGGCGTCGGCCAGCGGCCGGTCGCCCCAGTAGGCCAGCCCCTGGCGGGCGGCACGCTTGGCCTTCTCCAACTCCTTGGTGGCGAGAGCCTGCTGGGCTGCGATCCCGTAGCGGCGCGCCTGGTCTTCGCGGAAGTCCTTGAGCGCCCGCAGCGGATCGCTGTCGCCTCGCAGCTGCCAGCGCTGGATCGCGAGGTGCACCCGCGCGAGCTCGAAGTCCAGTGGCATGCCGTGCTTGAGTCCCTCGGGGAACTCCTCGAAGTGGTTGATCGGGAGGTTCGTCCGCCTCCCCAGCCGGGTCCCCACGTCGCGCAGGCTCGCCAGGTTCGAGCGCGCCTCCCCTGGCTTGCCGCTCCAGGCCAGGTCCTGGCGCTCGCCCGCGAACAGGCAGCTGCGGACCACGGAGCGGGAGTTGAGGCGCATGTCGACGGCGGCCTGGTTCGTGATGAACGCGCAGGCTTCGAGCTCGAGGGTTGCGCGCCCGCGGAGCGCTTGCCAGTTGTTGGCGAAGCAGCAGTCGCTGATGGTCAGCGTCCCGTTCTCCTGGTCGATCCCCTCCTGGCAACCTGCGAACACGCAGTTGGTGACCGTGGTCTGGCCGCCTTCGATGTCGAAGCCCCAGCGCGCCCCCACCACGTGCACGTTCTCGATGGTGATCTCGCCGCAGTCGCGCAGCTTGAAGCCACCGCCCGAGAGGCCGATCAGGGTCAGGTTGCGCACCACCACCGTCTCTGCGCCCTTGATGAGGAGCGTGGTCAGCGCCTCGCAGTCGAGCAGCAGCTGGGTCTTGTCGCTGCCCGCCCCCTCGAGCACGAAACGCTTGGTCGTGAGGTGGGTGGGCTCGATCAGCTCGAACTGCCCCGCCTCGAGGGTCACGGTGACCTCGCTCAGCTCTTCGGCGTAGCTCAGGTCCTCGAGGTCGTCCTCGTCGGGTTCCCCCTCCTGGACGAAGGTCGCGATCACCTCCTGGGGGTCGTCCTCCAGCGGCACCTGGTTCATGGGCACCCCGCGAGCCTCCATGGCCCACGAGGCGGTCACGAGGTTGTCCTTGCTGCAGCCGGCGGCGCCGACGGCCAGCACGACCGCGCAGACGAAGAGCAGGGTCTTGGCGATCACGAGGCCTCCGGTTGGCTGATCGGGGGATGGTGAATGAACTGCACGAGGGTCCCGGCGGGGTCGCGCACGTAGAGCGAGCGCGCGCCGTCGCGGTGGGTGCGGGGCGCCTTCTCGGGGGTGAATCCCTGGGCGGTGAGCCACTCGGCCCAGCGGTCGACCGCGTCGGCGGTGGGGACGACGAAGCCGATGTGGTCCAGCCGCCCGGGCTCGCCCTCGCCCTTGTGGATCGCGACGTTGTCGCGACCCGAGGTCAGGTAGACGTTGTCGGGATCGGGCTGCCACTCCACGCTGAGGCCGACCACGTCGCGGTAGAAGGCGACCACGGGATCGACCTCGGCCACGTTGAGGGCCACGTGCCACATGCCGTTGAGGGGAGGGGGTGCGTTCATGGGCGGGATTCTCGCGCCTGGCTGGATAAAAGCAAAGGAGTCGTGATTTCGAGGTGGCCACCCTCACACGACTCGCGCGCTCGTGGGAGTCGGCGGTGGGGAAGGGTTTCGCCAGACCGCCCCCCGGACCCCGTGATAGAGTTTTCGGTCTCGAGGTTAGGGGGGACGCGTGGCGTTGCTGGAACTCGTCGACGTGCGGCGATCCTATCGGTTTGGCGACTCGGAGGTCCGGGCCCTCGACGGGGTGTCCTTCGCGATCGAAGAAGGCTCCTTCGTCGGCGTGATCGGGCGCTCGGGGAGCGGCAAGTCGACCCTGCTGAACATCCTGGGTGGCCTCGATCGGCCGACGGCTGGACACGTGAAGGTCGAGGGCAACGTGCTCTCGGTCAGTAGCTCCGACAAGCTCGCAGCCTACCGGCGCGAGATCGTGGGCTTCGTGTTCCAGTCCTTCAACCTGATCCCGCACCTGACGTCGCTGGAGAACGTGGCCCTGCCCCTTGCGCTGCAGGGGGTTGCCAAGTCCGACCGCACCCAGCGAGCGCAGAAGCTGCTCGAGAAGGTGGGGTTGGCCAAGCGCTTGAGCCACAAGCCCACCGAGCTGTCCGGCGGCGAACGCCAGCGGGTGGCGATCGCCCGCGCGCTGGTCAACGAGCCGCGGATCCTGCTCTGCGACGAGCCCACCGGAAACCTCGACTCCAAGACGGCCGAGGAGATCATGGGGATGCTCACCGCGCTCAATCAGGAGGGGCGCACGGTGATCCTCGTGACCCACGACCGCGAGCAGGCCAATCGCTACAGCAAGCGGCTGCTGGTGCTCGCCGACGGGAAGGTCGAGGACGACCTGCAGCTGAAGGACCAGCCCCAGGCGGAGGAGCCCAAGTCCGAGGAGCCCCAGTCCGAGGAGCCCAAGTCCGAGGAGCCCAAGTCCGAGGAGCCCAAGTCCGAGGAGCCCAAGTCCGAGGAGCCCCAGGCATGAAGCTCGGCGACGTGATGGGCTACGCCCAGGCGAACCTCAAGCGCCACAAGCTGCGGACCTTCCTCACCATGGGCGGCGTTGCCGTGGGCGTGGGCGCCCTCGTGACCCTGCTCTCGCTGGCGATCGGTCTGCAAGACGTGGTCACCGAGAACCTCAAGTCCGAGGAGTTGGTGACGCGGATCAACGTGCTCTCGCGCACCCAGAAGGCCCAGTTCATGGGTCGGCGGGGGGTCTCCGACGAGGACCCCGGGCCGCCCCTCGACGACGAGGCGATCGCGAACTTCAACCAACTCGACGGCGTACTGATCGCCTACCCAGCGGCCGTCGCCAACTTGACCCTGGAGGTCGCCGAGCGCGTGACCAACCTCCAGGTCGAGGGGATCCCCAGCAAGGCGCTCACCGAGAGCTACCAGGACGCGCTCATCGCCGGCGACTACTGGGACGAGGACGACGCGGGGAACGTGTGCGTGCTGCCCTCGGGCCTCGTGGAGGACATCGGGCTCGAGGCCGAGTGGGTGATCGGCAAGGAGGTCCTGGTCAGCGAGCTGCGCGCCTTCTTCCGCTACCGCTCCGAGGAGCTCGAGGAGTTGGGCCCCGACGGGAAGCCCCTGCACGAGTTGATTCGACCCGACGACCTGGAGAGCGAGACCCTGCACGTGCTCGGCGTCTACGACTCCGACCGCTTCAACCGCGGAGGCTCGGTGGCCCATGCCCCCCACAGCACCGTGCAGACCCTCACCGAGCGCTTCCCCTTCACCTTCGGTCGCGAGGAGGAGGACGACGAAGGCACCTACCCGGTTGTGATCGTCAAGGTCGACGACGTGGAGAAGATCGAGCCGATCAACGAGTCGATCAAGAAGCTGGGCTTCGCCACGATCACCATCAACGACATCTTGCAGGTGATCGGGATCGTGTTCGTGGTCGTGAAGTTGATCCTCGGCTTCTTCGGGAGCATCGGCCTCGTGGTCGCGATCTTCGGGATCGCGAACACGATGGTCATGGCGGTGATCGAGCGCACCCGGGAGATCGGCGTGCTCAAGGCCCTCGGGGCGCGCAACCGCGACATTCGCCGAATGTTCCTCGCCGAGGCGTGCACCATCGGCTTCGGCGGCGGGTTCATGGGCGTCGCAGGCGGCTGGCTGATCGGCGTGGTGCTCAACACCATCGCCGCCTGGGGCTTCAAGGAGCAGCTCGGTGGCGAGCACATCGCGTTCTTCCAGCTCAGCGGTCTCTTGATCCTCGGCGCGGTGGGGGTCGCGACCCTCGTGGCCGCGGTGGCCGGGATCTACCCGGCTGCGCGCGCGGCCAGACTCGACCCGGTCGAGTCGTTGCGGGTCGAGTAGTGGAGCCCGAGGACTCGGTCTCGAGCTGGGACGCCGTCGCCGCGGCCTACGCCAGCTACTGGAGCCCGCGGTTCCTGCCCTACCTCGAGCAGGTCCTGGCCGACTACGACCCACCGCCGGGTGACCTGGCGGTCCCCGGGGCTGGGCCAGGCGACGAGGCGGTGCTCCTCGCGGAGCGCTTCCCCGAGCGGACGGTGTGGGCCCTCGAGCCCGCGGCGAACATGCTCGACCTGCTGACCGCGCGCGGGCTGCCGAACAACCTCGAGGTGCGCAGCGCCCGCGCCGTGGAGGTCAGTCAGCACGTGCGCGAGGCGGGCGGGGTGGTCTCCAGCTTCGTGCTCCAGCTGCTCCCCGATCGCGCGGCCGCGCTGGCGGATTGGCGGAGCGCCTCGGTCACGGGCGCGGAGGCCCGGGTCGTGTTCTGGCCCCGGCAGACCGAAGGCGCGTGGTTCCGCCTGGGCGAGGCGATCCAGGCGGCCACCGGCGTCCCGCGCCCCGACTGGGAGCGGCCCCTCACCGCGCGGCTCCCCGAGCTGGGCTGGACCCTCGAGCGCTCGACCGACCTCGTGCACGCGATCGCCCACGCCGACGTGGACGAGGCCTGGTGGAGCCTTGTCGATGGCTGCTCGCTGCAGATGCTCCTCCAGCGCGCCGGGCCTCAGGCCCTGGCGCGCTGCGAGGCCGCCTGGAAAGCCGACTCCGGGCTCGAGACCACGCCGCTGGGGGTGGTCCACCGTCCTACCGCGCGGCTGTGGGTTCTCCGCGCGAGCTGAGCTGGAGTCCGTTGGGGGGCTGGCGTCGGCTCCCCGATGTGCTCGACTGCAGGTCAGGGGAGGTCTCATGAGTTGGATCCTTTGGTTCGATTCCGTGGGCCGCGACGCGATCGCCAAGGTCGGGGGCAAGAACGCCGCCCTCGGTGAGCTGCTGAGTGGGCTGACCGAGGCGGGGTGCCGCGTCCCCACCGGGTTCGCGGTCACCGCGGCGGGCTACCGCAGCTTTCTCGAAGCCAACGACCTGGCGCGGAGCATCGCCGGGCTGGACGGCCTCGATCTGGACGACGTCGCTGACCTCGCCCGCCGGGGAGCCAAGCTGCGCGAGGCGTTCCTTGCCGGGGCCTTCCCCGCTCCGCTCGAGGAGGGGATCCGCGCGGCCTACGCGGAGCTCTGCCAGCGCGTCGGGGAGGACGAGCTCCCGGTGGCGGTGCGCTCCTCGGCGACCGCCGAGGATTTGCCCAGCGCGAGCTTCGCCGGGCAGCAAGAGTCCTTCCTCCACGTCCGCGGCTCCGACGCCGTGCTCGAGCACGTGCGTCGCTGTTACGCGAGCCTGTTCACCGACCGCGCGATCAGTTACCGCCAGAAGCGGGGCTTCGACCACCTGCAGGTCGCGCTCTCCGCGGGGGTCCAGCAGATGGTCCGCGCCGACGACGCGAGCTCCGGGGTGATCTTCACCCTCGACCCCGAGAGCGGCCACCGGGACGTGATCTACGTGACCTCGAGCTGGGGCCTGGGCGAGAACGTCGTCCAGGGGCGCGTCGGGCCCGACGGGTTCACGGTGCACAAGCCGACGCTGCGTCAGGGCTTCGCCTCCATCGTGGGCAAGCAGCTCGGGACCAAGGAGCAACGCCTCGTCTACGACCCCGAGGCCGGGGCGCTGGTCAACCGCTCGGTGCCGGACGCCGAGCGCGCGCGCTTCTCCCTCGAGGACGAAGACGTGCTGACCCTCGCGCGCTGGGCGCTGGCGATCGAGGACCACTGGAGCCGGGAGGGGACGCCCACCCCGATGGACGTGGAGTGGGCCAAGGACGCGGTCTCCGGCGAGCTGTACGTGGTCCAGGCCCGCCCCGAGACCGTGCACTCCCAGCGCAGCTCTCCGGTCTTGCGTCAGTACGCCCTCGAGCAGACCGGGGAGCTCCTGGTCGCGGGGTTGGCGGTGGGTGACTCGGTGGCCAGCGGCCGCGTGCGGGTGATCCACAGCCCGTCGGACATGCAGCTGTTCCAGGAGGGCGAGGTGTTGGTGACCGAGATCACCGACCCCGACTGGGAGCCGCTCATGAAGAAGGCGGCTGCGATCGTCACCGAGCGCGGAGGGCGGACCTCCCACGCGGCGATCGTCTCGCGCGAAATGGGCCTCGCAGCGGTGGTCGGCGCCAGCGGCGCGTGCCAGGCCGTCCCCAGCGGGACCGAGGTCACCGTCTCCTGCGCCGAGGGCGAGACAGGTCATGTCTACGCCGGGCTGCTGCCCTTCCGCGTGACCGAGATCGACCCGGCCCAGCTCGAGCGACCCAAGCGGACCAAGGTCCTGCTGAACATCGCGAACCCCGAGCTGGCCTACAGCCAGGCGCAGCTCCCCTGTGACGGGGTGGGGCTGGCGCGGATGGAGTTCATCTACGCCGGCTGGGTCGGCGTGCACCCCCTGGCGTTGACCCGCTTCGCGACCCTGGACCCCGAGGAGCAGGCGGCGGTGCGCGCCAGGGTCGGCGATCGCGCGGACCCGCGCGAATACCTGATCGAGCAGCTGACCCTTGGGGTCGGGACCCTGGCCGCGGCGTTCTACCCGCGGCCGGTGATCCTGCGCTTCTCGGACTTCAAGACCAACGAGTACGCGCGCTTGATCGGGGGCGCGAGCTTCGAACCCAACGAAGAGAACCCGATGCTCGGCTGGCGCGGAGCGAGCCGCTACTATCACCCGGACTTCAAGGAGGGCTTCGAGCTCGAGGTCGCCGCCGTGCGTCGGGTGCGCGAGCGGCTGGGGTTGACCAACCTCAAGGTCATGATCCCCTTCTGCCGGACCCCCGAGGAGGGACGCCGGGTGCTCGAGGTCATGGCCGAGGGCGGCCTGACCCAGGGCGAGGGCGGGCTCGAGGTCTACGCCATGGCCGAGGTCCCCTCGAACGTGATCCTCGCCGACCGCTTCGCCGAGGTCTTCGACGGGTTCTCGATTGGCACCAACGACCTCACCCAGCTGGTGCTCGGCGTCGACCGCGACTCCGACCGCATCGCGGCCTTGTTCGACGAGCGGAACGAGGCCGTGCGACGCTTCTGCGCGCAGCTGATCGAGACCGCTCACGCCTCAGGCCGGCCGGTGGGGATCTGCGGTCAGGCGCCGTCGGACCACCCTGAGTTCGCCGGGTTCCTCGTCGAGCACGGGATCGACACCATCAGCCTCACCGCGGACGCCGTGGTCGAGACCACGCGGACCATCGTCGCCGCCGAGAAGCGGCTCGCAGGGGGATAGCGGCGTGCGGTTTCGCAACCGAGCCCACGCCGCCCAGCTCCTGATCGCCCAGCTCGCCGACTACCGAGGGGTGAACCCGCTGGTGATTGGGATCCCCCGCGGGGGCGTGCCCATGGCGCGCCAGGTCGCCGACGCCCTCGAGGGCGAGCTGGACGTGATCCTCGTGCGCAAGCTGGGCATGCGCGGGAACCCCGAGTTCGCCGTGGGCGCCGTCAGCGAAGACGGGCAGATCTTGCGAAATCCGCACCTCCCTCCGGGGGCCGTGGACGAGGCCTACCTCGAGCAGGAGGCCGCTGCCCAGCTCGAGCTGATCCGCGCTCGCCGGGCCCGCTACGCGCCGTCTCGCGACCCCGTCGACCCCAACGAGCGGGTCGTGATCCTTGTCGACGACGGGACGGCCACCGGCTCGACGATGATCGCCGCGCTGCGAGCGCTCCGTCCGCGGCGAGCTCGGGAGCTGGTGGCCGCGCTCCCCGTCGCTCCCCCCGAGACCGCCGCTCGCCTGCGGCGGGAGGCCGACCGACTCGTCGTTCTCGCGACGCCGGACGACTTCCGGGCCGTGGGCGCCTACTACGACGACTTTGGTCAGGTCAGCGACGAGGACGTGGTGGCCGCGCTGGGGAGCTGAGCGGAGGATCTCGAGGCGGGGGGGTCTTGGGTCGATTTCCCGTTGGGGTAGGCTGGCGCCAGGTCAAGCAACCGGGGGGGACGGTGAACGACGACGTGATTCGTAAGACCCTGCGGGAGGGGGCAGCCGCACCGACCCTCTCCGATTACGCGGAGGCCTGCGCAGGCTTCAGCTGGGAGCAGGCGAAGGCGGAGCTGGCTGGGCTCCCGGGTGGGGGGCTGAACATCGCCTACGAGGCGGTCGACCGCCACGCGGAGTCCAGTCCGCACCGCGTCGCGCTCCGCTTCCTGCGGCGAAAGGGTGAGGTCGAAGAGTTGACCTTTGCCCAGCTGCGCACGCAGACGGCGCGCTTCGCGGCGGTGCTCGCGAGCCTGGGGGTGGCGCAGGGAGAGCGGGTGTTCGCCCTCGCGGGGCGAGTCCCTGAGCTCTACGTGGCCGCGCTGGGGAGCTTGCGTCGGGGGGCGGTGTTCTGTTCGCTGTTCGCGGCGTTTGGCCCCGAGCCGATCCGGACCCGAATGGAGATCGGCGAGGGGCGGGTGTTGATCACCACCCCCAGCCTCTATCGGCGCAAGATCGCCCCTATCCGCGAGGCGCTGCCCGACCTCGAGCACGTGCTCCTGATCGGTGACCCGGCTGCGTGTCCGGAGGGCACGCGCTCGCTGACCCAGCTGCTGGCGGAGTGCGAGGACGAGGCGCCGGTCGCGCACACGACGGCGGAGTCGCCGGCGCTGCTGCACTTCACCAGCGGGACCACCGGCAAGCCCAAGGGCGCACTCCACGTGCACGGCGCGGTCTCCTGGCACCGGCTCAGCGCGCGCTGGGCCCTCGACCTGCACCCCGACGACGTCTACTGGTGCACGGCGGACCCGGGCTGGGTGACCGGGGTCTCCTACGGAATCGTGGGGCCGCTGACCAACGGAGTGACCTCGATCATCGACGAGGCGGAGTTCGACCCCGAGCGCTGGTATCGGGTGCTCGCCGAGCAGCGGGTCACCGTGTGGTACACCGCGCCGACGGCGATTCGACTCCTGATCCGCGCGGGGCTCGAGCTCCCCCAGGCGGCCGACCTCTCGGCGCTGCGGCACGTGGCCAGCGTAGGCGAGCCGCTGAACCCCCACGCCGTGCGCTGGGGGGTCGAGGCCCTGGGCTTGCCGATCCACGACACCTGGTGGCAGACCGAGACCGGCGGGATCCTCATCGCCAACCTGGCTTGCCTCGAGATTCACCCCGGGGCCATGGGCCGACCGCTGCCCGGGATCGAGGTCGGGATCCTGCGCCGCGAGGGCGCGTCCCTGCTCGAGGTCCCGGCTGGGGAGGAGGGCGAGTTGGCGATTCGAACCGGCTGGCCCTCGATGTTCCGCGCCTACATCCACGAGGACGCCCGCTACCAACGCTGCTTTCAGGACGGCTGGTACCTCACCGGAGACCTCGCGCGGCGCGACGCCAGTGGGTTGCTGTGGTTCGTGGGTCGCGCCGACGACGTCATCAACTCCTCGGGGCACCTCGTGGGTCCGTTCGAGGTCGAGAGCGCGCTGATGGAGCACCCTGGCGCCGCGGAGGCGGGGGTGATCGGGAAACCCGACGAGATGGCGATGGAGATCGTGAAGGCCTTCGTGATCCCCGCCGCCGGCCGCGAACCCGACGAGGCGTTGCGCGCCGAGCTGATGGCCTACACCCGCAAGAAGCTGGGGCCGGCGGTCGCCCCGCGCGAGATCGAGTTCGTCAGCGACCTGCCGCGGACTCGCAGCGGGAAGGTCCTGCGGCGCCTGCTCAAGGCGCGTGAGCTGGGTCTCCCGGAAGGCGACACGTCGACCCTGGAAGGGGGCTCGTAATGGACCTGGGAATCACACGCGAGCAGGGGCTGCACCTCTGGCGGCAGATGTTGCGCGTGCGCAGGATGGAAGAGGCCTGCGCGGAGCTCTACACCAACGCCAAGATCCGCGGGTTCCTGCACCTCTACATTGGGCAGGAGGCCTCGGGGGTCGGTGTCCTCGAGCAGTTGGGCCCCGACGACGCGGTGGTCGCCACCTACCGCGAGCACGGTCACGCCCTCCTGCGAGGGATCCCGGCGCGCTCGATCATGGCCGAGATGTTCGGCAAGCAAGAGGGCTGCAGCCGTGGGCGTGGAGGATCGATGCACCTCTTCGACGCCGCCTCTCGCTTCTACGGGGGCAACGCGATCGTCGGCGGTCACTTGCCGATGGCGGTTGGGTTGGCGCTCGCTGACAAGCTCCAGGGCAAGCAGCGGGTCACGGCCTGCTTCTTCGGCGAGGGGGCGGTGGCCGAGGGAGAGTTCCACGAGTCCTTGAACCTCGCCCGGCTGTGGCGGCTCCCCGTGCTCTTCGTGTGCGAGAACAACCTCTACG
>Ga0070726_10001009_pt1 | contig 30306 bp, 25 predicted proteins | sample tdAd471_FD_67275 | JGI IMG/M metagenome (GOLD analysis project Ga0070726, IMG submission 67275) | Marine sediment microbial communities from the Atlantic coast under amendment with organic carbon and nitrate - tdAd47.1 | ecosystem: Environmental > Aquatic > Marine > Coastal > Sediment | place...
CCCCAGCGGAGCTTTGAAAACGGTTTCTGCCTTATGCCAAATCTCTGCACGCTTGTGGCTTGCGGATATCGTAACCCCGTATTTTGCCTCCACCATGTCATGTAGCGCATTGAAATGTCCGTCATGATCATCTGCGCCCAGGCCCGTAAAATAACCCACTGAAAAGCACCTTGTTGCTGCGTTGCGTTTGGTTCAAGCCGAGCGATTATCCGCTGTTTTCATTGCTCGGACTTCAGGAGCTTTCCAAACGACATATGTATCTTGCGATCTCTATCGGACATCGTGTCGCCTTTGCGCCAAGTGGATACGCGCATGGTTTTCGTTGGACCCACGGAGACCGTAGTCACATGGATATAGGATATGCCATCCCGAGACACGCGTGCTGCGTATACGACGTTTCCAGACGGCAGCCTTCCTATCTTCAAAACAGCGAAGTCGTCGGTTTTTTCTCTGTCTGAATTGGATATGATACGCGCTGCGCGCTCGCTGTCCCAGCCGTCATTTGTTCCCCCATCATAAAATATTACGCTAGCGGCAAAATCCTCCGGGGTGTTGTAGAAGGTGTGCGTATCCCCCTCGGCTTTACGCAACTCCCATGGCGTACCGTCGACACATATCGACATACCCAGTGGCTTGTTGAGAGGCGTACAAGCTAAAGCAGATTGTAAGGGCAGGCATAGACAGCACGCAGTGAACGCTAGCTTCGGAAGGCAGGTTTTCTCGACTATTGAGTTCAAAAAAAACATTTTAGGTGACGTACATTGCACAAAACCGAAGAACAGCTTGAGGCGCCGGAGTATCATCATCGTGACGCCCCGGCAATTTGTGTTGGTGTTTGGCACATCATCCACGATGTCCGCTCGTCCGCGCGCATTATGCACGTTTCTCCCCGGATTGGGGATTTGGAAAAGCGTAATGAAAACATGGTCGGAGTGAGAGGATTCGAACCTCCGGCCCCTGCCTCCCGAAGACAGTGCTCTACCAGGCTGAGCTACACTCCGTGCCGAAGAACGGGGTGTTTACGCCTGCGTGCGGAATTTGCAAGGGGGCAATCTGAGTTTCGGTGGTTTAGCCGACAACAGGAAGCAGTGGCTCGTCCGCGCCGGGGCTCCAGGGTTCGTATTTTGTCATGATACCCTTGAAGAGATGGCTCTGCTTGTGGCCCTCAAGCCAGGCCTGGACATAGGGCAGGGGCTGGTCATTGAACCAGTCCATATCGGTATGGGCGAACTGGCGCACGAAGGGGAAGATTGCGATATCGGCCAGGCTGCGCGTCTTGCGGACGAGCTGTCCGCCATTCGCGGCGATACGCGAGTCGAGGTCAGCGAGCACTTCCAGCCCTTCCGAGCGTGCGGCGCCCGGCACGAGGCTCTCGGCCGCATAGCGGTTTGGGTATTTGTAGCGGTCCAGCGCCTGCTTGAAGCGGCCGTCATTGCGGGCGATCAGCTCTGCGGTCGTCTGCGGGTCTGCGGCTGTCCAGCCTTCGGGGTCATTTTGTGCGAGGGCCCAGCGCATGACGTCCAGGCTCTCATCGACGACGGTGCCAGACAGGGTGACAAGAACCGGCACAGTGCCTTTCGGGCTCGCCTCAAGCATCTCAGCGGGCTTGTCTTTCAGCACAATTTCGCGGACGCGGACGGGAATTCCGGCCATGGACAGGCCCATACGGGCGCGCATGGCATAGGGGCAGCGGCGGAAACTGTAGAGAGTATGCGGGGCGGCGGAGTCTGGCGTCATTTCGTGGGGAATCCTTCCGGAAATTCCGGAAGCTGCTGTTTCGGATCATACCAACTGGCGCAATCTGACCGCCAGATATGGCCCAGCGCATTGCCCTCGATCTCGGTATCGAGACAGCCGAGCCGCAACAGCACGACGGGCTGGTCCATCCGCTCCGCCATGATTTGCGAGCCGCATTTGCTACAGAAGTTCCGGAACTTGCCTGCACTTGATTCAAAGCGGTTCAGCGCTTCCTTGCCTACGGTCCAGCGGAAGGCGCTGCGCGGCACGGGCATGACCGAGGAAAATGCCGTTCCATGTGCCTTCCGGCATGTCTGGCAATGACAATGAACAATCGGGCTGGCTTCGGTGTCCACTTCGTAGCGGACGACGCCGCAGAGACAGCTGCCTTCAAGCATTCTCGGTTCTGGCCTCTTCTTCGGTTTTGCCGGTGTCCTCGCTTCGGCGGGCCTCCGCCTCTGGTCCCATATGTTGCTGGCCGCGCTTGCGGGCAAGGTCGATCTGTTTTTGGCGCTCGGCAAAACGGGCGCGCTGTTCGTCCGTCATCTCGTCCACGCAGTGCGGGCAGGAGACGCCCGGCACATAGGCGGCGGCCTGCTTGTCTTCCTCGGTGATCGGGCGCTTGCAGGCATGGCACATGTCATAGCTGCCGGGGGTGAGATCATGCTTTACGGAGACGCGCTCATCAAAGACGAAGCACTCCCCGCGCCACAGGCTTTTCTCTTCCGGCACGGTTTCGAGGTATTTCAGGATGCCGCCATTGAGATGGTAGACATCGTCAATACCTTCGGCCTTCACAAAGCTGGTCGCCTTCTCACAGCGGATGCCGCCGGTGCAGAACATGGCGATCTTCGGCGTGCGGCCTTCGGATTCGAGCTTGCTCCGGAAGTCGCGGAACCAGTCCGGGAATTCGCGGAAGGTCTTGGTGCGGGGGTCGATCGCGCCTTCGAACGTGCCGATGGCATATTCGTAATCATTGCGCGTATCGATCAGCACAGTGTCGGGATCTGAGATCAACTCGTTCCAGGCGTCCGGGTCCAGATAGGTGCCGACCAGGGCATTCGGATCTGTGCCCGGGATACCCATGGTGACAATCTCTTTCTTCAGGCGCACTTTCAGGCGCAGGAAAGGCATCTCGTCCGCCTGAGAAAATTTCGCTTCAAGTGTCTCGGCGCCGGGCAAGGCGCGCAGCGTGGCAAGCGCGGTCTCGATGCCCTCGGCAGGGCCGGCAATCGTGCCGTTCACGCCCTCGGCCGCGATCAGGACTGTGCCCTTCACGCCAGCCGCGTCCAGCGTGTCCGCCAGTCGGGCGCGATGGGACTCAAAGTCCGGAAAGGAAAAGAATTTGTAGAAGGCGGCAATCGTGTAGGTCATGGCGGTACTTATGGCAGATTACGGGGCGAATTTGAATGATACGGTACAGAGCCCCTGTGGTGAGCTCAGGCCTTTTCAGGCTCTGACAGGATACGCGGCAGCTTGAAGGTGACGGTCTCGCGGGCGGTTTCGACGCTGTCGAGCGTGACGTCGAAACGCTCCCGGCAGGCATTGATGACGCCCTGAACCAGATCTTCCGGCGCGCTGGCCCCGGCGGTCAGGCCCAGCAGGTTTACGCCCTCAAACCAGTCCCAGTTGATATTCTCGGCGCTGGCGATCAGTTCGGAGCGGCTGGCCCCGGCGCGTACGGCCACTTCAACCAGGCGCTTGGAATTGGAGCTGGTCTCTGCGCCGATCACCAGCACGAGGTCTGCACCCTGGCCGATCACCTTGACCGCGTCCTGGCGGTTGGTGGTGGCGTAGCAGATGTCTTCCTTGTGGGGGCTGGCAATGCCGGGGAAGCGGGCCTGAAGCGCAGCGACGATGTCTGCCGTATCATCCACAGACAGCGTGGTCTGGGTGACGAAGGCGACATTGGCCGGGTCCCTCGGCTCAAAGCTTTCGACGTCTTCCACGGTTTCGATCAGGGTGATCGTGTCATTCGGCAGCTGGCCCATCGTGCCGATGACTTCCGGGTGGCCGGCATGGCCGATCAGGACGATCTCGCGGCCCTCACGGTGATGGCGCTCGGCTTCGACATGCACCTTGGAGACCAGCGGACAGGTCGCGTCGACAAAGATCATATTGCGGCGCTGGGCCTCGGCGGGCACGGATTTCGGCACGCCATGAGCGGAAAAGATGACCGGGCGGTCTTCCGGGCATTCATCCAGCTCTTCCACGAAGACAGCGCCCATTTCCTCCAGCCGGGAGACGACATGGGCATTATGGACAATCTCGTGACGCACATAGACGGGCGCACCCCATTTGCCGAGCGCTTCCTCGACAATCTGGATGGCGCGGTCGACCCCGGCGCAGAATCCCCGTGGGGCGGCCAGGCGTATGATAAGGGGGCGGCGATCGATCATTTCATCCAGTCTCCTGCCTGCAGGCGTTGCGCCGAGGCGATTGGGCCTTTAACACATCTCCACCAACACATGGACACGCCATTGCACAAGGCCAAGAAGGACTCGCCGACGCATGATCAAATATGCCCCACTTCTCGCCGCGGCCATTCTTACGACAGGTTGTACCAGCAAAATCGCTGAAAGCCTTGATACACGCCAGAATGCAGGCCCGTGCCCTTCGGTCGCTGCGCTATATGATTCTGCCCGTTATGTAGAATTTGACGACGACGGAAAACTTTACAGCGACATTGAATATACAGGGGAAATCATCGGCGCGCGGCTGTATTGCCGCTATGTCGGCGATAATCCGCTGGAAGCCGAAGTCGAGCTTGATTTCGCCTTCGGCAAGGGCCCGGCGGCGACTTCTGACGAGCATGTCTATCCGTATTATGTGGCTGTGACCCGCCGGAACGGCAAAGTGCTGGCGAAGAAATATTTCAGCGTCAGCGCGGATTTCAACGGCGGAAAGCTGGATGGCAAGACCGAGGTGGTCAACAAGATCAAGATCCCGCGCGTTGACGAATCAATCTCCGGATCGAACTTCGAAGTCATCGTCGGATATGACCTGACGCCGGAACAGCTGGAGTTCAACCGCGCGGGCAATCGCTTCCGCCTGGATGCCGGACAGTAATCATGGCCAGCCTTACGAAAGACCTGACGGCGGCCGCGAGTGCCGCCTTTGAGGCATTGGGCTTTGAGGCGCGGTGGGGCGAGGTGCGCCGGTCCGACAAGCCTGAATTTGCGGATTTCCAATGCAATGGCGCGATGGGTGCGGCGAAATCTGCCGGTAAGAATCCGCGCGAAGTGGCCAGCGAAGTGGCCGCCACGCTGAAGGCCTATCCTTTCGTACTGTCTGCCGAAGTGGCAGGGCCCGGCTTCATCAATATCCGCGTGTCGGACGAGGCGCTGGCCGAGCGGGCCATCAATGTGCTGACCAGCGAGCTGGCGGGCGGCGAGCCTGCGGCGGACCCGAAAGTCACGGTGATCGATTTTGGTGGCCCGAACGTGGCCAAGCCCATGCATGTCGGCCATCTGCGTTCTGCCGTGATCGGCGATACGCTGGTGCGCCTGCTGCGCTTTCTGGGCGATCATGTCACCGGCGATACGCATCTGGGCGACTGGGGCCTGCAGATGGGCCATCTGGTGACGGAACTGTATGATGAGCAACCGGACCTGATCTATTTCGATGCGAGCTATGAAGGCCCGTATCCTGAAGAGCCGCCAGTGACGATTGAAGACCTGGCCCGGATGTATCCGGCCGCCAGCGCCAAGGCGAAGGAAGACACGTCGCGGCTGGAGCGCAGCCAGAAGGCCGTTGCGGAGCTGCAGGCGGGGCGCCCCGGCTATCGCGCGCTGCTGAAGCATTTTATCGACGTTTCGGTCGCCGCGCTGAAAGTCGATTATGAATTTCTGAACGTGCATTTCGACCTGTGGAAGGGCGAAAGCGATGTCGATCATCTGATCCCCGGCCTGATTGAGAAGTTCAAGGCGGCGGACCTTGCGCGCGAGGATGATGGTGCCTGGATTGTCGACGTGGCCCGCGAGTGCGAGAACGTGCCGGTCGAGAAGGATGGCAAGGTCAATCTGAAGAATCCGATGCCGCCGATCATGCTGGTCAATAGCCGCGGCGGAACAGGCTATCACACGACGGACCTCGCAACGATTGAAGACCGGATGGAAAATCTGGAGCCGACGCCGGAACTGATGCTCTACGTCGTGGACCAGCGACAGGCGCTGCATTTCACGCAGGTGTTCCGCGCGGCAGAAAAGCTGGGCCTGATCGACGAAGGCCATCTCGAACATATCGGCTTCGGCACGGTGAACGGCCCGGACGGCAAGCCCTTCAAGACCCGCGAAGGCGGCATGCTGCGGCTCGCTGATCTGAACGCGATGGCGCTTGAAGAGGCGCAGAAGAAAATTGCCGAGGCAAACAAGCTTCCGGAGGATATGCCGGAAGATGAGCGCCTCGATGTCGCGAAGAAAGTCGCGCTGGCGGCGCTGCGCTTCTCTGACCTGCAGAATACGCGGACCGGAAATTACGTGTTCGATCTGGATCGCTTCACCAGCTTTGAAGGCAAGACCGGACCCTACCTGCTTTACGCAGCGGTGCGGGTGAAATCCCTGCTGCGCCGGGCGCAGGAAGAGGGGCTGGAGCAGGGCGAGATCGTGATCGGCCATGACGCCGAACGCGCGCTGGTGCTGCAGCTGGACGGCTTCGCGCTGGCCCTGCTGCAGGCCCGCGAAAAACGGATGCCGCATATTCTGTGCGAGCATGTCTACAATCTGGCGCAGGCCTTCAGCGCGTTCTACGCGGCGGTGCCGATTGCGTCTGAAACGGACCCGGCCCTGCGCGCGAGTCGCCTGTCCCTGTCAGCTGCCGTGCTGAACCAACTGGAAGCGGGCCTTGGCATTCTGGGCATCAAGATTCCGGAACGCATGTAGGCCCGTCACACTACGGCCTGTCAGCGGCGGGATGTTCGATTCCGCCTGATGCCTCTAAGCTGTTATCTGAAACAGCCCATGGAGGAGTTCAGACATGGCCACGCAGGTTCCTAAAGTTCCAGACGCAGCTGCGCGCCCCGCGCCGGAATGGGAGTTTGCCTCGCAATGGGCGAAGGCCTGGCGGGTGATCAAATGGTCCGGCTTTGCCCTGTTGACGCTGGCCTTCCTGACGGTGATCGGACAGGGCTTTCTGTTCTACCGACTGTTTGATGAAGTGCACCCTTTCCTGGGCTATGGCTTCATCCTGCTGCTGGCAGCGCTGCTGATCCTGCTGGTGGGGCGGCCGGTCGCGTCTTTCCTGTCGATGCCGGTTGCGGCCAAGCCGCCGCACACGCTGTTCGATATTGAAGATCCGGACATCCTGATCCTGTCGGACCGGCTGAAATATGATCTCAAATATCTGAACATGCTGAAGCGCAATCCGCTGCTGAAAGAGGAATTGCCGGCCATGCAGGATGGCCTGATCGAGGGCCGGGCCCTGCTGGCGCGCATGGGCAAGGCGCAGCTGAGCGAGGCGGCGGAGCTGGCCAAGGCGCTGGAGGCCTTTCAGCAGGCGCATATCGAGGGGCATCTGCGTAAGCTGGACGCGCGGGTGGACAAGCTGATCCATTCCGAAGCGGTCGGCGTGGGCGTCGCCACGGCGTTCTCCATGAATGGTACGGTCGATGCGTTCATCGTGCTGTGGCGCAATGTGAATCTGGTGGCAAAGATTTCCCAGATCTATTTCGGGCGGCCGCATCTGGGCGGCACGCTGCTGATCCTGCGCGATGTGATGGCCATTGTCGTGATCAGCCGCGCGCTGGAAGACGTGACCGATATGACCGGCGATGTGATCGGCGGATTGCTGGGGCGCATGGGCGGGCTGATCGCCGGGCCGGTGATGGATGGCGCGGTGAACGCCATGCTGACGCTGAAGCTCGGCTATCTGGCCAAGCGCCGCTGCCGCGCCTTCAAGGGCTGGTCGGCGCGTCAGGCGCGGTCAATCTCCGCCGAGGCGCTGGAGCGGGTGAAGCGGGAATCCGGCTCGGTCGCGACCGATTTGCTGAAGGCCTGTGGGGGGCTGACTTCCCGGGCGGCCTGGGCAGCGGAGCGGACGATGTCTGGCTCTCGCAATGCCTGGTCGCTGGTGCAGAGTTGGTTTGGGGGAAAGCCATCAAGCGCCTGATGAAGCGCGGGAGCCGTTGCCACCGCCGTTTTCGTCCCCCGATTGCCTGACGTCAGTTTCCTTGGCACAAAGTCAGACGGGCTTGGTGGACCTATAGAGGAGGGGCGCAGGATGATCCTGTTTGTAGGCTGGGCAATTGCGGTGATTACCGTGGCGATCGGATATGTCATCGCCGGGCCGATCTGGGTGAAGCGGCATTCGCTGCGCTTCCGGGTGGGTCATACGCTGCGCCGGTGCAGCGGCATGTATGGCGAGATCGCGCTGGTGACGTTTGGTGCCATGCTGGTCTACCTGATCGATCAGTCGAGCCCCAGCACAACGGTGGATGAACTGGTCATGGCGAGGCCCATGGTCTCGCTCGGCGCGCTGATCCTTGTCGCGCTGGTCGTATATGTGCACGGTATCCGCACCGCGATGGCTGCCGAGACCGGAGAGCGCGGGCGCCTCGGCTTCACCTATTCGATTTACGGCGTGTTCAGCACAGTCTTCTTTGCGGGCGGTCTCGCCCTGATCGCGCTGGTCGTGACGCAGGCGCTGGCCGATGCGAGTAATTTTTCCGAACTGTCGAAAGCGGCCATCGCGCAGCTGCCAATGTCTGGCGCAGCAGATACGGACACGCTTCAGCGCGGGCTGGAGCTGTCCTATCTGGACACGCAATTGCTGTTGTCGAAAGCCGAGGACAGCATGTCGCCGGTCTTCGTGTTCATGGCGGGCATTTTCGCGATCAATCTGGCGATCCGCCTTACGCCGCTACGCAGCCTGTTCATCAACAATGCCGTGCTGCTGACTATGGTAACGACCATCATTGGCGTGATTGCCGTGCTGGTGGTCGGCGCGTGGACCTATATCGGCTATTACTCCTCCTTCATTAATGACTATCTGGCTGCGCTGGAGGAGTTTCGTGGCTTCATCGTGAAGGCCAACCCGGACGCGCTGGAGCGATATTCCGATATTTATGTCGAGATGATCGATCAGAAGGCCTTGCTGGGCTTTGTGACGCGGATCAGCAATGAATGGGGCGGTGTCGCCGCCGTCCTCGGTGTGACACAGTGGATTGTGGAACAGTTCAATCGTCCCGAGCAGGAGGAAAGCCCGGCCCATGCCCATGAGCCGGCGGAGGCATGATGCGGAAACTCTATATACCGACCATCGCGATTGGCTTAGCCATCGTCTATCTGGCGCTAGCGGGGTGTGTGACCTTGACCGACAAATCCATTCCTGTTCAGCAGGCCAGCGCTGCGATCGCGCTGAAGCCAGCGAGCGAGCCGCTGACCATCATGACGTGGAATATCGGCTATTCGGGCCTGGGCAAGGAATCGGATTTCAAGGCCGATGGCGGCTCTATGCTGCGCCCGCCGAGCAAGGCGATCGTCCGCAAGAATCTGGAGGGCATTCAGGGTGTCCTGCGCGAGCAGCAGCCGGATGTCGTGCTGATGCAGGAACTGGCCGGGCCGGGCTTTCTCACGTTCGGCGTGAATGTACTGGGCGGCGTGAAGCAGGCGCTGCCAGACCATTCCATGTTCTTCTCCTCAGACATTCGCACGCGCCTGTTTCCGGGGCCGCTATCGCTGAAGCACGGGCTGGGCACGTTTCTGAGTGTCGAGAATGACGGCACGCATATCGAACGTATTCCGGAAGAACCGGAAGCGATGATGGGCCTCGTCCGTCGCCGCTATCATGTGCAGGTGACGGAGCTGACGGCGGATGGGCGGGACTGGGCGCTGATCAATGTGCATTTGTCTGCCTTCGATGAAGGCGCAAACACGCGGATGGAGCAGCTGACCGCTGTGCTGAACCTGGCGCAGTCATACTACGCAGCTGGCAAGGCGGTGGCCGTGGGCGGCGACTGGAACATGCGCCTTGCGCCGACAGATTATGCCTATACCGCTGACGATTCCGCGCAGTTCTGGATCCATGACTTCCCGCGCGACGAACTGGATGAAGGCTGGCAGGTCGCGGTCGACACGAGTGTACCGAGCGTACGCACCAATGAGCAGCCCTATACGCCCGGCGTGAACTACACGACCAATATCGACGGGCTGGTCGTGTCGCCGAATGTCGAGATCGTCTCGGCTGAGGGGCTGGACCTCGGTTTTGAGTATACAGACCACCAGCCTGTAATCCTGAAATTGCGTCATCGCGACCAGGCTGGAGCGCCCGCCAGCGCGCAATAATGCCCATCGGGCTGGCAGGTGGCAGTTTACGACAGATATTTGGCGAAGACGCGCTTGCTGATGTCAGGAATCCGCGCTAACCGAAGCGCAGAGTAAGCTTCCTCCCGGGAGAGAGCGGGTATCAAGTCCCGCCGCCGAAGGCGCAACCGCCCCGGAAACGCTCAGGCAAAAGGGCCGGGAGAGAAGGAAACACGCTGGAAAGAGACGGGCGAGAAGCGCCGTCTCGCCGAAGGAGCAAGCCCGTATACCGGGCGGAATCTCTCAGGCGCCCAAGACAGCGGGGGCGACGAAGTGCAGCCATGGGGCTGCTCCGTCACCTATGAAAGGGCGTCATGTCTGACCCGACGACAGAGAACCTGAAGCGCACACCGCTATACGATGTGCATGTGGAACATGGCGCGAAACTGGTGCCGTTCGCAGGCTATGAAATGCCTGTGCAATACCCGATGGGCGTGAAGGACGAACATCTGTGGACCCGCGAGCAAGCCGGTCTGTTTGATGTCTCTCATATGGGCCCATGCTTCCTGTCCCTGGAAGACGGGATTGGCGGCGGAGACGAGGCGCATGCGAAGATCGCGGCGCTGGTCGAGACGCTGGTGCCGTCAGACATTGCCGGTCTGAAGGAAGGCCAGGCCCGCCTGACCGTTCTGCTGAACGAGGATGGCGGCATTCTGGATGATTTGATCATCACCCGTCCGATCGGTGAGGCGGCTCAAGGCTCTCTCTACATTGTCGTCAACGGCGCGGTGAAGGATGCCGACTGGGCGCTCTTTGAGCGGAGCTTTCAGGGCAAGGCTGTGCTGACGCGCGCCGATGACCGCATTCTGTTCGCCCTGCAGGGGCCCAAAGCCGTCGACGTGATGAGCGATTTCTTCCCCGGTTGCGAGGAGTTGAAATTCATGCATCACATGCCGTTCGAACTGAGTGGCACGAGCTGCATCGTGTCCCGCTGCGGCTATACGGGCGAAGACGGCTTTGAAGTGCTGGTCAAGCCTGAGGCCGGCCTGCCGCTGGTGAAGGAAATGCTGACGGATGAGCGCGTGAAGCCGATTGGCCTTGGCGCGCGGGACTCCCTGCGCCTTGAGGCCGGGCTGTGCCTTTACGGCCATGACATGGACCCGACCCGCGACCCGGTGGAAGCAGACCTTGCCTGGGTAATCCAGAAAGTTCGCCGTGAGCGCGCAGACTTTCCGGGGGCGGAGCGTATCCTGAAGGCCCGCGCTGAAGGCCCGGCCGAGAAGCGTGTAGGCATTCGCCCGCTGGAGCGCGCCCCGGCCCGTGAAGGCACAATGATCGAAGTGGATGGGCAGCCGGTTGGCATCGTCACATCAGGTGGCTTTGGCCCCAGCGTCGATCACCCGGTGGCGATGGGCTATGTGCGCAGCGATCTGGCAGAACCCGGCACGAAGATTGATCTCATGGTGCGTGGCAAGGCCCGCCCGGCGGAAGTGGTTTCGCTTCCATTTGTTCCACATAATTACAAGCGATAGGAGCGTCCCTCATGACCCGCTATACTCAGCCTACCACCTTCTACACTAAGGAACATGAATGGGTGACCGTTCATAACGATCTCGCTACAGTCGGCATCACGCATTACGCAGAGAACCAGCTGGGCGACATCGTGTTCGTCGAACTGCCGGACGTCGGCGCCGAGTTCGCGACTGGCGATGACATGGCCGTCGTCGAAAGCGTGAAGGCTGCATCTGACGTGTACGCGCCAATCGCCGGAAAGGTGGTCGAAGTGAACGCTGTGCTGGCAGACAAGCCGGAGACGGTGAACGAGTCCCCGCGCGAAAAAGGCTGGTTCTGTGTCCTGGAAATCAAGGATGGCGCTGAGATCGCCAGCCTGATGGATGAAGAAGCCTACAAGGCATTCTGCGAAGGCCTGTAAGGCCCCTGTCACTCTGACGGAGTTACGAGTATGAGATACCTCCCCCTGAGCCCGGAAGACCGTGCCGAGATGCTGGATGTCATCGGCGCCAAATCCGTTGATGAGTTCTACGCTGATGTGCCGGAGGCCGCCCGCCTGAAAGGCACCATCGAAGGCCTGCCGAACCATCAGGGGGAGCTGGCCGTTGAGCGTCACCTGTCGAAGCTGGCGGCGAAGAACCGCTCTGCCTCTTCCGGTCCGTTCTTCGTCGGCGCTGGTGCGTATCAGCACCACGTGCCGGCAACGGTCGACATGATCATTCAGCGTTCGGAATTCCTGACGACCTATACACCTTACCAGCCGGAAATCGCGCAGGGCACCTTGCAGACCCTGTTCGAATTCCAGACGCAGGTTGCGGCCATGACGGCGATGGATGTGGCCAACGCCTCCATGTATGATGGCTCCACCGCCTGCGCCGAGGCCGCTATCATGGCGACCCGCGTGACGCGCCGCAAGAAGGTGATCCTGTCCGGTGGCCTGCACCCGCACTATGCCGCCGCCACCAAAATGGTGTGCGAGGCACAGGGCTTTGAAGTGGTTCAGCTGCCGGTAGCGATCGATGATGAAAACGCGCTGGCCGAGGCTGTCGATGATGCAACGGCCTGTGTGATTGGTCAGAGCCCGAACGTTTTCGGAACGGTGACGGATCTCTCCAAATCTGCCGACGCCGCGCACGAAAAAGGCGCGCTGCTGGTATCTGTCTTCACCGAAGCGGTGTCGCTGGGCCTGGTGACGCCTCCGGGTGAAATGGGCGCTGACATTGCGGTTGGCGAAGGCCAGTCTATCGGCAATGGCCTGAATTTTGGCGGGCCCTATGTAGGCCTCTTTGCCTGCACGCAGAAACTGGTTCGCCAGATGCCGGGCCGCCTGTGCGGCGAGACAGAAGATGCCGACGGCAAGCGCGGTTTCGTGCTGACGCTGTCGACGCGTGAGCAGCATATCCGCCGCGACAAGGCGACCTCCAATATCTGTACGAATTCCGGCCTCTGCGCACTGGCCTTTACGGCGCACATGACACTGCTGGGCGGCAAGGGCCTGGAGCAGATGGCCCTGCTGAACCATGAAGCGGCCTGCGACCTGGCCGACGCGCTGGACGCGATTGACGGGGTCGAAATCCTGACGCCGCGTTTCTTCAACGAGTTTGCCTTCCGCACGCCGATGGATGCCGAAGCCGTGCTTGCCATGCTGGACGAAGCCGGCGTGGTTGGCGGGGTTCGCGCCAGCCGTCTGTTCCCGGACGGTCATATGGGCGACGTGATCCTCTGCGCCGCCACCGAATGCACAACGCCTGAAGACATCGCTGCCTATGCCGCAGCGCTGAAGGAGATTATCTGATGAGGGATGTCTTCGTTGAGCGTGAGATCGAATGCGCTACGGGAGATGGTTTGAAAAAGGGATATATTCAGATTTTCAAACCCGTGCAGGATCAGGATGACTGGCGGTGTGACTATTCCCTCAAATGGGCTGACTATGAAAAGTCATTCTATGCGATGGGGGTAGATTCCTTTCAGTCACTTCAATTGGCACTGTACATCGTGCCCACCGTCGTATCGATATCCCAGGATTTCAAAGATGGCCGTTTGCAGTTTTTAGGCGAACCGCTGACCAATGAAAACCTGAGAGATGCTTTTGAAATCAAATGGCCTGGAGAACTATCATGACCATGAACAATCACGGCCGCCCTACGTCTCCTGATCATGTTCCGTCTGACCGGAATGTCGAGACTGTCTCCGGCTCTCGCGGATTGCTGCAGCATGAGGGTCTGATCTTCGAGGTCGGCACCCCTGAGACGACCGGCGTGGACCTGCCCAAGCCGAAGAACCGTACCGGCCGCCTCGGCGGTGTTGCGCGCAAGAAAGGCACCGGCCTGCCGGGCCTGTCCGAGCCGCAGGCGGTGCGTCACTATATGCGCCTGTCCCAGAAGAACTATGCCATCGATCTTGGCCTGTTCCCGCTGGGCAGCTGCACGATGAAGCACAATCCGCGCCTGAATGAAAAGCTGGCCCGCCTGCCGGGCTTTGCCGACATTCACCCGCTGCAACCGCAAGCCACCGTACAGGGCGCACTGGAGCTGATCGACGAACTAGCCACCTGGCTGAAGACGCTGACCGGTATGCCGGCTGTGGCGATGAGCCCGAAGGCAGGCGCGCATGGCGAGTTCTGCGGCATGATGGCGATCCGTCAGGCCCTGATCGCGCGTGGCGAGGGGGAAACCCGCAAGCGGGTTCTGGTGCCGGCCTCCGCTCACGGAACAAATCCGGCGACGGCAGTGCAGTGCGGCTTCATCGTTGACGAGATCAAGGCGAATGAGCGTGGCCGCGTGAACATGGAACAGCTGCGCGAGAAGCTGCAGAATGCCGACGACATTGCTGGCATCATGCTGACCAATCCCAATACGTGCGGCCTGTTCGAAAGCGACATTCGCGAGATTGCCGACCTGATCCATGAGGTGGGCGGCTATTTCTATTGCGATGGCGCGAACTTCAACGCCATTGTCGGCCGGGTGCGTCCGGGCGATCTGGGTGTCGATGCGATGCACATCAATCTGCACAAGACCTTCTCCACCCCGCATGGCGGCGGCGGCCCCGGCTCTGGCCCGACTGTGCTGTCCGAAGCGCTGGCGCCCTATGCGCCGGTGCCATTCGTGGTGAAGGATGAGGACGGCGTATTCCGTCTGGTCGAGGATGTGGATGGCGATGCCAGCGAAAGCTTTGGCCGCATGGTGGCCTTCCATGGCCAGATGGGCATGTTCGTGCGCGCGCTGACCTATATTCTCAGCCATGGCGCAGATGGTCTGAAGCAGGCCTCCGAGGATGCCGTGCTGAATGCCAACTACATCCAGGCACGTCTGAAGTCTGTCATGACGCCGGCCTTTGATGGTTATTGCATGCATGAGGCGCTGTTCTCAGACGCGTTCACGGCAGAGGGCATCGAGACCATCGATATTGCGAAGTCGCTGATCGATGAGGGCTATCACCCGATGACGATGTACTTCCCGCTGGTGGTGCATGGCGCGATGCTGATCGAGCCGACGGAGTCCGAATCTAAGGCTGAGCTGGATCGCTTCTGCGACTCTCTGGAGTCCATTGCCCGCCGTGCAGCCCAGGGCGACGAGACGCTGAAAGGTGCGCCATACCTTGCCCCGATGCGGCGTCTGGATGAGACCAAAGCCGCCCGGAAGCCCATTCTCAAATGGGTGGAAGCGAACGCGGACAGCGTTGCTGCGGAATAGATATCAGGCTGTGGCAGGCTCAGCGAGTTCGCGCTTGTCACGGCCAAACATCTTCTTGCGAAGCCGTCCGAACAGAATGATGCACGGCTTCTCATAGAATTTATAGGCGAGGGCGGCTGAGGCAATGCTGACGGCAAGGCCAATCACCACGAAGGTGATATTGTCGAGCGGGCCCGGATGCCCCAGCTGGAACAGCGGGGCCAGAGGGCCAATCCTGCCTAGCATTTCGAAGACATGTCGCAGAAGGCTCAGGACGAGCATGTGGCAGAGATAGAGCGAGAATGACCAGTCCCCGAGGCGCACGAAGGCGCCGAGTGCCTTGTTCAGCGGTCCTTTCATCGCAAGCATCCGTTCCGGTATGGACTGCCCAGCCAACCAGCCGAGCCAGATCGTCACCATCATTGTGATTGCGCCGACGATGGTCGCCAATATGGTTGCGCTCTGCCGCAGGGCGTCTGCGCTTTTGTCATCCAGGCCATAGAGCTGGTAAATCACCGTACAGGCGATGATGCCGACTGCGGCAGGTACGAGCCAGGCAAGACGCTGCTGCAGGTCCAGCATGGCCAGGCCGTAGATCAGCGCGGCACTGGGCAGGCCGAACCACATGACCCGGCCCCATTCCAGCGTATGTGTCGTTTCCAGACCCTGGAAACAGAGCGCCGCCATCAGCCACAGCGTGGCCAGAAGCGTCACCGCCCCCGCCCGCCAATGCAGGCCAGACATGACGATCAGGCCAACGGCCGCACCAAGGATGAACTCCATCGTCATCGGGTAAAAGAACAGGGCAGGCAGATCGACGGCCAGTGGGCCCGACAGGCCCAACAGGGAACCGGCGATCACCCAGCCGCCCCAGATCAGCAGCAGGGCAGGCAGCCACCGCCGCGGCAGCAGCAGAAGGAAGGTGAAGACGAAGTAGAAGTAGACTTCATGCACCAGCGTCCAGCCAACGCCGAGAATTGGGTGCTCGTGCTGTGGCAGCAGGGCAAATGACTTCAGCAGGTATGGAATCAGCGGCTCGCTGCGAGAGATGGCCTGCCAACCCTGGCCATGGCCCGAGAGGCCATGCATCCACACCATGTACACGGTCATCATGCCGGCAAACAGCCACCAGACCGGATAGATGCGGGTAATTCGCGCAAACAGGAAGTCGGTGGCGCTTTTTACGCCTGCTGTCAGGTCACTGGTCACATAGACCATGATGAAACCGGAGATGACAAAGAACAGGTCCACGCCGGCATAGCCATTGGAGAAGATGCCGCTGACAATGCCATGTTCGGTCAGGCCATTGGCTTGGATGCCGAGACTTTCCAGAGACCGAATATGGTAGAGAACGACGAGAAGGGCAGCCAGACCTCTCAATACCTGTATGGACTGCAGCTTCATTCGGGGCCTCACGCAACTAGGTCTCCACTCGGGAGTTCGGTCTGGTGTAGCAATCAGGTAACGTCCACGCCAGAGTTTGAAGCCAACCTGCTGTTTTATGTGGCGCGGTCCGTTACGAATATCATATTTCCAGAATGGTGGACGACGAGACTTCCTTGGATAATCAGCAGACTACAGCCACAGCCAAACCGATTAGCCCCCTGCGCAACGGGGTGCATGTAGCCTTCCGCCAGCTATTGGCCTTGCTGGGCCTGATCATGATTGCCGTGGCCATACCAATCGCCTTTTTGACGCCGGTGATTCCGGTGGGCCTGCCCATCGCGATCCTTGGAGTTGTTCTGCTGGGTCGTAATGCCATGTGGGGCCGCCGCTGGATGGAGAACGTGCTGGCGCGTCATCCACGGGTGGAGCGCTTCGCCCCCAACTGGCTGATGCGGCTGGTATTCGGGCGCGAGAAGAAAGATGTGCAGCCAGACAGCAAATAGTGTCTGATGTCTCACTACGGCGCCCATTCATCCGCCGGATGCAGAGCCGGGCAACTGTGACACTTGCGATAGTTCCAAATGTAAGCACTATAGCCGCAGCATTGCGGTTATACGGGGCTCAGACGAGATGAGAATATCACACCGACTGGTCGCCGGCGTGGCGGCAGCACTTGTGCTGTCGGCTTGCGGTGGCGGTAAGGACAAACCTGCGGAGAAGAAGGACGCGGAAATTGCGTTCGACAAGAACCCGTATCCTTCCACTTATTCACCCTATCCCAACGCGCCAGTTTTGATCACCAACGCCACCATCATGGATGGAGAGGGCGCACGGATTGAGAATGGCAGCCTGTTGCTGGAAGATGGCAAGATTTCCGCGATTGGCAGCGACCTGAAGGCGCCGGAAGGGGCAACGACGATTGATGCGTCAGGCCGCTGGGTAACCCCGGGTATTATCGACAATCACAGTCATCTGGGCGTATATCCGTCACCGGGCGTCAGCGCGCATGGCGATGGCAACGAGATTTCCGCACCGGTAACGGCTGAGGTCTGGTCAGAACATGGCGTCTGGCCGCAGGACCCCGGCTTCACCCGCGCGCTGGCTGGCGGCATCACGTCCCTGCAGATTCTGCCTGGCAGTGCGAACCTGATCGGCGGCCGTGGTGTGATCGTGAAGAACGTGCCGAGCCGCACCGTGCAGGGCATGAAATTCCCCGATGCGCCCTACACGCTGAAAATGGCATGCGGCGAGAACCCGAAGCGCGTCTATGGCTATGGCAATGGCTCATTTCCCGGCGGTGCACCTTATTCCCGCATGGGCAATATGGCGGGCTATCGCACGGCCTGGATCCGCGCCACGGAATACAAGCGCAAATGGGACAAGTATGAGAAAGAGGGCGGCGAGCCGCCGGCCCGCGACCTGGAGCTGGACACGCTGGCGGGCGTGCTGAATGGTGACATTCTGGTGCATATGCATTGCTACCGCGCCGACGAGATGGCCCAGATCATGGATATGTCAAAGGAGTTTGGCTACAAGGTCACCTCCTTCCACCACGCTGTCGAAAGCTACAAGATTGCCGACAAGCTGGCCGAGTATGGCGCGTGTTCCTCCATGTGGGCGGACTGGTGGGGCTTCAAGATGGAAGCCTATGACGGCATTCGCGAAAACATTCCGCTGGTCCACAAGGCAGGCGCCTGTGCGATTGTACACTCTGACAGCGATGTGGGGATCCAGCGCCTGAACCAGGAAGCCGCCAAGGCATGGTCTGATGGTCGCAAGATCGGCATCGATATTCCGGAGGAGGAGGCTTGGACCTGGCTGTCTCTAAACCCGGCGAAGTCTCTTGGAATTGACGACCGCACCGGCAGCCTGAAGCCGGGTAAAATGGCCGATGTGGTGATCTGGTCCGGCGATCCGTTCAGCGTCTACACAAAGGCGGATCAGGTCTTCATTGACGGAGCCCTGATGTACGACCGCAGCAACCCTGAGGCTGATCCGGTGATGGATTTTGAAATTGGCCAACCTGGTGAAGGAGACCGCAAATGAGGAAGAGTCTTGCAACAGCCCTCGCGGCCTTTACCTGCCTGACCGCGCCAGCTCTGGCGGACACATATGTCGTTCGTGGAGAGAATGTGTGGACCGGCACGAGCCAGGGCACCATCAAGAACGGCGTTGTTGTGATCGAGGATGATCGCATTACGGCCGTTGGCGGCGCCAGCACGGCTGTGCCGGATGGAGCCTCGGAGATTTCCGCAAAATGGGTAACTCCGGGCCTGATCTCTGCCTATTCGCAAACCGGGCTGGTAGAGGTTGGCGCAGAAGACCCGACCAATGATGCTATGGCGGCGGCGTCTGCTTATTCCATCTCGCTTAATGCTGCAGACGGATTCAACCCGGATGCCACCGCGATTGATGTGACCCGTATCGAAGGATTTACGCGACTGGCCGTGGCACCGCAGACTGGCAACACGATGTTCGGCGGGCAGGGGTTTATCGCTGACACCAGTGGTGATCTCGACACGCCGCTGAAGGAGAAGGCCTTCACCGTCATCGCGCTTGGCGAGGCCGGAGCAGGGCTGACAGGTGGCTCGCGCGCGTCTGCGATGGCGACGCTCAAGGCTGCGCTGGATGATGGCCGCGCCTATCCGGCACGTTACATCGCCAATACCGAAGGCGATGCGTTGAAGCGTCTGGATGCCCAGGCTTTCAGCCAGGCAGCGCGGGGTCAACAGCTGATCATGGTGCGGGCGCATCGCGCGAGTGACCTTAACGCCGTCATGGATCTGGCGGAAGAACAGCCCAATCTGAAATTCGTCATTGTGGGCGCAGATGAGGGCTGGCGTGTTGCGCCGCGCCTGGCGGAACTTGATATTCCGGTCATCGTGGACGCATTCTCCAATCTGCCTTCCAGCTTCGAACGTCTGGCAGCAACGTCAGAGAATGCCAGTCGGCTGGCCGAAGCGGGCGTCACCTTTGCGATTGCGAATGTCGGCGATTCTGTCGAGCAGGCCCGCTTGGCGAGCCAGATTGCTGGCAATGCCGTGGCCAATGGGCTGGACTTTGATGATGCGCTGGCGGCCCTAACCGTCGCGCCGGCCGAGATCTTCAACATGACCGGATACGGAACGCTTGCGCCGGGCGGCCATGCAGACGTCGTCGCCTGGGATGGGGATCCGCTGGAAGTTACATCCAGCCCTGTCGCCGTCATCATTGACGGGGAGACGCAGTCTCTTGAATCCCGCCAGACGCGTTTGCGGGACCGGTATCTGAATCTGGATGAGAGTGAGCGCCCGATGGCGTATCACAAACCCTGACAGATCAAAGGCTCAGCGCGGGTTAGGCGCCTGCGTTGAGTTGCTCGATCAGTTCTTGCGTCACGTGGCCTGTGGCGGCAAGTCCGGTGTCGGACTGGTATTCGCGGATCGCTGCGGCTGTGCCAGCCCCGAGAATGCCATCCGGAGTGCCGGCGTTGTAGCCCATCGTGTTCAGGGCGGCCTGAATGGCTTTTACCTGCTGCGGGTTCCCCAGCTGCCAGGACTGAAGCTCGAACCGGCCATTTGCTGCAGCATTGGCCGGGGCAGCATTCCACAGATCCGCGCGGTTCAGGGCGCGTGCGTCGGCTTCCGGTGAAACCTTGGTGCTCAGCTCACGTACTTTCGCCGGCGCGCCTGCGTCGCCATTGCGGGCGGCCACGTTGAACCAGTAGAGCGCTTCTTCCAGATCGGGGCTGATGCCGAGTCCTTCCTCGTACAGGATTCCGAGATTGTACTGGCTATCGACGATGCCATATTCCGCACCCTGACGGAACCATTCAACCGCGCCGGCATAGCTTTGCGACCCGCCATCGCCCTGTGCCATGTAGACGGCATAGTCGTGCATGGCATTAATGTTGCCATTCTCGGCTGCGCGCTTTGTCCATTGGCGTGCAAGGGAGAGGTCCTTGGGAACGCCTGTGCCTTTTTCGTGCAGCTTGGAAAGTCTGTACTGCGCAATGGCTAGCCCGCCGACAGCCGCTTCCTGCATGAGGTCTGCGCCGTCCTGAAGCCTACCTTCGGCGAGATATGCCTGCGCTAGTGTGTAGCGTGCGACGGGGTTTCCTGCTGCGGCGGCGCCTTTCAGCGTGCCTGTGTCCGGGATCGGCTCATAGGCGGGGGCCTTCTGGACAATCGTTGCAGACATGATCGACGGGTTTTCGGCCTTCGTGGAAGGATCGGTCTCGATGGTGGCTTCTGGGCTGGTTTCCGTACTGGCTTCAGAGGTAGGCGCCGTTTCCGCTTCACGGCCAAACAGCATGTCTTCCATATCGACATTGGCGGGCACCGCCTCAGCCTCTGTTCCTGCGGCCTCGGGCAAGCCTGCCTCAAAAGCCATGTCGTCTCCCTGCGGAGCAGTCTCTTCAGAGGCCGGCGTGGCCGCAGAAGGCGCTACGGGCGTTGCGGCTGTCGACACATGAGGCGCGTCCTGAGTGCCACGCAGGTACAAGTATCCACCGACAGCAGCGCCGGTGATTACGACTGCAGACGCAGCCGCATAGAGCGGCATCTTGCTGTTGGAGCGGCTTCCCTTTGCGGGCGCCATCTTGTCCTTGCGCGCAGAGGGTGCGCCGTTAGAGGCCGCAATCGCCGCGCGGCGTGCCATTGCGATATAATTTTCCGTCTCTTCTGTCTCTTCAGTCTCGGCCACAGCTTCGGGCTCGGATGTCGGCTCTTCGGTGTCCTGAACCTCTTGGATGAAGCTGTGCAGATCGGCCTCGCTGTCGAAGTCCTCGGCATCGAAGATGTCTGAATCGCGGGCTTCAGTATGGCTGTCGTCCAGGCCGATGAGGGCAGACAGGGGGTCTGTTGCTCCGGTCCCTTCTTCGCCTTCAACTGCATCCATTTGAATGCCGAAATCGGAAGTCGTCTCAAAGAAGCTGAGATCGTCATCGTTGTCTTCATCTTCGTCCAGTTCGACGAATGGGGAGTCATCGTCTGCGGACTCATAGAGAGATGATGTCTGCCGAGGGGGCGATGCCTGTTCCGATTGGCTGTCCCGAAGGACCTCTTCCTGTTCTTCCCCTGTGAAGTCCGCATCCGGAAGACCAGGTTCAAAGTCCTCTTCGAACACAGAGTCTTCAATCTCGACTATTTCATCGTTATCCGTTGCAAACAGGTTTTCCGGCGCGTCATCAGCCACGCCGGGGGCAACAGAAGATGGCTCTGAATTCCGGCCGGCATACGCGGGCGCGGTGAAGTCTTCCAGGCTTTCAAGGCGCGTCGCCAGAGAGGTGATTGCCTTCTGAAGCGGTGAGAGCGAGGATGTGGTCTGGGTCTGAATTTGCTCAAGGCGTTCAGATACATTGGATAGGGCATCGGACAGGCGATTGTCCGAATGCTTGCGGTTTTCATCGATTTGCGTTGCCAGGGTCTGCAGGGCCTTGTCCTGGCGCACCTGCAGGCGCGTGGCGACCTTGGCCACCTGATCCCCAATCTGAGAGATGGCGTCAGCGCTGCGCTGTTCGCTTTCCTTGACGCGCCGGTCTACATGGCCCGCCATTTCGTCCATGCGTTCACTGACCATATCGCCAAATTGGCCAATCTCTTCGCGGATGGCATCGCTGGTCAGCGCGTCATCGCGGTTTTCGATGTCCTGCAGTCGCTGATCAAAGCTGGACGACAGCTCGCCGATCTGGCCGGAGACATTTTCGATGGCGCGGCTCTGGCGTTCTTCACTGTACGTGAGGCGTTCCTCCACAGTGCTCAGCTGTGTGCGCAGCTCGTCGACGGCTTCGGAGGAATCCGCAGAGGCTGCGCGTGAAATCTCTTCCACCAGTTCCTGGCGTGCCTTGTCGACCGTTTCGCGCACGGAGCGTGTGATGTCTTCAAAGCGCGCATTGAATTCCTCGCGCAGCTTCCGGGCAATGTCTGGGTCAACGCTTTCAGACAGAGCTCCGATCTTCTCGTCGAGTTGGCTGTAGGTCGCTTCCAGGCTCTGCAGAGCTGTGTCCGTGGCTGTTTCGGCGCGGTTGAGGCGGTCCTGAATGCCTTCTATCTTGGAATCCATGGAGTCCACGGCCTCGGAAATCCGGGCATTTACCACCTCCATGTCCGGGGCGGCATTGCCAGGATGCGCAATATCCTGATTGACCCGACCTTCCAGTGTAGTGAGCCGGTCGGACAGGTGACGCGCGGCGCCCTCGGCGCGCAGCTCGGCCTGCTCGACAGCCTTTTCCACGCGGGCGGCTGCTTGGGAAAGTGTGTCTTCCACCCGTGTTTCGATACCTTCAACGCGGTCGGTAAGATCGGTGAAGCCAGCTTCCACGCGGCCCTTGATGGCCTGGGCCTCATGGTGGGCGAGTTCATTTTCCTCGAAGACATGGCTGGCGAGTTTACCGAGGGCCTCTTCCAGAGATTTCAGCGCCTCAAGATTCTCGCGGGCAGAATTGTCCTGCTCCATGCGCCGCACCTTGGCCTGCAGGGCCTCATGCGTTTCGCGCAATTCTTCCAGCAAGCCCTCGACATGGCCTGTCATGGAGGCGGTATTGTGCTCGGATTCCTCAAGCCGGGCGACAAGGCCAAGGATTGTGTGGTCCATTCCGGTGATGGCCAAGGTTGAGCGCGCCTCTGTCGCCTCGATACGCTTGGTCAGCTTGTCGATGGTGCTGGAGGCCGCGTCAGGTCTCGGACGGCGGCTCTCGTACGGTGCGTAGACTTCGTTCGGCCGCGGCGCTTCGGCCGACATCAGGAGGCGGTTCAGATATTCCCCAAGCGTCAGACCTTCCGCACTGGCGGCCTCCCGCGCGGCATCTCTTGCGCGCTGGTCGATCCCTTTAACGCTCCAGGGCCCTGTCTGGCTCATCCCCATCTCCTAAACAGGCTGAATCCCCCATCGGGATTAACCGACCGGGCAGATTCGTTCACATTTAGATCGTTGATGACAGGCGCCGTGTTAAAAGTGGGTTAAACGTAAAGAAAATCAGAGAAATTGGTAATACTCTCGCGGAGATGAGGCCGCCGTTTCGGGGCGAATAAAAGTTTACGTTGACGTTCGCGTAAGGTCTGATCTAGATTTGCAGCATGACCAACAAGCTCTCCAAAATTTCCGCAGCGGATTCTCGCACCTACACAATTTCCGAGCTTGCTCGCGAGTTCGGCGTAACGCCCAGGGCGCTACGGTTCTATGAAGACAAGGACATGCTCCACCCGGCAAGGGATGGCATGACCCGTGTCTATTCGAATAGGGACCGGGCCCGGCTCACCATCATCGTCAGGCTGAAACGGCTCGGCCTGCCGCTCGCGGATATCCGCGAAATCCTTGATCTTTACGTTCTGGATGACGGCCAGCGGGCGCAGATGCGCATGTCGCTGGAGAAATTCCGCAAGCAGGCCAAGGAACTGGAAATTCAACGCAGCGACATCGACACCGCTCTGACGGAGCTGCGCAAGGGCATCGCCTGGCTGGAAACGCAAATTGCAAACACCGGTCCGTCTGATGAGAACAAGCGGCAGCTGGCCGCATATGACGAGATTGCCCGCAGGCAACTTGACGAGGTTTAGGGCCTTGGCTGCCTTCTATTTGCGGAAGGCAGTGGTCTCTAGAACGACTTTTCCAGAATGGCACGCTATTCAGCGTAGCCATTCATTCCATACTTAACAGGAAAATTTTCATGCCCCGTTATGATGCTCCCGTCCGTGATATGAAGTTCATCCTGCAGGAGATGCTGCAGATTCAGAATTACTCAAATCTGCCGGGCTTTGAAGAAGCCACGCCAGACCTGATCAACGCCATTCTGGAAGAGGGTGGCAAGTTTGCCAAAGAGGTTCTCTTCCCGTTGAACGCTGTGGGGGACCATCAGGGCTGCAAGCGCAATGACGATGCCAGCGTGAAAACGCCGGACGGCTTTCCGGACGCGTACCGCCAATTGGTGGAAGGTGGCTGGCCGCTGCTGTCTACCACGCCGGAAATGGGCGGGCAGGGGCTGCCGCATGTCGTCAACATTGCGTGGACCGAGATGGTGTCCTCTTCGAACATGGCTTTTGGCATGTATCCGGGCCTCACTCATGGTGCGTTTCAGGCGCTTATGGCCGGCGGCTCTGATGAACTGAAGCAGAAATACGGGCCCAAGATGGCATCTGCCGAATGGGCCGGCACCATGAATCTGACCGAGCCGCAATGCGGTACGGACCTTGGCCTGATCAAGACCAAGGCGGTGCCCCAGCCTGACGGCTCCTACAAGCTGACCGGTCAGAAAATCTGGATTTCCGGTGGCGAGCAGGACCTGACTGAAAATATCATTCACCTCGTGTTGGCGCGGATCGAGGGTGCTCCGGAGGGCATCAAGGGTATCTCGCTGTTCCTCGTTCCGAAATACATGGTGGGCGAAGACGGTTCACTGGGCGAGCGTAATGCGTGCTCCTGTGGCGGCCTGGAAGAGAAAATGGGCATTCACGGCAATGCCACCTGCGTCATGAACTATGATGGCGCGACGGGCTGGCTCGTCGGCGAAGAGCATAAAGGCATGCGCACTATGTTCGTCATGATGAACGAAGCACGTCTCGGCGTTGGCCTGCAGGGCTTGGCGCAAGCCTCAATTGCCTATCAGAACGCCGTAGACTTTGCGAAAGATCGCCTTCAGGGCCGCTCCCTGACTGGCGCGAAAGAGCCGGAGAAGGCTGCAGACCCGATCATCGTGCACCCGGATGTGCGCCGCATGTTGATGGACCAGAAGGCCTTTATTGAAGGCGCGCGCGCCTTTGCCTACTGGACTGCCTTTCAGGGCGACCTGCAGCACAAGTCTCCGGACGAGAAAGTGCGTGAGAAAGCGGGCGACTACATGGCTCTGCTGACGCCGGTCGTGAAGGCCTATCTGACTCATAAAGGCTTTGAGACAGCCAATCAGGGGCTGCAACTGCATGGCGGCTCTGGCTTCACCCGCGAGTGGGGCCTGGAGCAGATTGTTCGCGATTGCCGCATCACGCTGATCTATGAAGGCACGAATGGCATTCAGGCACTGGACCTGGTGGGGCGCAAACTGGCCGCGAATGGCGGCCGCGCGGTCTTCAGCTTCTTTGCCGAGCTGGATGACTTTGCCAATGATATCGAGGGCAATGAAGAGCTGAAGCCCTTTGCGGACGGTCTGGCGGAAGTGAAAGGCCAGCTGCAGGAAGCCACAACCTGGCTGATGCAGAACGGCATGACGGACTTCAACAATGCCGGCGCATCCAGCCATGACTATCTGCACCTCTTCGGCATTACGGCGCTGGCCTATATGTGGGCCCGCATGGCGAAGGTTGCCGTGGAACAGAAAAATTCCGGCGATCCATATTATGAGGAAAAGCTTGCCACCGGCCGCTACTTCCTGGACCGGATGCTGCCGGACGCGGCCGCTCATCTCGCAAAGGTGAAAACGGGTGCCGCTTCCATGATGGCTCTGCCGGCAGACGTTTTCTGATAAACTTCCAGTCCTGGGGGCGGGTGAAACGAGCAGCTCATCCGCCACCACACAAAAATTTCATGTAGTTCCAGCCGTTTTGACGCAAGGGGAGGGCTGGGAAAAGGCCGGACCAGTCGCTACATCTTTACGTGAACGTAAGCGGCAAGGCTAGGCCGGATAAAGTACTGGAGGAAAATATGCACGAGAGCCCATTGGATGTCCCGAAGCCAGCCTGGCGTCAGGAAGAGGAACTCGACATATTCTCCGATGCGGTCGGCCAGTTCTTCGAGAAAGAATGTGTGCCGCATGTCCAGCAATGGCGCAAGGACGGCAAAGTGCCGCTCGAAATCTGGAAGAAGGCTGGCGAGATGGGCCTGCTCGGCGCGTCCGTGCCGGAAGAGTATGGCGGCGCGGGCGGTGATTTCCGTCACGAGGCGATCATCATTGAGCAGCAGCAATGGAAGGGCGTCGATGGCTTCGGCATTACGCTGCACAATGCGATCATCGCGCCCTACATTACGGCCTATGGCACGGAAGATCAGAAACGCCGCTGGCTGCCGGGCATTTGCACGGGCGACATTGTTACAGCGATTGCGATGACCGAGCCGGGTGCAGGCTCTGACCTTCAAGGCATGAAGACGACGGCCAAGCGCGACGGCGATGACTATGTCATTAATGGCTCAAAGACTTTCATTTCAAATGGCCAGTCGGCCAATCTGATCCTGCTGTGTGTAAAGACCGATCCGACCCAGGGCGCCAAGGGTATATCCATTATCGGCGTTGAAACCGACAAGGTGGAAGGTTTCCGCCGTGGTCGGAACCTGGAAAAAGTCGGCCAGCATGCAGCCGATACGTCCGAGCTGTTCTTTGATGATGTGCGCGTGCCGGCCTCCAATTTGCTGGGCGAAGTGGAAGGCAAAGGCTTTATCCAGCTGATGCAGAAATTGCCTCAGGAGCGTCACATCATCGGCCTTCAGGGCGTTGGCATGATTGAGCGCGCCATCCATGAGACCGTGGAGTATGTGAAGGGCCGCAAGGCTTTCGGCGGTACGATCTTCGACTTCCAGAACACCCAGTTCACGTTGGCCGAATGCAAGACCGAGGCGACCGTCGCCAAAGTATTTGCTGATCACTGTACGGAGCGCCTCCTGAAGGAGGAGCTGGACGCCGCAACGGCATCCATGTCGAAATACTGGATCTCTGATCTGCAGTGCAAGATCATAGACGAGTGCCTGCAGCTGCATGGCGGCTTCGGTTATATGGACGAGTATCCGATTGCCCAGATGTATGCTGACGCCCGCGTCCAGCGTATCTATGGCGGCGCGAATGAAGTGATGAAAATGTTGATCGCGAGGACGCTTTAAGTTCCGATGCCTGATAAAGACCTCATCCGCGATGTCTTTCCTACGCCAAGTCCCAGCTCGACGTCTCTTGGCTTTGAGTTGCTGGCCCTGGACATGAAGGAATTGATGACGCGGGTGCGGTTTGAAGGCCGCCCGGAATTTTGCAATCCCGCAGGTGTTATCCAGGGCGGGTATCTTGTCGCCATGATGGATGATACAATCGGTATGTTGGCTGGCATGAAAGCTGGCAAGACCAAGCTACCCTCGACGGTAGATCTGCATACGCACTTCCTGCGCCCGGTTCGCAAGGGCGAGATTGAAGTTGTTGCGCGCCTCAGAAATGTAGGCCGCGCCATGCTGTTTGCCGAAGCAGAGCTTTATGATTCCCGCGGCAAGGAAGCGGCCCGCTCTTCCGCGAGTTTGACACTGAACCCGGTACTGAAGCCGGCCAAATGATTACCAGTTCTAGAAGGAGCCTCTCCAATGACTGAAGCATATATTTACGACGCGGTGCGCACGCCCCGCGGCAAGGGCAAATCCTCCGGCGCGCTGCACGAGATCACATCGCTGAGCCTCGCTACGCAGGTTCTGCAGGCGATCCGTGATCGGAACGATCTGGACACGTCCAAGGTGGACGACGTCGTTCTCGGCTGCGTCAGCCCGGTAGGCGAGCAGGGCGCAGACATTGCGCGCGTTGCTGTGCTCAACGCAGACTATGCAGAAACCACGGCCGGTGTGCAGGTGGACCGCTTCTGCGCGTCTGGCCTGGAAGCCTGCAACATGGCTGCTTCCAAGGTGATGACGGGTGAAGCTGACATGGCCATTGGCGGCGGCGTCGAAAGCATGAGCCGCGTGCCGATGGGCGCGTCCGGTGGTGCCTGGTCTTCTGACCCGCAAGTCGCGCTGAAAACCTATTTTGCGCCGCAGGGCATTGGCGCCGACACGATTGCCACCAAATATGGCTTCTCCCGTGACGATGTGGACGCCTTCGCTGTCGAAAGCCAGAAGCGCGCCGCCACGGCCTGGAAGGAAGGTCGCTTCGCCAAGTCCATTGTTCCGGTCAAGGATCAGATGGGTGGCATTCGCCTCGACCATGACGAGCATATGCGCCCTGACGCAGACATGCAGTCTCTGGCCGGCCTGAACCCGTCTTTCGCCGGCATGGGCGCGATGGGCTTTGATGAAGTTATCAAGCAGCGCTACCCGGAACTCGAAAAGATCAACCATGTGCACCACGCCGGTAACTCGTCCGGGATTGTGGACGGTGCGTCTGCCGTGCTGTTCGGCTCCAAGGAAATGGGTGAAGCCTTTGGACTCAAACCACGTGCACGCATCAAGGCGATGGCCTCCATCGGCTCCGAGCCGGGCATCATGCTGACCGGTCCGACCTATGTGTCGCAGAAGGTTCTGAAGAAGGCTGGCATGAACCCGGAAGACATCGACCTGTATGAGCTGAACGAAGCCTTCGCGTCGGTCGTTCTGCTGATGATGCAGAACCTCAACATCCCGCACGACAAGATGAATGTGAATGGTGGCGCGATCGCCATGGGGCACCCATTGGGCGCGACTGGCGGCATGATCCTCGGTACAATGGTCGACGAGCTTGAGCGGGCCGACAAGGAAACCGCGCTTATCACGCTGTGTGTCGGTGCCGGCATGGGCACGGCCACGATCATCGAACGCGTTTAATCAAATACAGACGAACGGAATATACGATATGAAACTCGAAACATTCGGTTGGGACGTCGATGTTGACGGCATTGCGCACGCAGTCTTTGACGTGCCGGGCCGCAGCATGAACACGCTGACGGCGAAAGCTGTCGCAGACATCATCGCGATCTCTCAGGAAGTCGCTTCCAATGACGCCATCAAGGGCCTCGTCATCTCCTCCGGAAAGCCAAGCGGCTTCTGTGCAGGGGCTGATCTGGGCGAAATGAATGAGCGGTCTGGTGGCGGCAAGAAGGAAGACCTGTCCGAGGCTGAACTGAAAAAGAAACAGTTCGACCAGGGCTTCTCGCTCAACAAGACGCTCCGTGAGCTGGAAACCTGCGGCAAGCCTGTGGCCATCGCGCTGAACGGTCTGGCGCTTGGCGGCGGTCTCGAAGTGGCGCTCGCCTGTCACTACCGCGTGGCGGCGAACGACAATCCGAAGCTGCAATTCGGTCTGCCGGAAGCCAAGATCGGCCTTCTGCCGGGCGCCGGTGGCACGCAGCGCCTGCCGCGTCTTGTCGGCGTGCAGGCGGCTCTGCCGCTGATCCTGCAGGGCGAAAGCTTCAATGCCGAGAAGGCGCTCTCAATGGGCGTGGTGCAAGAGCTCGCGCCGTCCTCCGAGACGGTCGGCAAGGCCAAGGCATGGGTGAAGGCAAACCCGACGGCAAAAGCGCCGTGGGATGTCAAAGGCTTCAAGGTTCCTGGCGGTGTGCCGCACAGAAGCCCCGGCGCCGGTCAGGTCGCAACCATGGCAAACGCCATGCTGGCGTCCAAGACCTATGGCAACTATCCGGCCCAGAAGAACATTCTTTCCTGTGTTTATGAAGGCATCCAGGTGCCGATCGATGCCGCTTTGCGCATTGAGACACGCTATTTTATCAACACCCAGCAACGCCCTGAAGCGAAAGCGATGATCCGCTCTCTCTTCCTGTCGATGCAGGAACTGTCCAAGGGCGGCAACCGCCCGGCCGGTCATCCGAAGACCGAATTCAAGAAGATCGCTGTCGTCGGTGCGGGCCTGATGGGCGCGGGCATTGCCTATGTGCAGGCCAAGGCTGGTATCCCGACTGTTCTCGTCGATGTCTCGAAAGAGAATGCCGAGAAGGGTAAGGACTATTCCCGCCGTCTCGTCGAAAAGGCCGTCTCGCGTGGCAAGTCCACACAGGAGAAGGGCGACGCACTGCTCGACCTGATCACGACGACCGACAATTATGATGATGTCAAAGGCGCTGACCTGGTCATCGAGGCCGTGTTCGAGAATGTCGAACTGAAAGCCAAGATCACCAAGATGGCAGAAG
>Ga0070726_10001011_pt1 | contig 30288 bp, 25 predicted proteins | sample tdAd471_FD_67275 | JGI IMG/M metagenome (GOLD analysis project Ga0070726, IMG submission 67275) | Marine sediment microbial communities from the Atlantic coast under amendment with organic carbon and nitrate - tdAd47.1 | ecosystem: Environmental > Aquatic > Marine > Coastal > Sediment | place...
GTTAATTTCATGTTTTTTACATGTTTTTAGTGGAAAACTTTACTATAAATAGAACCACAAATATGCGATAAACCTGCAAAAGGGTTGAGTGGTTCTAGATAAACTTTTCATAAAACGGATAAAGTGTTAATTGTATATGGAAAAGTGACGCTTAATTAACTATTTTATACTTGATAATAATCCTTATACCAATTAATAAATTTATCTACACCTTGGTTGATGGGGGTACTTGGCCTATAATTATAGTCCTTTTCCAAACCTGATACATTGGCCCAAGTCCTTTTTACATCGCCCGGTTGCATGGGCATCATTTCTTTATTCCCTTTTTTATCCAGAGCTTTTTCAATGGTTTCAATAAAATCGAGCAGCCTCACAGATTTACTGTTTCCTATATTGTAGAGATGATAAAGCTCATCGGTATTGTACGAATCACTATATCGATTTTCTATAATCTGCACTATTCCCTTTACAATATCATCAATATAAGTGAAATCTCTTTCCAAGTCACCATTATTAAAAACCTTTATAGGTTGATTATTTATTATTGCCTTGGTGAATAGGAACATAGCCATATCCGGCCTGCCCCAAGGTCCATAGACGGTAAAGAATCGGAGCCCGGTGGTCCTAAAACCATATAGGTGACTGTACGTATGGGCCATCAGTTCATTGCTCTTTTTTGTGGCCGCATATAGACTTATAGGGTGATCAACGAAATCCGAGGTTTCAAACGGAACCTTTTTGTTTAGACCGTAAACACTGGAACTGCTCGCATATACCAAATGTTTAATGTGAAAATGCCGACAACATTCCAATATATTGGAAAAGCCAACGATATTGCTCTCAATATAGGCGGTTGGGTTTTCAAGACTATACCTTACCCCAGCTTGGGCTGCAAGATTACAAACAATATCAAATTCTTCATTTTCAAAAACACTGGAGAGATGTTCTTTGTCCTGAAGATCCATTCGAACAAACCGGAATTTCCCAAAAGACTTGCTCTGGACTATTTGGTTGAAAGTTTTTGCCTCATCCGAATTTACCCCTAACTGATCGAGCCGGTCAATTTTTAGATTTACATCATAATAGTCATTTAGATTATCAAGCCCAACTACAATATGATGATGCTCCAACAATTTTTTTGAAACATGAAAACCAATGAAGCCTGCGGCACCTGTTACAAGAATTTTCATACGTCTTGTTTTGTTGCAAATCTAAAGAATTATTAACCCCCTTCGAGTGATAACTTGTCAAGGAATAGGCTTTAAAGGTTGATTCGATCTTTATCTGGTAAAGAATTTTCGCAACTATTTCATTTCTTGTTGTTTAAGGTGCGTTTTTTATTTCTTTAGTTGTCGGTCAAAATATCAATTTCATTTGATTCTTATTGCTTTGTACGGGAAAGACAAAGAGTTTTACCCCTCCAAACCTTTTCACATAAAGATGGTTAAGAAGCATTTAATCGATTATTTTTTGCCTTTGGCGAATAGTAGCTAAAAATAATCCGGCCGCATAATTTTCCTCTTACTTTTACTATTGAGATATAAAATTCTCATCCTACTTATATCAACCCAAAACCGAAATGAAAACTGCAATATTGAAGAAAATTTGGTTATCGCCTCCACATATGGGTGGAAATGAGGAAACCTATGTAAAAGAAGCTTTTGATACTAATTGGATTGCCCCCTTGGGACCAAATGTCCAGCAATTTGAAAAATCCATAGAAGATTTTGTAGAAAACGATGTCCATGCAGCTTGTCTGAGCTCCGGTACAGGTGCCATACATTTGGGCCTGGAGATTCTCGGAGTTGGACAAGGGGATGAGGTGATTTGTCAGAGCTTTACTTTTGCCGCCTCAGCAAACCCGATCACCTATTTGGGAGCATCGCCCATTTTTGTGGACAGTGAGGAAGAAACTTGGAATATATCACCAGTTCTCTTGGAAGAGGCCATCAAGGATAGAATAGAAAATGGAAAAAAACCAAAGGCCATTGTTGCCGTACATTTATATGGCATGCCCTACAAGGTAGATGAGGTCCATGCCATAGCAAGAAAATATCAAATTCCAGTGATAGAGGATAGTGCAGAGGCTTTAGGTAGCTCTTACAGTGGGTTTAATTGTGGAAGTCTTGGTGAAATAGGTATTTTATCTTTTAATGGAAACAAGATTATAACCACTTCTGGGGGCGGAGCTCTCCTTTGTAAGGATTTGAAAATAAAGGAGAAAGCAATTTCTTTGGCAACTCAAGCCAGGGATAACGCACCTCATTATCAGCATTCCACCATAGGTTATAACTATAGAATGAGCAATGTGTTGGCTGGAATTGGTCGTGGACAAATGGAGGTTCTTGAAAATAGAGTGAAGGCAAGACGTCAAAACTTTGAATTTTACAAAGAAAATCTATCAGAATTATCGGAAATTGAATTTGTCAGCGAACCCGAAGGCAGTTATTCCAACCGCTGGTTAACTTGTGTGTTGACCCCGTCTTTTCAAGTAAGGGAAAAAATAAGAACGGCTCTTGAAAGGGATAACATCGAATCAAGACCATTATGGAAACCTATGCACTTGCAGCCGGTTTTCAAGGAAAATATTTCGTTTGAAAACGGAGTAAGTGAAGCTCTTTTTGAAAGAGGTCTATGCTTGCCCAGTGGTTCCAGTCTAGAGATTGAAGATTTGGAAAGAGTTTGTGGAATCATTAAAAACCTATTCAAATGATCAAGGAGTTCTTTTTCAGGACCGGTAAGCGCTATGCCTCAAAATGGACGGTACTTTTAATAGACCTTGGCATTGTTTCGTTTTCCTTTATATTGGCTTATTTTATAAGATTTAACCTGAGTTTTAATTTCGATGTACAAAGTTTATGGACACAGCTTCCTATAGTTGTTCTCTTGTTTCTGATTGCCTTTTTAATTTCTGGAAGTTATAAAGGTGTTGTTAGGCATACTGGTATTAAAGATGTTTATGCGATATTTAATGCGGTATGTTTGGCCAGTATCGGTGCGATTGCAGTTGTTCTTATCAATCGATATATAGAATTGGTTGATGGATTTACTATTCCACTTTCTATCATCATTATTAATAGCTTATTGACCTTTATTGTGCTGGCTGCTTCAAGATATGTGTTTAAAATTGCATTTGAAAGCTTGATGAATAGCGGACGGGCACCATCAAAGAACCTAATTATTTATGGGGCTGGCGAATCAGGAATCATTACTTATAATACTTTGACCAACCACTCTAAAATGGGTGCAAATGTTATTGGTTTTGTGGATAATAACCTACAAAAGGTGGGTAAGCAAATAAACGGGGTCAAAGTATACAACAAATCCATATTAACCGAAGAGTTCGTTAAATTCCACAATGTATCTGAGATTGTTTTTTCCATTCAGACCATTAACCCAACACAATTGAGGACTTTGGTGAATGAAATAGTAGATCTTCCTGTAAAGGTTAAAATTGTCCCTCCTGTTGAAGATTGGATCAATGGGGAACTAAAAGTGTCTCAAATTAAGAGGGTACAAATTGAGGATTTATTGGATAGGCCTCCAATTGAGATCAAAAACAGCAAAATTGAGAAAGATTTTGACGATAAGGTTATCATGGTTTCGGGCGGGGCTGGATCTATAGGAAGTGAATTGGTGCGACAGATATGTAAATACAACTACCGCTCTTTGATTGTAATTGACCAAGCAGAGTCTGCGCTTTATGATTTACAGCAAGAATTAAAACAAGCCGGTTTTTTCAACTTTGTTCCAATTGTCAGTGATATTAGGGATAAAAACAAAATGCGAGTTCTGTTCGAGCAATATCAACCCGATAGAATTTTCCATGCTGCAGCTTACAAGCATGTTCCGTTAATGGAGCAAAATCCTTATGAAGCTGTAAAAATAAACGTGGCAGGCACCAAAACCATTGTTGACCTTGCCTGTGAATATGAGGTGGAGAAGTTTGTTTTTGTATCTACTGACAAGGCGGTGAACCCGACCAATATCATGGGGGCCACCAAGCGCATTGCCGAAATGTATATTAGCTGTAGACAGAAGGATGGAAATACCAAATTTATCACTACTCGATTTGGAAATGTGCTTGGATCTAATGGATCGGTTATACCATTGTTCAGAAAACAAATCGAAAAAGGAGGGCCACTTACTGTTACGCATAAAGATATCACTAGGTATTTTATGACCATTCCTGAAGCATCTCAGTTGGTTTTAGAGGCTGGTGCTATGGGAAAAGGTGGGGAAATCTTCATATTTGATATGGGAGAATCCGTTAAAATCATGGATTTGGCCAAGAATATGATTAGGCTTTCAGGACTCCATTACCCAGATGATATCGATATCAAAATTACAGGGCTGAGACCAGGTGAAAAATTATATGAAGAACTTTTGGCCAACGGCGAAAATACACTTCCAACGTATCACGATAAAATTATGATCAGTAAAGTAAGGGAGATTGATTACACGAAAGTTCGGAATATGATCGATGAACTTTGTATATCCAATCTTTTCTTTAAAGATAATGTCGTACAATTAATGAAGAACATTGTTCCAGAATATATTTCCAACAATTCCGATTTTTGTAAATTGGACAAAAAGAATCCGATAAAGGAAGTAAGAGCATCTTCTGAAATTGGACATCCTCAACTCAATAACTAAAATGAACACTTTTATGCGTCAAAAAATAAACTTGGTATGTTATTTGGCAATATCATGCCTAATTTTTTCTTGTTCACCATCCAAGGACGTGGTCTATTTTCAAGATGCCAGCCAATTCGAAACATTAATTGATGATAATACCTTCACAACCAAGTTCAAAGTGGATGATTTGGTCAGTATCAATATTTCCACATTAGATCCTGAAGCCAGTGTTCCTTTTAATCTTTTTAGTGGTTCAGAAGAGGGAGGCATTCGCCCCGAACAAGTTAGTTATTTGGTAGACAAGAATGGCGAGATTGATTTTCCGGTAATAGGAAACGTTAAGATTGAAGGACTTTCACCAAGTGAAACAAGAGAGTTGTTGAGGGAGAAACTCAAGGATTATTTAAAAGACCCAATAATCAATATAAGAATTAGAAATTTTACGGTTACCGTTCTAGGTTCGGTCAATAGACCTGGTACCTATCCAATCAACGGTGAGCAAATTACCATAATGGAGGCATTGGGGTATGCTGGGGATATCAACATTAAAGGTAGGCGCGACAACGTAATGGTGATTAGGGACTTTGATGGCACAAAGGTGTACAATAGAATCAATCTCAATAGTAAGGATGCACTTAAGTCTCCAGTGTATTATCTTACTCAAAATGATGTTGTGTATGTGGAGCCTAACAAATCTGGTAAAACACAATCCAGTTTGGACCAAAGAGCAACTATTGCAATTTCAATAATTTCCACATTGATTACTTCTACTGTAATTTTGCTTACAAGGAATTAGAGATATCAGATTTTTCCAAAAAGATTAAAAATAATATTCTCCAAAGAACATGAACGACTCAGAATTGGATTTAAAAGGCATTTTACAATCTTATACAAAACATTGGAAATGGTTTGCTTTAAGTATTTTGGTCTTTGTTTCTTTGGCCATTCTTTATCTAAGATATGCTATACCGGAGTATAGTGCTACTGCTAAGATTCAAATACTTGAAGAGTCCAATGGTGGATCTGAATTGAATGTTTTGGAAGATTTAAACTTGTTTTCCTCCGGTAAAACCAAAATGGAAGATGAGATAGAATTAATTAATGCCAGGGAAAACTTTATTAGTATTGTAAAGAATTTAGACCTTAATATCAGGTTTTTTTTGCAGGGTAATATTAAAGATGCAGAATTATATGATCAAAAAGCGAAACCTTTTTCGGTAAACTTTTTGGCTAATGATTCCATTATAAGTAATTCTAAGGCCGTTTTTTTCGTAAAGGTTTATTCGGAAACTTCATTTGGTTTCAGAGAAAAAGAAGATAGTCCTGAGAAAAAAATTGAATTTGGAGAAAAATTCAATACAGAACTTGGCGACATAATAATTACCCCCAATGCTAATTTGGAGAGATACAAAACTCGCAATATTCGTGTAATCGTTAATCCTGTTAATGCTGTTGCCGATTATTATCGTAAGAAAACAAACGTTAGGGCTAACGACACCAAGTTCTCCAATATTATAAATCTTACATTGAACGATCCTATAGAACAAAGAGCGGTTGATATTATTAACTCTTTGATCAACATCAATAATTCTAATGCGGTCAGGGACAAAAAGGAAATAGCAGATAGGACAACAAAATTTATAAATGACAGGATAACGGAAATTTATTCCAGTCTTTCCAATGTCGACGAAACTGCGGAAAATTATAAAACCAGTAGGGGAATAGCGGATTTGGGTTCTCAGTCAAATATAAATTTTAATCAAAGTGCGGCAAGCGAACAGCAATTGCAGGAAGTAGAGATTCAACAAAATATTGCAAATTCCATGAAGGACTTGATAAACTCCCAAGATGGATATGATATAATTCCAACTAATGTTGGGTTGAATGATGCTGGAATAGCCAATACAGCACAACGCTACAATGAATTGGTTTCCCAAAGGAAAAGGTTATTGGAAAGTTCTAACGAGAAAAACCCTGTTATTGTAAAACTCGACCAACAATTAGAGTCTTTGAAAAGAGGAATGCAATCGAGTTTAAATAATGTGACCAATAATCTAGATCTGCAGGTAAACAGTTTGAGTAAACAATTGTCACAGATAAACTCAAGAATATACGCGGCACCTAGTAATGAAAGAGCGTTAAGAGATATATCAAGACAACAGCAAACTACAGAATCATTGTACCTTTATTTGTTGCAAAAAAGAGAAGAGTCTCAAATAACATTTGCTTCCGCTTCGCCAAAATCTAAAGTAGTAGATGCTGCATATGGTTCGAATAGACCTGTTTCACCAAAAACCAATGCAATCTATCTCACCGCTTTTATCCTTGGGTTGTTGTTGCCCTTCTCTATCATCTATGTCAGAGATTTGTTGGATAACAAAGTTCATAACAAACTTGACTTGGAAAAGAATGCTGGAGACATTCCAGTTATTGTGGAGGTTCCAAGACTGGGTAGAAAGGACGATAGATTGGTAAAGAAACAAGACCGATCTGTACTGGCCGAATCCCTAAGAATATTGAGAACCAACCTGAACTATATTCAAAAATCCCATAAATCTACTCCTAATAATATTATTTTCATTACCTCGAGTGTGCCAGGAGAAGGAAAAACATTTATTTCTTCGAACTTGGCCGCCATTTATGCCAACACAGGCAAAAAGGTTTTACTTATTGGAGCTGACATAAGAAACCCCAAGTTGTATGATTTTTTTACAACGGACGATATGATTCAGACCGATAAGATTAAGCCAAAAAGGAGCACCAAGGATGGTTTGACAGAATATCTTGTTAATTCAAACTTAAATGTGCAAGACATAACGATTCCCTCCCAGGTAAATGAAAATTCCATTGATATTATCTTTTCGGGAAAAATACCCCCAAACCCGACAGAATTGTTAATGAACGATAGAATGGGTGAGCTATTTAAAAAAGTATCTGAACTTTATGATTATGTCATCGTGGATACCGCACCCTTGATGGTGGTGACCGATACATTGTTAATTAGCGAATATGCCAGTCAAATTCTTTATGTGGTAAAGGCGGGAGGCACAGAGAAAAAAGTGCTTAACTTCCCTGTTAAGCTTAAAGCTGAAGGAAAACTCAAAGGTCTGTCTTTTGTGGTCAACAATGTTAAGCAGTCCAACCTAGGTTACGGTGGAAAATACGGTTATGGCTACGGAAAATCTGTTAAAAAATGGTGGAAATTCGCTTGATCAATAAAAAGTTTGAATCGTATTTTCTATAACAGGTAGTACGTTGTTCAAGACCTTTTTGGAAACCTTGGTTTCTTTTAATAAACCAAGTTGCCTGATGTTGTGAACATCTGTTCCCACAAAATCTATTAAGCCGTCTTTTAATAATTTTTCAGCGACCTTTTGCACATCTGAACCATAGGATTCGGAGCTAAGCGAGAGTAAGTTCAGTTGGAACATAATACCATTGGATTTCATCGAAGGATACTTGCCATATTTTCCATGATAGTACATATAACGCTCCGGATGTGCCAAGATGGGAAAATACTTGTGTTTCGCTATTTCTTCCACGGCAACATCAAAATTGAAAGAGGGTTGCAGGTAGGACATTTCCACTAACAAATACTGCTCCTTTAACGGCATAACCTGCTTTTTCTCCAAAATGACTTCAAAGTTGTCATCGATCATATGTTCCGCCGAACAGTCTAGTTTTATATCCGTCATGCTTTTTTTATCCAATACCCCCGATAGCTCATCAAAGGCCCTTTTTATGGTTTTGGGTGTATTGTCATAATGGTTGTGCATGATATGCGGTGTGCAGATAAAGTTGGTCACCCCAAAGGCTGAAAAGCCCCTTATTAAATCCACTGAGTCATCAACTGTTTTTGCACCGTCATCAATACCGGGAAGTATATGGTTGTGGATATCCACCAACCCGTGTAAATAATCCACTAAGAATTCTTGCTTTTGAAAAAAACTGAACATGCATAAAATTTGGATTGCAAAGATAAAGGATATGTTTGCTCAATTGGTATGACAGAAGTCAAATAACAAGATCTTGTCCTAAAATACAAAAACCGGCCTCCAAGAAACCGGTCTGTAAGATTCACTACTAATGTTGTTAACTAAACTCGAGTACTAAGATAAGCCTTCACCCAGTACAAAGCGGTTAACAAAAGATCAAAAAGGTTAATGAAAGATTAATAGGGTTAACCATTGGGTAAATAGCTGGCGATTTTTTGTTTATTTAGCGGTATGCTGACCAAGAGAAATCTGTATGTATCTGTTTTTGTAATTGCCGTAATTGGCCTTTTGGTGGTGCAGTACCAATATTTGAGGGTAGGTTTGGGCTTGGCAAAAGCCCAATTCTCGGATAAAATCGATAGGGCGCGGGAAAACATCAACAGTGAGTTGTCCGAAGTAAACTCACTCACCTATACCCTTGGAAACGCCATTAGAAAAGATACCACCGAGGTCAACATTGGATTGGACAGTTTGGAAAAAGCATCCCAATATTATCTGAATGATTATATCTCTTATCAATTGAACGTTTCGGGAATCGATGCCCCATTTTCCTATAGTTTATATTCCCGTGACTCCATAAGCTATATGAGTTCGGTTCGACCGCATCTTAAGGCCAACAATAATTTGACCTACCCCATCCAAATCAAAGGATATTTGCCAGAGCTGTTGGAAAAGGAAATTGTTCTGGAAATCGGATTTGAAGATTTGAACAAGTATTTCTTGGGCCAAATTCGAGGTTTGATAATTCCGGGGCTGCTATTTCTTTTTATGATCGTTATCGTTGTAATCTGGGTGTTGCGCTCATTTTATTTGCAGCGAAGCATCAATACCACCACGAACGATTTCATCAACAACCTTACCCACGAACTTAAGACCCCGGTCTTTTCCATTGGCTTGGCCACCAAGATTTTGGAGGAGGATGTCCCAGATAACAAAAAAGCCGTGGTGGAGCTCATCCGTTCAGAATCGGACAGATTAAAAAGGCATATTGATAAAGTTTTGGAGCTGGCGGGTATGGAGTCTGGCAAAAAACTGCTGCAGTTCACGGTAATTGACTTTAAACCCGATTTAGATCGTATTTGTGAAGGATTTTCCCTGCTCGCCCAACATGATGCTATTGAGTTTGATTATGAACTAGGGGAGGGGCCTTATTACATTCGGGCAGAAAAGTTTCATTTGGAGAATGTGGTGGGCAATCTTTTGGAGAATGCCAGAAAGTATTCGGACCAGCCTAAAGTTAAGCTGACTGCCATCACCCAAAAAGGATGGTTGTACATAAAAATTTCAGACAATGGCCAAGGTATTGCCCAAGAGGACATCAAAAAAATATTCAGAAAGTATTTTAGGATCAAGAACGGAAATGTCCATAAGGTAAAAGGGTATGGACTTGGATTGTACTATGTACAAAAAATTATTAAAATGCATCGGGGAAAAATTTCGGTGGATAGCAAATTGGGAGAAGGAACCACCTTTACCATTTCCCTTAAACTCATTAAAAATGGATAAAAAGTATAACTTGCTACTGGTAGAGGATGATAACTCCCTCGGGTATTTGCTCTCGGAATATTTGGGAATGAAGGGTTTTGCCGTTACATGGGCCAAGGATGCTTCGGAAGGTTTACAGAGAACAAAGACGAACGTGTTCGACCTTGCCATTTTGGATGTTATGCTTCCGGATATGGATGGTTTTGAACTTTCCCAAAAAATCAAAAGCATCAACCCAGAGCTGCCCTTTATTTTTTTAACGGCACGTTCGCTCAAAATAGATGTATTGAAAGGGTTTTCCCTGGGAGCAGTCGATTACCTCAAAAAGCCCATAGACGAGGAAGAGTTGGTGGTCCGTATAAATGCCTTATTGTCCAGACTGGTGACCGATGGAGAACAAGAAGTACAGGTGTCCCAATATGAAATAGGCGATTACAAACTCAATATGGACAATTTTGAGCTCAACTATCAAGGAAAACCGATAAAACTGACAGGAAAGGAGTTCGATCTTTTAGCGCTCTTGGCCAAAAACAAGAACCAACTTTGCACGCACAAGGAAATATTGACCACCGTTTGGGATAAGAACGATTATTTCAATAAAAAAAGTTTGAATGTCTTTATCTCGCATTTGAGGAAACACCTGTCCAAGGACCCCAAGCTAAGTATTGTTAATGTAAGTCGTCGCGGCTTTATGCTTCGGGTTGAAGGAGAATAGATAGGTTTTTGGCTTGGTTTTTGAAGCTGTTTTTGAAAAATCTGTTTGCCGTTTTATGTTTAAGCTTTTTAAAAATAGCCCCAAAAAACCTTCCTTGCACCAATTGGACCAGCTTTATGGACAAGCCATATGTAAATGTCCGTTACAAGAACAGATTTCCTACTGTCAAAGACTTATCGAAAGTTCCCGATTTCAATTGGAACATTCCTGTCCCAAAAAGGACTCCAATTATTATACAAAGTTGATTGAAGCTGCCCATACGGAAATCGAGCGTTTACGTTCCAAAGGAATATCCCGATGAATCAGCTGTAGAAAGCCCTAAAAATTAGTAACTTTAAGATTGAAATAAATCTGAAATGAAAAAATCAATCCTCCTCCTAGCTTTACTATCTATTTGTATGAACGCATTTGCCACAGAAACCAAGCTTATGGTCAGGGCAAAGGCCAAAGATGCCAAGTTTGTGGGAAGTTCCATAGGCGGGGCCCATGTTATTGTTCGCAATACATTGAACGGTGAAATTTTGGCAGAAGGAAATACAGTCGGAAGTACGGGCAATACCAATATTATAATGAAAAGTGCCCATGAACGTTATACCCAGCTTACTGATGATGAAACCGCTGGATTTTTGGCCGTTTTGGATATTGATGAACCCACATTTGTGCGTGTGGAAGTACGTTCTCCTATAAACAAAAAAAATGCACAGGTACGCGCCAGCACCGAATTGTGGCTTATACCCGGAAAACACATCATGGGCGATGGCATTGTCATCGAGATTCCCGGTTTTGTGATCGATATTTTAAAGCCCAACACCCATCAATATATTGCATTGGAATCCGTCCCGGATACTGGACTGGATATCGAAGCCAATATTGTGATGATGTGCGGTTGCCCCATTGAAAAAGGCGGTATTTGGGATTCCAACCTTATGGAAGTAAAAGCCATTATCCATAAAGATGGCGAGTCATTTGGAGAAATCACGCTCAAAAATCCTTCTCAAAACACCTTTAAGGGCAGTTTAAAAATAACGGAGGGCGGATATTATCAAATTACGGTGTATGCTTTTAACGCTAAAACAGGTAATACCGGTGTGGAAAAAATTAATTATGTGGTAAGGGGCTAGATACCGCCCCTGCATAAGCTTTCAAAGATTGGGATGCGTAAAAATAGGTGCCTTTTAAGTAGCAAACCCAACCCTGCTGTTATGAAAAACAATATCGTGTTCTTCCTTGTTTCGGTAATCCTTGTTGCCGCATGTGATTCCAGTCCTAAAGTAGATTTGTTGGCAGAGGGCATTCCCTTGAAAATGGCCAAATACCGAGTCAATCAGGTGTCCAATGTAGTGTATACCTTATCTTTTGATATTCCCTCGGAAAAAGAGGAGCCAATACCTTCTCGATTAAAACTGAATTTGGATGTCCATGATCTTTCACAACCGCTCTACCTCGATTTTAATGCCAACGCTTCTTTGCTAAAAACCGTTCAGGTAAACGGGGAAGCCCAAGAAATTAACCATAGCAAGGAACATATTATTATCACGGACAACCTGAAAGAAGGCCCCAATACCATTGAAATAAGTTTTGATGCAGGGGAACTGTCCTTAAACCGAAACGATGACTTTTTATATACCCTTTTGGTACCGGATAGGGCCAGTACATTGTTTCCTTGTTTTGACCAACCCAACATCAAAGCACGGTATATTTTAGATGTTACTGCTCCCAGCGAATGGAAAGTATTGTCTGGCGCATCTTTGGCAGAAAGCGCCAAGAAAGGAGATAAGGTTCAACATAGCTTTGATGAGAGTGATCCCATGAGCACCTATTTGTTTTCTATGGTCGCTGGAAAATTTGAATCCGTTACCGAAAACCCGGGTTTGTTCGATATGACCTTGCTGTATCGCGAAACAGATTCGGCAAAGATTGATTACAGTCTCCCGAATATTTTTGATATACATCAGCGTTCTATAGATTTTTTAAAGGACTATACCCGTTATGAGTTTCCTTTTCAGAAATTGGATTTTGCTGCTATTCCCGGATTTCAATACGGAGGAATGGAACATGTTGGGGCCATTCAATACAGGCAATCCTCTATTTTTTTGGATGAAAGTGCTACGGAACGGCAACGGATGGGCAGTGCTAAACTAATTGCCCATGAAGCTTCCCATATGTGGTTTGGGGATATGGTTACCATGGACTGGTTCAACGATGTTTGGATGAAAGAAGTGTTTGCCAATTTTATGGCCGATAAGATTATCAATCCAGCCTTTCCGGACATCAACCACAACTTACAATTTATGATTTCCCATTACCGGGGCGCTTACGGAGAGGATAGGACCCGAGGAACCAATCCTATCCGTCAAAGATTGGATAATCTAAAAAATGCGGGTAGTCTTTACGGTGGGATTATTTACAACAAGGCACCCATAATGATGCGCCAATTGGAAGCTGCGATAGGGGAGAAGGCCTTTAGGGAGGGTATACGCGAATATATTTCTACCTATGCTTATGGCAATGCCACTTGGAACGACCTGGTGAACATTTTGGATGAACAGTCTACAAAGGACTTGAAAAAATGGAGTGAGGTATGGGTCAACCAATCGGGTCGGCCGATTTTAACGGATGAAATCAGCTATGAAAATGGAAAAATAAAAAGTTTTACCATTTCCCAACATGCCGAAGATGGCAGTGACAAACTATGGCCACAGTCTTTTGAGGTGACTTTGGTCTACCCGGATAGCATTAGAACCCTTCCGGTGCATATTGCAGGAAGTAGTGTAGATGTACAGTTGGCCGTTGGATTGCCTGCACCGATTTCCATTATATATAATTCCAATGCCTTCGGATATGGTATGTTTCCCTTGAATGTTTCGGATTTGGTCGTTATCCCACAAATAAAGGATGAAGTTGCCCGCGGCTATGCCTATGTAAATACTTACGAAAATGCGGTATCCGGCAACATTTCACCTCTGCAGGCTTTCGATTTATTCCGTGAGGGCGTCCTGAATGAAGAAAATGAGTTGGTCCATGGAATGGTGTGCGATCAAGCAAGCGCTATATTTTGGAATTTTTTGAGTGAGGAACAACGCGAGGGGAAGCAATCTTTTATGGAAGACCTGCTTTGGAAGGAATTGATAAAACGGGACTATGGACCAAATATCAAAAAAAACCTATTCGGACTCTGGAAGGACTTGGCCTATTCGGAAAAAGGGAAGGAAAGACTGTACCGTATTTGGAAGAAAGCTATCGAGATTCCCGATTTAAGGCTAAACCAGGATGATTACACCAATATGGCCATGTCCCTTGCTCTTTATCAACATGATCAGGCCGAAACCATTTTGGAAAAGGCGAAAGCAGCACTGAAGAATCCTGATAAGGTAAAGCGTTTTGAATATTTGTTGCCAGCGCTATCTTCTGATGTTACTGTGAGGGATACCTTTTTTGAATCATTAAAAGACCCCAAAAACCGGGAAAAAGAGTCATGGGTGGTTACTGCTTGTTCCTATATACATCATCCTTTGCGCCAACAAACTGCAATCAAGCACTTGCCTTTGGCCCTAGATCTACTGGAAGAAATCCAGAAAACAGGGGATATTTTCTTCCCCAAACGATGGCTCACTGCCACTGTGGGACAATACCAATCAATGGAGGCGTATCAAATAGTGGAAGATTACCTGAAAGAGCATCCAGAGCTCCAACCTTCGCTCAAAGGAAAACTGTTGCAGGCTTCGGACGACCTGTATCGATTTGTAAATCAAGGGTAAAAGAAATCTTTCTTGGCACCATGTAACATAAGTTACTTAAAAATGACTTTAAATAATTGGTTTTCAGAGTCTTGATGACGCAGGTCATTGTGTCGGCACAATGGTGGTGGTACTTTAGTTCCAATTAATTTTATAAAAACGAGTACCATGAAAAAGATTTTAATGTTGGTGTTTGTTGTTTTTGGAACAATGGCACTAATGGCACAGGACAGGGATAAGGACAGAGTCCAAGATTCCGATCAAGACCGGGACCGTTTAATGTTGGTCGACGGCGATGTACTTCAAATTCGTGATCGCGACCAAATTCGTTTGCAAGATCCCATTACGCTAAACGATGGAACGGTTGTTAACCCAAATGGAACCTATTTTACCCGAGATAAAGACAGACTTAGGTTAAGAGATGGCGAATGTTTGGATAGTGATGGAATAAAGTACCGTAATGAGTATCAGTATCGTTACAAAGTGATGCAATCCGACAAAGGACTTACCGATGCACAGGTTCAGCAACGCAATCAAAACAGATACCAATTGATGCTTATTGACGGAGATGTCTATCAAATTAGAGCACAGTCACAAAATAGATTGCAACAGCGACTTGAACTTGCAAATGGAACCACGGTTAATCCAGACGGTACCTACATGAATCAAAATCGTCAGCAATTGAGGCTTCAAGACGGCGAATGTTTGAATTTGAATGGTGAAAAGTTCACAAACATGTATAAGCATCGTAAAATGATGGTCAACAAGAATATGAATATGAAGTCCAAAAAATCCATGAACAAGGCAGCCCTTAAGAAAAAAAAGGGAGTCATGTGATGGTACTATATCAAGGGCTTGACCTCTGGTTGGTCGAGCCCTTATTTTCATCTGTAAATGATTTATCATGAAACGGTATGCACGCTTAAGCTTACTATTATGTTTGGGTATCATGGCAGGTGCATTTGCCCAAAAGACCAATAAGGAAAAGGTAAATAGGGAAGATTCTTATGTTTTGATGGATGTTAGCTATATGAACGATGCGGTATTTATGGGTAGGCGTGATTCCATAACGGCCCCGTACCTATTACCTTCCATTGGATATTATGACAAGTCGGGATTGTTCATTGATGCGACTGTATCGTATTTAACAAGTTCCGATGAGCAACGTGTGGACCTTTTTTATTTAACTGGAGGGTATTTGTTCGATTCCAATAATTGGAGCGGAGGTGTTTCGGGAACAGCTTATTTTTACAATGAAGAGAGTTATAATGTACAATCCGAGGTGGTCGCGGATATTACGGGTTTGATCAGTTACGATTTTAGATTACTGGAACTATCAGTTTATGGCAGTTCCTATTTCAATAAGAATAGCTCACCCGATATATTTTTGGGTTTTATGGCCGATCATACCTTTAGGGCATTTAACGATCATTTGTTGTTTGCCCCTCGATTTTCGGTTTATGCTGGATCTCAATACTTTTATGAAGAATATTACACTACCAGCCGATTGGGCAATAGAAAGAGTGGGAGTAATGGACAGGGTAGTGGTCCGGGAGGTTCTGTAGACTCCGGAACCGAGGTTACGACAGTGCAAATTGCCGAAGCTTCTAAATTTAATCTACTGAATATGGAGCTGAGTTTTCCCTTTCAATACCATTTCGACCAATTTATTTTATCGTTTACACCTACTTGGGCATTTCCCCAGACTCCTGCAACCCTCACAACAGATACGGGTACATTTGAAGAGGATTTGGAGAATGTATTTTATTGGTCTGTGGGACTCTCTTATTGGTTCAACACAAAAAAGAATCAATAGAAAAAATACGCTATTCGATCCATTCATGTATTGGGGTAGCATAAAGCATCAAAGCTGTGTAGGGGAGTTGACAACAAAAAAACCCCTCACTTTAGTGAGGGGCTTCTTTGCTTCAGTAAGTAACTGTAATTAGTTCTGATCTGCTGGTGACAAATTCGGGTTGGCATCCAATTCCGCTTGTGGAATCTTAAAGATCCAGTCGTCGTTTACAGAAGGTCTTTCCACTTGAAATGCCTCCTGATAAAGTACGGCCGATGCTCCGGAACCTCCATCTGCAGCATGGTCAATGTCTTCATCCCATCGGATTTTGTCGGTGTAGCCGAAACCTTCTCCCCATAGTTCCAATCTTCTTTGGAACTTGATGTGCTCCATCATGGACTCTTGCGTGTTGAAAATGGTCACATCGTAAGCACTGTCACGCTCTTCTCCCAATGGTCTTAGAGCTTCTTGGGCACCTGGGATGTCGTTCAACATCGCTTTGGCCTCCGCCTCGATCAAGTACATTTCGGAAGTACGCATATAGATTACATCGTCAGGGTCAATAGAACCAGGATTGGCATTCTTCAACTTAAAGTGCATATAAGGGTGCTGGTTGAATGAATTGGTAATTCCATATGTTGCATTGATTTCCTCTCTTCTGGCATTGAATGCATCCTCATCATCATAATTTGGGTCGTTGCCGAATCCACCTTCTCCATTGGCAGCAGAGCTGTTGGTGTTTGGTGCATCGATTATGAAAACATCTTTTCTGTAATCTGTATCTGGAATGGCATCTACCAATCTACGATCCGCAATTTTTGGATTGTTTCTGATCTGGCTACCGTTAAAGGTATTACTTGCCAAATAGAAATACGAACGGAAGAAGGTGGTCTCCGCAGCAATCACATTACTTCCCCAAATGACCTCAGAAAGGTTGTTGGAGTTGAAACCGGACTTCCAATCGTCCTCGCCCATCAAAGGAAAGCCCTGACGTGCCATAACGGCGGCATCGGCAGCAGTTTGCCAGTCACCTTTTGAAAGTGCTGTACGGGCTAAAAGACCGTAAGCAACATTGATGTTCAATTGGGATTTGGTCTCCGCACCTCCACTTGGTCTACCAGATCCTTCTTCAAAACGATCGATGGCAGCAGCTAGGTCAGACTCGATCTGGTCGTAGATCTCCTGAACGGTAGACCTTGGCTGACTGGTAAACGGTGATTCGGAAGAGAACAACAATGGTACACCTGGGTCAGTTGCCGGATCACCGATCAGGTAACCTTTAGCGTAGTGCTGCACCAAAGAAAGATAGGCGTAAGCTCTATAGGTATAGGCCTGACCTAAAATCTCGTTCAATTGTGGCGATTCCACCAAAGTACCGTCGGTTCCTCTGTTAATCAAGAGGTTGGACCCCAAAATGATGTTGTACCTATGGTACCACAACAACTCGCAGGTCAATGAAGTCTGGTCTGTATGTGAGTTCCACTGCATTTCGGTTCTCCAGCCTAAGTTGTTCGCATTGGCAGAGTGGATCAATCCACCGGAAAGGTTGTCGCCCAGTGGTACCCAGTAGTGGTTGTTTGCCCTAGAAGTATCACCACCAGGGAAAATGGTCTGAGACTGTGAGTACAGTCCACGGTGCAGCCCGTTCAATATCAGCTGCATGTTGTCTTCATTGGCCAACGCATCAGCCGCCGAAATGGCATCTGTAGGCGTTGTTTCCAAAAAATCGTCGTCGCAAGAAGTTATTGTAATCCCTAGGAATACCAATAACATTAAATTTATTTTTCTTAACATAATTTTATTTTTTTAAAAAGTTACGTTCAACCCTAAAGAAATGATCCTCGGAGGATTAAAGTCGTTACCTGAACCTGTTCCAGCTAGGTTAAACTGTGGGTTGAGTCCTTTTCTTTCACTCTTGGTGTAAAGATTTTCCCCAGTAAGTGTTACGCGCAATTGGTCAAGGCCAAGTTGGTTGGCTATCCTGCTTTCAAAGGTATAGCCCAAGTTCACGTTCCTCAATGCCCAGAAAGAGGCATCGGTTAAAAAGCGCTCGGACTGTGTCCTTACCAAGTTCGGATTACCATTTTCCATTCGAGGTACACTGGTGATATCACCTGGTTGTCTCCAAGCGTTCAAGATGTCCGGGTGCAAGGAACTTCCGTAATTTCCACTGTGCATCATGGCGGAGTAGGCATTGTCCAATACGCTACCGCCGATACCGTAGTTGATCAAGAAATCAAAGGAGAAACCTTTGTAACTGATACTGTTGGCCACAGAACCCAAAAGGTCAGGAATGGAGCTGTCACCGGTGTAGGCACGTTCGGTTTCCTGCCAGTCGTTGGTAGTGGCGATTTCACCATTACCATCCAATACGGGAACACTGTCCCCATTCTCATCCAATTCGTATTGGAAGAACAATTGGTCTCCAGTTTGTGGATCAACGCCTGCAGTTCTCAAAATATAGAAATCATAACGTGAACGTCCCTCTTCCCAACGCTTAGATCCATTTACAAATGGATCGGGCAAGCTGGTAATCTCATTTTTAAATGTGGATGCCTGTAAAGTTACATTCCATCTAAAATCATCCCTGTTGAACAGGTTGGCGGTCAATGCCATTTCCCAGCCGGAGTTGTACATGTCACCGGTGTTGACCGGTACTTCGTTCAGACCATTACTTGGCGCAATGGGCAGGTTGTACAAAAGGTCGGAAGAATTTCTCTTGTAGTACTCTACGGAACCATCCAAGAAGTTGTTGAACAAGGTGAATTCCAAGGCAACATCAAAGTTCTCGATGGTTTCCCACTGCAGGTCCCCATTACCTATATCGGTATAGATAATGGCAGGATTGGCTGCGTTCGAAGTAATAGAGAATCTTGGCTGGGAAAGGAAGAAATCCAATAGGTCATCGTTACCTACCTCACCGTAAGAAGCTCTCAATTTCAATTGGTTGACCACTTCAGAACCTTTCAAGAAGTTTTCTTGGTCAATTCTCCAAGAACCACCTACCGAGTAGAACGTACCCCATCGGGTATCGGAATCAAATACCGATGAACCGTCACGTCGAACAGATCCACTGATGTAGTACTTGTTCTTATAGTTGTAGTTAACTCTTGAGAAATAACCTTCAAGGGATTTTCTTTCAGAATAACCGTCCAAGTCCACGATGTTCGAGAAATTAGCATATTCGTAGATACCATTGGCCGCTTGAATGGTTTTCAAACCACTGTTCTCCGTATAAGTATTATCAAAATTTTCGTGACCAGCGGTAATATCTAAGTTGTGGTCGCCGAAGCTCTTGTTATAAGTGATGATCTGGTTAAAGTTCTCCACCTGTCTTCTGCTTCGCTCTTCCCCATACCTTCCGTCAGGTTGAGCATCACCGATTACGGCATTTTCGTATTCTTTTGTAAGACCTTCATTGATATCCCTACCGTAGTTCAATCGTACGCTCAGACCATCAATGATCTCTTGCTCGGCAAAGAAACGGAAACCATAGGTATTGTTCCTGTTGCGCTCATCGTTCAACAACAGCTCTTGTAGTGCGTGACGTCCTTGACTGATAGGTCTAGAGCCGATATTGTATTCAGGGAAGCCTTCACCACTGTCGAACACAGGGTTACCGAACACATCCCTTACGATATTACCTTGTTGATCGTTCACATATACAGGATATACGGAACCGATATTCTTGGCAAAACCAAATGGGTTCACAATACTCCCAGTACCGGCAGAGCTAGGTGCTGCAGCTTCGGTAATGGCAATGTTTGCGCTACCTCCAATGGTCAATTTGTCGTTCACATCGAACTCTGCGTTCAAACGTGTGGTCAGACGATTAAAGTTAGAAGTGACCACATAACTATCTTCATCCAAATAAGAGGCTGAGAAGAAAACTTTATGGTCCTCGCCACCACCGGAAACGTTTACGTTGTAGTTCTGACGTACACCTGTTCTTGCCAATTGATCATACCAGTCAAGGCTTTGATAAAGTACTCTAGCATTCGGATTCAATTGACCGTCCGTACCCACAATTTGATCATTGGGCACGTTGAACGGATTGTATCCCAAATTGTTATAGATGTTAGCAGATGCGAAAGCTGGATCGCCTCCACCTGCACTGGAATTTTTCAAAGCTTCCCACATGGTTTCATAATACTCGCCAGGAGTCAGTTCCGGATAGAAAGGAATGGAAGTGTCCACTAGGCCATACTGCATGGAGGCATTTACCTGAATACCACCTTTTCTACCACTTTTTGTGGTGATGATTACCACACCGTTTGCCGCTCGGGAACCGTATAGGGATGTTGAAGCGGCATCCTTTAGGATGGTGAATGATTCGATATCCTCTTGGTTGATGGTGTTCAGGGCACCTTCGTACTGCACACCGTCCACAATAAAGAGGGGATCGGTGTCACCGTTAAGCGTTCCCACACCACGGATCACGATTCCAGGTGATGAACCAGGACCAGTTGCAGAGGTAAACTGTACCCCTGTCGCACGACCTTCAATGGCGGCTATGGGCGAGGTAACGTTCCTTATGGCAAGGTCTTCTGCCCCTACGACACTCGCAGAACCTGTAAATGCTTCCTTAGTACTGGTACCGTATGCTGTTACGATTACTTCCTCGAGGGCTTGAGCATCTTCTTCAAGCGATACATTGATTACCGATTGGGAACCTACGCTCACCTCTTTGGTTTTTAATCCTAGATATGAAAAAACCAAGGTTTGTCCATTACTAGCAGAGATGGAATAATTTCCATCAAAATCTGTCTGCACTCCATTGGTGGTACCTTTAACGATAACATTCGCACCAGGTAGTGGCAGACCATCAGTCACGGATGTCACCGTTCCTGTGATTGTCCTACTTTGTGCAAACGAGGCCTGCACAAACAACATTAAAAGCAGTACTAAAACTGCATTTGTTTTTGTCTTCATTAGAATGATTTTTGAATTAGTCAGCTGCTAAAATCTTCTTTTTTGGAGTTAAATCCAATAAAATATTGGCAAAACTAAATTTTAACAATATTTAATAAAAGGATTTTTATTATGAATTTTATTGATAAAAAATCAATTTATTTTGATAATAAATAAGTATTAATCAATAAAAATTACTAATGTACGAGGTTGATAAAATTAATTAAGAAATGAAAAATGTGATTTTTTAACAAAACTATAAGAGTTGCTTTTTCTGTTAAGAATATTTAACAAACTCAACTTATTTGCGGGGCATCAATCAGTTGATGATATAATTGGATATTTGCAATATGACCTTCCCGGTTTTGGTATCCATGTTACGCATGGTTTTACGGTCTATTTGGGTATCATTGCCCATGAAATTGAGTGGGATTTTTAGCTTTTCCATAGCAAAAAACACCTCTACATAACTCGGGAGAATAGAATGTTTATTTTCATATTCCATGAGCAATTCATAAGTGCCATTTTTTTTGGTCGTAATTTCGGAAGCTGCTATACGTTCATTTTTTACATCGAGGTACAGCGTGGCAACAGCCATATCCGAACGATCATCCGTAGGAATAACATTGACAACCTTTACTTCTTTGTTGTTTTTGATTTCAATTCCTCGATTAACCGTGATAAAGGGATGCTCGAACAATTCTGAAAAAGCGAAATCCAGACCACGTTTGGGCAAAACCACAAAATCATTACTGGAAAACTTTGTATCCTTCCCTTTTTTATAGTGCATGGAAGCAAGCTTTGTTGGCATATTAATAAAGGGAGCTTCGAGATCTAGTTGTAGATCGGCAGAAAATTGCACAATAGCGTCCATACGATTCTTGATTCTCATCAAATCGGCATCCATTTCTTGGGCAAGAGTACCTGTAAAATATAGCATCCAAACGAAAAAGCACAATAATCTAATCATCCTATATCCTGTTTTTTAAAAAGATAAACCCCAATAACAGCGGCTACGCCCGTGTATACTATCAGCAGTAAGTTATCAAATAAAATGGATGGAAAATTTAGTTGATAATCAAAGAACCGTTGCCACGAATTGGTAAGTTTTGGAAAAAAGTAACGTTCCATCTGCCCAAGACCAAAATCGGCTTTTAAGAGCAAGGAACTTAGAATAAGAAAGAATGCCGAAGCAATCCACGTTTTGGCAGGATCTTTTAAAAGAATTCCAAGAGTAACGCTCACAGTGGTAAAAAAAATCATACTTAATGTTCCAGATCCAAAAGCAAAACAAATACGTTTAAAAGCTTCTTCGGACGGAAAGAAGTTAAGGGTGCCCAAATAGACTACTAAATCCCCATTGCCAAATATGCTGTAAGCCAATGCAAAGGTGGTGCTCATAAGCAGTAATAGCACGGTTAGCGTGAAAATCAATGAAGTTAAGTATTTTGCCGTGATCAACTGCCATTTGCTCACTGCCTGAAGCATAATTGTTTTCAAGGTACCGTTTTTATACTCTTCGGTAATCAAGGCCGAACTCACGATCATAAGGATAAGGGGCAGGTTAAACCATAGGGAATTTAATATAATGTAAATCAGCAAATTTCCATTTAAGAGATTGCCCTCAAAATAGAAAGATTGTTTCAAGTTATCCAGCAGCAGGTCCAAAATCGTGGTTCCTTGGTAATAGGCTGCGAAAAGGATGATCAATTCAATCAAAAGTACGGCTCCAATGGCATACCAGGTCTTACTTTCGTTGAACAACTTAAACAATTCAGCTTTTAGCAGGGGCAGCATCATTTAGGGGAGGGGGTTAAAAGTTGTTCCAGTGTTATTTCTGGAACACAAGATGTTACTTGATAACCACTTTGTAATAGGTTCTGGAGTATGTCCGGTATTAGTTGTCCACTACATTGTAAAGTTGCCTTGTCTTTTTCGGTATCAATTACATAGGGTTGAATAGCTTCTGCCTTGTTTATATTGACAGCTGATATGCTATAAAAGTTTATATGTTCGTCAATCAATTCTTGGGTGCTACCTTGGTTTACAATTTCCCCATCATCAATAACGTAAAGAAAATCGCAACATTTATACAGTTCGGCCATAAGGTGCGAAGATATAAGGATGGCAATGTTTTGACCGGCAAGTTTTTTTATTAGTTTAATCAACGAAGCTACACCGGTAGGGTCAAGTCCGGAAAAAGGTTCGTCCAAAATCAGTATTTCAGGTTGGTTGAGCAAGGCAATGGCTATGCCCAAGCGTTGCTTCATTCCCATGGAAAAATTTCGAACAGGGTCTTTACGGTCCAAGGGCAATCCAACTTCCTTCAGATACTTTTCCAAAGATTGGTTGTCGGTGGGCGCTCTTTGAATCTGTGCAAATATTTTTAGGTTTTCATAAGCATTCAAATACTTATATAAGCCCGGCTCCTCGATAACGGCCCCGATCGGCTTAGCGCATTTGGACATAATGTTCACCGTACCTGAATCGGGGGTGACCAATCCGCAAAGAATCTTGAACAAAGTTGTTTTGCCAGCACCGTTTCTGCCTAAAAGTCCACTAACAAGCCCTGGTTTAAGGTGAATTGAGGCATTGGACAAGGCAGCTACGTTGTTATACGATTTGCTCAGCTGTTTTGCTTCTAACATCGGCCGGTATTTTGTGGGCATTTCTAAATTGAAATTTTGGCTCGTAATACTTCTCCAGAAAGGTCCTGGACCAAAAATGTTTTTTAAAAGGGAATAACGGGTCCTGAATCATAAATTGCGGTACAAAATGGAACCATTTTATCCCGGATTTTCTGAAATGTTCTTTTATTTTATCCTCTATGCCCAATTCTTTTGCGGCTGTGGTAAGTGCCATGCGTTGACATTTGCTCCCTTTGTAATAATCCACGATTTTAGGGGAAAATCCGTGTTGAAACAAGTGATCTTTAAACCTTTTGTAATTTTGGATGCGCGACCAAATGTCCATAGAGACCAAAAAAATATGGATAAAGGAAAACATTAGGGACCATAACCAAAAACCAATCACCCAAAGCGGTTTCTCCATGTAAGCTTTTTGAAACATTGCGTAATAAAAAATCGTTTCAAGAACAAAAAGAAATAAAGCACCGTAAAGCAGTTTGCCTACGTTCCAGTAGGAAACAAAAATGCTGGGTTGCCTGGGTAAATCAATAAATTGCATTGCAGTATGGGTGCTGTTACTACAATTATAGCAATTATTCGGTTACGAGCTGCTGTTGATGAACTACGAATTTTTCATTTTCCTTAATTGAATGTCCGTAATGTGTCATAATATCACTAACGTCACCCTGAACTTGATTTAGGGTCACGTGAAGATGCTTATATTCTGCAGAATGAGATGTTGAAACAAGTTCAATATGACGCCAAAACACCCATTATGACATTAAACGGATAATCAGTTCCTTAACAATTGGCTGTATTATTCCAAATATTCCTTCAATAGCCCAACTTTGGAGGAGTTCCTTAACCGAGCCAAAGCTTTCACCTTGATTTGTCTGACCCTTTCGGTCGTCAATTCTAAATTAAGGGCAATTTGTTCTAGGCCCATCGTATCCTTGGCACCAATTCCAAAGTACATTTTAATAATGAAAGCCTCACGATAGGGAAGCATTTCCAAAACATCATCTATTTCCAATCCCAATGAACCTTTGAGCAAGTTTTGGTCTGGATTAATGCTGTCATCCGAATGCATAATATCGTGCAAGTTAAAGCCATCTTCCCCAACTTTTAATGATTCGTCCATGGATATGGGCCACGATGAGTGCTTTAAACAAAGTTTAATTTCCGACAAAGAAGAATCAATCAATTCTGATATTTCTTCTGCCGTGGGAGGTCTCTGATTAACTTGCTCAAAATGGGAGGAGGCCCGATTTATTTTATTGATGACATTGATTTTGTTCAGCGGCAACCTCACCATTCTGGATTTTTCGGAAAGTGCCTGAATAATGCCCTGGCGAATCCACCAAACTGCATAGGAAATAAATTTGAAGCCCCGCGTTTCATCAAATTTTGTAGCCGCTTTTACCAGGCCAAGATTCCCCTCATTGATAAGGTCGTGAAGATTCATGCCCCTTGACTGGTATTGTTTGGCTACCGAAACCACAAATCGAAGATTGGATCGTACCAATTTTTCCAATGCTGGAACGTCACCATTTCGGATTCGAACGGCTAGCTCAACCTCTTCTTCCTCCGTAATCATCGGAATACGGGCAATATCGTTGAGATATCTGGTAAGGGAGGGGGTGTCCCTTTTGGTAATCTGTTTTGATATGGCTAGAGGTCTCATCGGCGTTATTATTAGGTTCTTGTCCTTACATAAATAAGGTTCCCATTGCCCTTAGGGTTTTTTCTGGAACCGATTTCAATTTGATTCAATGATTTTACCAAAGGCGTCAACTTTCGAAAACCATAGTTTCTTGCATCAAAATTGGGCTGTTTTTTTTGAAGGAGGGTGCCCACTTCGCCCAAGAATGCCCAACCTTCCTCATCTTCCACATCTGCTATGGTGGTCAATATCAGGTCGATCACCTTCGGAGTAATTTTGTCGACTTTGTTTTTATCGTTCTTCTGCGGTGCGTTGGATTCTCCCAAATGGGGTTTTTGTAGAATTTCCAGATAAATGAACTTATCGCAGGAAACGATAAATGGATCAGGGGTTTTTCGCTCCCCAATACCGAACACGGTCATTCCTGCTTCTCGCAGGCGTATGGCGAGTCTTGTAAAATCACTGTCGCTGGACACCAAGGCAAACCCATTTACCTTGCCAGAATAGAGAATGTCCATAGCATCGATGATCATGGCGCTGTCCGTGGAATTCTTCCCAGTGGTGTATCCGTATTGTTGAACCGGGGTGATGGCGTTTTTTAATAGGACATCTTTCCATTTTATCAAACTTGGTTTGGTCCAATCCCCATAAATTCTCTTAATGCTGGGGTTACCATATTTTGCAATCTCCTCCAACATCTCTTTGACATATTTGGAAGGAATATTATCGCCATCGATTAAGACGGCAAGGTTTAAATCTTTATCCATAAAATTACTCCTCGTTCTTTTTTAGGTACTCATTTTTGTAGACGGCCTTTGCGAGAAGCTCTCTTTTTTCCTTGGATTTTTTGGTAAATTCTTGATTGTTCCTAATGTTTTTTAGTTGTTTAGTGTTTCGAACTTTGTTTCTGTATCTTTTCAAAGCTCTTTCTATGTTCTCACCAGGAACCAATTTAATTTTTAGCATATCTTATATTTAATTTATTCTTTTGAATACGGCCATAGAACGATGCTTTTTTCTAAAGCATAGTCTTCTTCCAAAGAAATACATAGTAATTCCTTGACCAGTAGAATTTTAGACTTTGGCCTCACTGGCCTTTGATGAGGATATTGTTACAAGCAAAAAATAGTAAGAAACGACCCTGAATAATTGGAAATTAGTAACAGTGGGCCATCTTTTTATTTTAAGGATTGGAGCAATGGGTTGTCCTTAATACATAATGGAATGTAAAGGAAAGGATTTAAATTGAGAGTAAAACCGTTTATTTGGTTTATTTTAAATCAAGTCTCTCCGTTTTTAGTTGACAACAAACTAATTGGAGTGTACGGTTTGATTACTTTCCGATACAAAAATTTGAAAATATGTTACCCAATAGGTCATCGGTGGTCACACTTCCCGTGATTTCTCCCAAATGATACAGTGCTTGACGAATATCGATGGCCATTAAATCGCTGGACAGTTCCATATCCAAACCTTCTTTTACTTTTTGGATTTCTTCCAGTGCCTTCAATAGGGCGTCGTAGTGCCTGCTGTTGGTTATGATAGTGGTGTCTCCGCTCAATGCTCCTGAATCGACCAAAGAAAGAAGCCTGCTTTCCAGTTCGGAAATACCTTCTTTGTGTTTTGCGGAAAGAAAAAGTACGTTGGGTATTTCAGACTCAATTTTTTCCTTCTGATTTGGATTTAAGAGATCCATTTTATTGCAGATGGGCAACAATTGTTTGTTGGGATAACGTTGCTGTAGTTGTTCCAATTCAGTTTTGTTAAAATCCATTCCGTCAAACAGATAAATTATGAGGCGGGCTTTTTCAATTTTGTCAAAAGTTCGTTCGATGCCTATCTTCTCTACAACATCTACCGTCTCACGGATTCCGGCGGTATCAATAAACCGAAAACCGATGCCTTTAATGCTGATATGGTCCTCGACCGTATCTCTTGTGGTACCAGCGATTTCACTAACGATGGCTCTTTCCTCGTTCAACAAAACATTAAGCAAAGTTGATTTCCCAACGTTGGGCTGGCCTACAATAGCCACCGGGATACCGTTTTTGATAACGTTACCAAGAGCAAAGGAATCAATCAGTTTTTTAAGAACGTTGCTGATTTTGGTAAGCAATTCGTTGAACTGGGTTCTATCCGCAAACTCCACATCTTCTTGGGAAAAATCGAGTTCCAATTCAATAAGCGAAGCGAAATTCAGCAGTTCTTGTCGCAGTTCCTGGATTTCGTTGCTGAATCCGCCACGCATTTGTTGCATAGCAATATCGTGGGCTGCTTCGCTATCGCTAGCGATAAGGTCGGCCACAGCTTCAGCCTGACTCAAATCCATTTTGCCATTAAGGAATGCCCTTAGCGTATATTCGCCAGCAGATGCAGCACGACAGCCGTTCCTTAGCAACAATTGAATAATCTGTTGTTGGATAAATGGTGAGCCGTGACAGGAAATCTCCACTACATTTTCACCTGTATAGGAATGTGGCCCTTTAAAAATGGACACCAACGCCTCATCCAGAATTTTATCACCATCCACAATATGCCCCAAATGGATGGTATGGCTTTTCTGTTCCACCAACTTTTTATCTTTAATGGACTTGAACAACTTATCCACTAAGATTATGGCATCTTGTCCTGAAACGCGGATTACAGCAATGGCCCCTGTTCCTGAGGGTGTTGCCAAAGCTACGATGTTATCTGTATACGACATGGGCACAAAAGTACAAATTAGCTGGTGTTTGTAACATTTTTAGTGATTTGTACACTAATAAGTTGAATCATCAAAATCAATCAAAAATGGAAGTTATAAATCAAAAAGCGGTCAGAACAGACAATACCTTGTTGGCCGTGACGCATCTTACACAACTGTTATCGTATGTAACCGGCTTCGGGAGCCTTATTGTTCCTTTGATCATTTGGTTGTCATCCAAAGATAAAGTCGAAGGAATGAACGAGCACGGAAAAGCCATTATAAATTTTCAAATTAGTCTGATATTTTACATCATCATCAGCATTCCTGCCATCCTTCTTTTGGGCTTGGGTTTACTGGGATTAATAGGAGCAGGAATCCTTGGATTTATATTGCCCATTGTTAATGCGGTAAAAGCATCGAATGGAGAATCACCGTCTTATTTTATGACGATTAGGTTCTTATCTTAACAACAGGCTAATAGTTTTTTCGGTTAAAACAGAATTTTAAACATTTATTTAGGATTGTGACTACTAACCTAGAATCTTTGTTCATCTATTTGTATCATTGGATGAAAAAAGGAGTTTATGCTATCGTTTAGTAGACTTAGGGGAGATATTTTTTGGATTTTGGATCAGCTCAAGGGTGGACCAATTAAACAACATTATTTAGAAATACAGAATTTATTGAATAATCCCTTAAATCATCAATCTGTTGATGTAAGAGCGCAAAACCTATCCAAGTTATTAGAGCATGCGGTCAAGACTACTGCTTTTTATAAGTCTAATAGTGGATATAATTCTTTACAAGATTTTCCTGTAATAAATAAGAATGTAATTCTAAATAATTATCAGGATTTTAAATCATCCAAATTTCAAGAGACTAAGTTATATAAGGCAACTAGTAGTGGTTCTACAGGGATTCCTTTTACTATTTTACAGGATGATACTAAACGTAGCCGAAATACCGCCGATGCAATTTATTTTTTAGAATTGGCAGGATGTACTTTAGGAGAAAAACTTTTTTATTTAAAATTATGGGATTATAAAAATCGAAAAAGTTGGTTGACCAATAGGCTGCAAAATATTTATGCACACAACGTAATGGACTCCAAAAGTAAGGATATGCAGGAGTTGATTAAAGTAATTAATAAATATAAACATGGTAAAAATATAATTGGTTACCCTTCTTTCTTTGAAGAGTTTAGTAGTTATTTAAAAGGTTTAGAGAAAGTACCGGAATTTAAGAACATCAATACTATTATTTCTATCGCGGAAAGCATTAAAGATGAAGAAAAAGAAACACTTGGAAAATTTTTTAATTGTAAAGTATTTGAGCGCTATTCCAATCAAGAAAACGGGATATTGGCCCAACAAACTCTTAGTAACCCAAATAAATTGTCCCTCAATTGGGCAAGCTATTATTTTGAAGTATTAAGAGTAGATTCCAATGAACATGTTGGCAATGGAGAGTTAGGCCGTCTCGTGTTAACCGATTTGTTCAATTATGCTATGCCAATGATTCGATATGATACAGGTGATATGGCTGTCTGGGTGAAAACAGAGTCTGGTCAACCTTATATCTCTTCCGTTTTTGGTAGGCGCATGGACACCATTTTTGATACAAATGGTGCAATTGTTTCCCCGCATGTGTTTTACATGGTACTGGATTTTGGAGAGATAAAACAATACCAATTTGTTCAAATTGATAAGAACTCTTATCTGTTTAGGTTAAATGGTAATAAACGGAAAGTTAACGAGGACAAGATTGTAACTTACTTCAAAAAATGCTTAGGAGAGGATGCAAGCATCTCTTTTGAATATGTTGACGAAATCCCTTTGTTATCTTCTGGTAAAAGAAAAAAAATAGTGAGCAAGTATAAAAAAAGCTAGAGTTGTAAAACCACTCTAGCTTTTTTGTAGGACTATCTCATAAAGTGTGTAAATAGAAAATTAGCGGGGGCATGCCCCCGCTAATTTTTTGTCTAATTTTAAATATTTGCACATTATGAAGAAAGAAGAATTGTTCAACGACGATTT
>Ga0070726_10001016_pt1 | contig 30222 bp, 42 predicted proteins | sample tdAd471_FD_67275 | JGI IMG/M metagenome (GOLD analysis project Ga0070726, IMG submission 67275) | Marine sediment microbial communities from the Atlantic coast under amendment with organic carbon and nitrate - tdAd47.1 | ecosystem: Environmental > Aquatic > Marine > Coastal > Sediment | place...
CAGACCGTGTGGTGAGCTGCGGACATGCGGGCTTTGCGAAACTCGCTGTGCGTCCGACCGAAGACGATTTCTGAGAGGTAGAGTTCAACGCCGCGATCCTTGGCCTCGGCGTCAATCTCCCGAAGAAGATCCCGCGCCCGAAGGGCCAAATCACGACCGTCATCCTCAGACATCAGGCGCTGATACTCGGCGTCTACTTCCGGGCCATGCTTGGCCTCGAAGGCAGCAGCCCGCGCGTCCCGATCTGCCTCAAGGTGGCTGTCAATCGAGCGGGTCGTCGCGTTGTTGAAGCGGGTGTTGGTCTGCATGTGTCTCTCCCAAGTTGTGGAGAGAATGTAACCATGAGCAACAATTTAGGTCAACAAAAAAAGTAACCAATAGCGACATTTTGCGCTATAGCACTTCCACAGCAACGAATTTGGAGGCCCACAGCGGGTCGGGAATTCCAAGAGGGAGTGACAAATTATGAGAGAGGTGTCTGGCGGCGCGTTGTGCGCCTCCTGTTCGCGGCCCGTCGACACGGAAGACGTTTGTCTATGGGAAGACTGGTGCGACGATCATGCAATCGGCATACGGATCACATGTAAGGGATGCGGATTGATCCTACTCGCACGTCTGCCGCAGAGGCCAGATCTGCAGCCGGATGACGTTTACTAGGCTTGAGAGAGGTCGGCAAACTCAGGTTCATTCATAAGAGAATACCGGAGCAATTCTGGCTTCTTGATTTTCGGGTGCACCGCCTGCCGAAACGCGTAGAGGAAATTGTCCAGCCGATCATAAGCATCGATGATGCTTTGCAGGCAGGCGCTGTTGTAGAGGTGCCCGCCCTCCCGCCAGTCTTCTTCGCTCACACCTTGGCCGGCCATCGCTGCCGAGCGTTTGCGCCCGCGTGCGGTCTGAAGGTGGATGCGGTGGTCCCATACAATAATCGCGTCATCGATATTCTCGGCATACCCTGTTAGCCAGTGAGCGAAGCGGTTTCGGTGACCCTTCGGTCGATCTTGCAGGCGGATCAGTCGCCGGAAAACCGCGAAATGGTAGTCGTCAAGGTAGTGTTCGGCGGCAGAGACTGTCGCGGACTCCAGTTGGTGGTCTTTCAGCTTGTCCAGTACAGCGTAAATGGCCTTGGTATCGGTGCCGACGAAAACCTGAAAGAATCCCTTCAGGTGTATTTCGCAGCTGGCGTACCGCGTCATGATCTTGGCGATTTGGCTCGCTTGCACAGGCCGCTCGTCCAGAGCTAGGGCGGGGTCCTGGTGCGGGATGATTTGGCCCGGAAAGTCGGTCAGGCGCTCAGGCTCAATCAGCGGGAGTTGCCGGTAGGACATCGAGCTTCCCTTGCTCTAGGCCTTCTTTTTGTCGGTGAAGGTTTCGAGGATCTGGCGGGCCTGGTCGCGGTTGCGAGCGGGGATGTGGGCCCAAATGTCCACTATCTCGGCGCCCTCCTTGTCTTCCTCAGCCAGCGGGTTCTTACCGATCAGTTCCCAAGGCTCGCACGTATATGCAGCGGCAAACTTGTCCAGGATGTCAGCGTTGTGACGCTTCGTCCCGCTCTCTAGTTGAGAGATGTAGGCGCGAGCCAAGCCGGTCAGCTCGGCGGCTGCTTCCTGCGTGAGGCCGCGAAACTTGCGCCACTCTTTGAAGAATTGGGTCTTTTGGTCGCTCATGGCGACATTGTGACGATTCTCCGCTGAAATGTCTGTCATCAGAAAGGTACAATTTGGGTTGACGGAAATGTAGCTATCTGTGACATTCATGGCATGGATCATTTCAACAAGTATCTTGAGGCCCGAGGCAGGGGCTCGATGAGCGCGCTAGCTGCCGAGGTCGGTTGTCGGCACAGTCACCTGTCGGTGCTGAAGCGCAATGTTCTTCGCCGCCCCTCCTTGGAATTGGCGTTTGCTATTGAAGATGCGACCGGCGGCGAGGTGCCAGCGCGCTCATGGTTGGAGCGGTCGCCTGATAAGGCGGCCGCCTGATGCCGCCATCACTCCCCCATACGCTTGATCGGGATTTCATCGATCCGTTCGCAGGAGAGGATTTCCCGGCGGAGGTTGGAGAACAGACCGACCGCAGCATGTCTCGTAAGGACGTGCGTGAACTCCTGCCCGCCGCTTTCGAAGGTGATTTCGAAACGATCTCCGAGCCATTCGACCAGGGGCGGGTGTTCGATGAAGAGTTTAGGGCTGGATCGATCCATGTCTCGCTCATGTCCGTTGGAAGCGGATTAGAGCGGACAGGGGCGACAGAAAGAGTCCTGACCGTTAACGGGTCAGTCCTCGTCCTCATCGGGAACACCGAGAGCTTTCCTGACCTCTGCAAGGCGCGGGGACGGGGTTCCGTCGGCTTCGAAGGCGCGCAGCTCAGTGACCAGCTGTTTGTCGAGATTGCCCCACAGGAAGTAGGCCACGGAGCGCGGCAGCGAGAGGCGGACACGCCCGGTCGCGGCATCGTCGCGCCGTATCTTGAACTCAATTTCGTCCAGCTCGAATTCCAGGTCGACAGTCGACCCGTCTTCATTCCAGTCGACTTCCGGATAGTTCGAGACGGCGCCCTTGATCGTGAACATGAAGGCTCCATCAATATCAGCGCGGATGCTGATGGCGCGTTCAGTTCCGGTCTGCAACCGGTCAGAGGTTGGCTGGGTCCGGGCTGGCACGCTTGGATGGGCCTTTCTCGCCTTGTGGGTGTGTATTCCCGCGTTTTTTGTGCGGAAACAGCACGTCGTTCGACCACTTCCCGCAGGCTCGGCACCGGTATGTCAGCTGCACGCCGCCCAGGTGAGCCAGCCGACGGGGCCTCTCCTGCATTACCACGATCAGGTCGCAGGCATTCTTTGAGCACAACTCGCTTTTCATGCCGTGAGGTTGCACGAGGAGTCTTACACCCGTCCGTGACGACCGTCACGGACTCGGTGCGGGCGCGGAATAAAAACATTACGGGATCAAGAGGCTTGAGCGCGAGAGAAATTCTCTGCCCTGGCCTCATAAAGGTCCGCCGCTGCGTTCAGCTTCTCTCGGTAGGCAGGATTGATAATCCGGCAAGCCGCAAGCTCTCGAACAGCCGCCGCCGTTTCTTCCAATTCCGCGACGAGCTGATCCCGTCGCTTCGATCCCAAAGAAATCATCGCCCTATTTCCTGGTCTGACTACGCCTGTCGCGAGTTGTCGGACGGGGAGGGGCGTTTCGTCCATTTGAACGAGAGAGGCCCTGTTCAATGTCAGTCATGAAACCCCGCGTCACAGGCTCTTTCTCGGACGCTGTTAGCCGAGTCGCTGGCGAACTCACCGCAGTTGGCGCGGGTGAGGTCATCGGAGTGGGGCGCGGTCGGATCTATGCCGCCACGGACCCTGACCAGGACAACTACTCGCCCCTGAACGTCGAGCAGGCTCTCAAGCTGGACGTGGCCTATCACCAGGCCTGCGGCAAGGAAGGCCCGATCATGAGGGCCTACCATCAGCAATACGAGGACGCGATCACCCAATCTGAGGGAGGAGTCGATCTCGTCGTCCGGATTGGTCAGATCGGCAAGGAGGCGGGCGATGTTGTTGATCGCATCGCCAAGGCCCTGGACCCCAACTCCCTCCACGGGCGCGAGCTATCGCGCCGAGAGGCGATGGAAATCCTCAAAGAGCTTTCGGACCTGCGCGAGGTGATCGACGCAACCGAGAAGGAGGTCCGCTCTCAGGCGGGCCTTGAAGTGGTCGTGGCGCCGGCGACCAACCCCGAAAAAGCGGCGTAATCGAGAAAGGAGCCGAAATGGCTGAGAACGTGAAAGCGGGACGTAACGGATTTGACCCTGACAAGGTGGCCGCGTTTGTGTCGCGCATTGAGAACCTGAACAAGGACATCGAGACTTCCAAGTCCCAGCATATGTCCCGCTGCAAGGAAATCCGCGGCGACATCAACGTCGTCCTGGGCGAGGCCAAGGACGAGGGCATCTCCAAGACTGCGCTCAAGTCGATCATCAAGCAACGCGAGCTGGAGCGGAAGGTCGAAGCCTGTCGCGACAAGCTTGAGAGCGAGGAACAGCACGAGTTCGACAAGATCGCCCAGGCTCTCGGCCAGCTCAAAGACACCGAGCTTGGCCAAGCCGCGATGAAAGAAGCGGCATGAGTGACGGCCCCGTCATTCTTGCTCTCGACCAGAGCTCGACCCGGACGGGGTGTGCGAAGGGGCGACCGGACGGACCGGTCGCCCTCTTCTCCTATGCCAACCCGAAATGCGGGAGGGATTATGGCCGGGCGTTCGAGGCCTATCGGGCATGGCTTTCAGACACGCTCTCGGGCGTCGATCTGGTTGCCTTCGAAACCCCGGTCAATCCGTCAGTCCTAAACCTGCACACGGCTCGGCTTCTCTACGGCATCGCGGGGTTCATCGAATGGACCTGTCGCAAACAGGGCGTCGAGGTTCTGGAGACCGACAACAACCAGATGAAGAAGCTCATCTACGGGAAGGGCGGGAAGAAGCCTGCTGAGTACCTGGCGAAGAGCAAGGCGCGGTCTTGGGGCTTCGACCCTGAGAACATCGATGAATGTGACGCCGCGGGCGTCTTCCTCATCACCGTCCAACATCGGTACCCGGATGCGTTCAACCGCGTCTGGGCCAAGCAGAAGGCTCTACAGTTATGAACCCGAATGCAGACCAGATTGCAGAGGCTATCGTCTTAGCCGCCACGCTGAACGTTGTGGACCCGGTAGATGTGTTGATTTCTGACACCCAACAGGGGCGGGCTGGAGGTGTGTCCCGCGCCCGTCGGGTCGTGTCGCTCGCTTTGGCCGGGACTTGGGGAAAGCCGCTCTATCATTGGCCGGCGAAGCTGGGGTGGAGCAAGAATTCGAAGTCAGCATCGGTCTACATGAATCAGGCGCGGGCCCGCAAGGTCCACGAGTTCCCCGAGTTTGAAATGGTGGTTCGAGAACTCGGCCGAGACCTGGACGATGTCTTGGCCGTACTGGTTCCGCAGGAGGGGAACAAAAAGACCGAAGGAGAGGCTATAGCCGAGCTCCTTTCGGAAATTCCGACCTCGCGCACTGAGCTGAAGACCTATGAGCAACGACTGGCCCCGTCGAAGCCTGATAGCCGTCTCCCACGATCACAATCGGTGAAGGTCACGCGGTCCGCCGACCGGGCGCGACTGGAACGGATGAAGAAGCACATGCTGGAGCGGCCTTCGCCAAAGGCGCCGACCCCAGCCCGGAATTCCCCAGCAACGGCCACAGATCCCCTGGAAACGGCATTCATGGGGCCGATGGACATGCGGATCATAGAGAAGGTCCAGCGCCTTCAGCGAGCCGGTGACGGGCTGAACTCGATCCGGAACACGATCAATGCAGAGTTCCAGGTCCACAAGTCTATGGACTGGGTCACTCGCGCGACCATCACAGAGTTGCCGAGGGACGCCGCATGAGCAAGCGCAAGGCCATTCCCGTAGGCATCAAACGCGACGTTCTCGCCCGCTCTGGTGGCATGTGTGAGGCCGAGGGATGCGGTGAAGTGGGCAGGGAGTTCGAACACCGAATTCCCGTTGCTCTTGGCGGAGAGAATACCGTCGAGAACCTTTGGCTGGCGTGCCGAAAGTGTCACCGCGAGAAGACCTCAAATGAGGACATCCCGCGCATCGCCAAGGCCAAGCGCCAGGCTCGATTGACGGGACAGCAGGCTCGCCGACAGCGGGCGAAGGCGAACGGCACCTACGCGCCCATCCCGTCACCGAAGAGTCCGTGGCCCCCGAAGGGCTCACGGAAGCTTCAGAGCAGGGGGTTCGGCGAATGAAACAGAAGAACGCGCACACCTGGGAGCGAGATGAGCTGGACTGGTATGTCGAGCCGACCAAGGCGACCCACCAGCTTCTTACTCGTGAGCGATTTATGGGCCCGGTCTGGGATCCGGCGTGCGGCGGCGGGAACATCGTCAACACGCTGATCGAACGTGGCCACCAGGCGTATGGAACGGATATCACCAGACGGGTCGACAGCACTGTCGGATGGTTCCACGGCGAGCGGGACTTCCTTCAGATGATCAATCCTGTGGCGGGCAACATTGTCTGCAACCCTCCTTTCTTCAGAGCAAAGGGGGCAGAGGCGTTTATTCGGAAGGCCCATGCACTGGCCTGGGGCAAGATCGCCATGTTCGTCGACATCCGGTTTCTGGCAGGGTCCGTCCGGGCGGAGAACCTCTTTCAGGAGCTACCGCCGACGCGGGTCTGGATCGTGACGCCTCGCGTGTCCTGTCCTCCCGGGAAATATCTCCTCGACGGCGGCAAGGCCGGTAACGGGTCATCCGATTGGTGCTGGATCGTCTGGGACAAGACCGCGCCAGCGCCGACCTCACCGGCCATGGGATGGCTCACCGCAGCTGATGCCGATTGGCAAAGCCCCTCTGAGCAGCGAGCGACCTTGCGGCTCACCAGTAGCATGTCTCCCGAGGAGGCAGCCGCATGATGGATCACTATGCCGGGGCGCTCGAAGGGGATTCTGGACTTCACAATCTGGATGCTGAATTCGGCGTCCTTGGCACCCTATTGGCGCAGAACGATCTGCTGGACGAGTTGGATTTCCTTCGTCCTGACCACTTCTTCGACCCCCTGAACGGTCGTATTTTTCAGCTGGCCACCGAGATGATCGACGCGGGCCAGCGGGCCGACGCTATCTCCATGAAAGGGCGCTTGAGTGATCAACTGGCTTCCTATGGCGGCCCCGGCTTTCTGGCTGACTTGGTTCTAGCTGAGACGATTCAATCCGCGGCGGTTCAGTACGCTCGAGAGGTCGTTGAGCTAGCCACGCGGCGTGACCTGATCGAAGCAACAGATCAGACTTCCAGGCTGGCGAAGTCGAGTGATGCGAAGGCAGGTCAACTTCTGGATCAGCTGGAGACACGGATTGCGGACCTTCGCGAGAACCGTGGCGAGAAGGCTTCGTTCGACGATGGGGCGGCAGGCGCGCGTCTTATCGCTCAGGAGCTCGCTGACGCACTGGAGAAGCCCGACGATGCATCAGGCGTAACCACGGGCTTCAGGACGCTGAACGATCGAACTGGCGGTTTCCAGCGCGGAGACTTGATCGTGATTGCTGGGCGCCCGTCCATGGGCAAAACTGCGCTCGGTCGTAATATCGCGTTCAACTCGGCTCGCTCGGGGAAGAAGGTACTGTTCCTGTCTCTGGAAATGAGCAAACGACAGGTCTGGTTCAGGACCGTTGCGAGCGAGGGGTACAGGAGCAATCTGGGAGTAACTATCTCGGATCTCACTCAGCGGCGTTTCGGCGCTCAGGACGTATCAGAAATCAACGCTGTGATGGATGGGGCGAGGAGCCATTTGGCGACCATCCGGGTGGATGACACACGTGGTCTGTCGGCTTCGGATGTGCGCAGAGCTGCACGCCAAGCCTCTCGCGAGATGTCTGGCCTCGACATGATCGTGATCGATTACCTTGGCAAGATGCGCCACCCGGAACGGCGGTACGCGAACAAGGCTGACCTGATCGGCGAGACGACGGGCATGCTGAAGAACCTCGCCGGCGAAATGGATGTTCCGGTCGTCGTTCTGGCCCAGCTATCTCGTCAGGTCGAGCAGCGCGACGACAAGCGCCCGCAGATGTCAGACCTGCGTGACTCTGGTGAGATCGAACAGGATGCGGACGTGATCCTCTTCGTCTATCGCGAGGCCTATTACCTCGACCGCAAGCGCCCTCAGAAAGACGCTGCCGAGTACCAGGCATGGCAGGAAGAGTTCAACTGCGTTGCCCGGGTGATGGAAGTCATTACCGCGAAGCAGCGCCAAGGCGAGATCGGCACTGACCGCCTGCAGTACTTCCAAGAATTTGACGCACTTCAAGACCTGGAGCCCGATCATGGCTGATTATGAACGAGGGTATGTAGCTATCAGCCGGGGGCTCTGGGATGACCCCGAGTTTGATGACAAGGCACCGTTCACCAGACGGGAGGCCTGGATTTGGCTGATCGCTGAGGCGGCATGGAAAGACAGAAAGGTGAGCCGTGACGGGAAGCTGATCGAACTTCAGCGAGGGCAGCTTGCTCACTCGGTTCGGTTCCTCGCTGAAGCGTGGGGCTGGGGAAAGAACAAAGTGCACACTTTCCTTGGACTTTTAAAAAAACGGGGCAACGTCCGGTACGATACCGGGACAGGCGTTTCGGTCATAACAATCTGTAAGTATGACGATTTCCAAAGCGTCGGCGTCGACGGCGGGACGACTTCGGGACAGGCAACGGGACAGCGACGGGACAGCGACGGGACAAACCATAACCAAGATAACCAAGTTAATAATAATACCCCCTTTATCCCCCAAGACGATGACGATCCCGGAGAACCTGCAAAGCGTCGGACCCGGATACCTGCCAGCTTCCCTGACCGAGAGGCTATGGACGCAGCATGCGCCTATTGGCGCAAGAAGGGGCGGGCCTATCTGTGTGACCGCGTCAACACGGAGGCAGACAAGTTCCGAGCGCATCACGAGGGCAAGGGCACCAGGGCTGCATCGTGGCAATCAACTTGGAAAACCTGGTACTGCAACCAGGTGTCATTCGAGGAGCGGCGCGGTGTTCCGGCAGGCAGGCCGACCGGAGATATCCCCACAGGACCGGCCACGTTCGACCCCGAGTTGGCAGCCCTCGAACGCTGGAAGAAAACCGGGGAGTGGGTTGGAGTCCACATGGGGCCGCCGCCAGACCACCGCCGGTGCAAGATCAGCCCTGAAAAGCTCAGAGCTGCCGGGATTGAGCCTCCGACCAACCAGATGCGACTGGCGGTGAACGGATGACCAAAGCCACCCAGAACCCCGAAGTCAAAGCCCTCATCGCCAGCTATGCGCAACTGCTGATCTCTGACAAATGGACAGCCCGGCGTCAGCTTTCAGCTCTGCACTCGCTCGAGAACCTGGCTGCTCGGTGTGTCGCCATCGGCGCTGCAGGCGCTCATGTGAGCCATGACCGATTGGTCGAGGCCAGCACCTACGAGCTCTGCACCGGCATCGTCGCCGCGGTCGACCCGCGATTGGTGGACCAGTATCCGGACGTGGATCCGGCAGAGGCGATGCAGAACCTCATCCTGCAAGCCTTGGACGGGCTGGGCCATTTGGGGGAGGTGGCGTAGTGGCGAAGCGAGAAGAGACTGAGACGCACTGGGTCGCGACACCAGCGGACCCGGATCGGCCGCAAGGTCCGCGCTCCTGGGCGAAGCTCGACATGAGCCACCCGGTCGAGAAAATGCTCCGCAGGGTCTTCACCCGGCCCAATGTGACATTCGAAGAAAAGGCCCGTGCGCTCGCCCGCTACAGGGCCGCCCAGGTCTGGTACAAGCTGTTCCTGCGGGCATACGGCCTTGATGGGTACAACGCTCTGCTCGGCGATCTGGTGGACGGCTCCAGCGATCCGCAGGCCCGGCAGAATGCGATGATGGATGCGGTTCGAGAGCGCCTTTGCGTCCTCGATGTGCCAGCCATGACCACCCGCCGGTTCGACGACCTTGATTCGGTCGTAGGGTACGGAAACACGGTCACGGAGCAGGCTCGACGTTCCGGACGCGATCCGAAGACGGTGCGAGAGAGCGTGATCGCTGGGCTGGACGCGGTGAGCGGGTTTGCTCGCTGGGACAGGCAAATGCAGGCCGTTCAAGTCGTCGCTTCCTACCCTGTGAAGAACGACACGAAGAAAAAAGTCGCCTGAGCGCGCTTGACTCACCCCCCGTTTTTGTGATTCCCAACTCTACGTTCGAAGAATCCGCCCGGAGCCCAGCGCCCCGGGCGTTTTCGTATCGGGTGAAGCGCAGGAGTTCCCTCGGAGGTGGCGTCCACGTGGGAGGCTGCCAGCCGGCAAAGCGTCCCGTCATGAGGCGGGGTAGCGCCCCGGTGGTCTTAGAGTCCGGACCTGGGCACCCGACCATAGCTGTACTAGCACCGGCGGGGGATTGATCACCCCCGTCGCTATACTCGGCGCTAGTCGCAGTATGTAAATGGGATTGTGCTCGGATCCATCCAGGATGGCCCATACGGGTCCGCATTGGTGCAGAGGGACACGTTTCCGTTAGATGACGGTCTGACACCAGCGGGGCAAGCGAAGACGGCCTCGGATGTGATGTCCTCGATTGTGTAGATCTGTTCGACCGAGCACTCGAACTGACCGAGAAACACAGCAGCAGCCAAGCGAGGCACAGGGATTGGTGGTGAGGTGTCAGCCGCTCCGAAGGTCAATCCTTCGAAGACTGCGCCGCCCAGCGCTCCACCAAACGCCTCTTGCACCAAAATGGTGTCGTCCTCGGGGTGAACAGAGATTTTGTATTCGGCGCGCCCGACATGCACTGACGTTCGGCCGTCTGCATCATGGTAGGTGGAAATTCTGGCCAAGCCAGCGCAGCCAGAAACGCTGATTGCAAGGGCTGAGCAAAGCAATACACGGATCATATCGTACCCCCTTTGAAGTTTCGGCACGATAGCAATTCCCCGTGAGGTTGCAATAGGGGGCGAGGTAAGCCAGGTGGTTGGCTCGAGGTCGTCTATTTCGTGAGGCTGGAGAGCGCCAACCGGACCAACCGCCGAATAGCTTCGGGGCGATTGGGGAGGTCTTCTTGCTTCCGTCGCCAATCGTCTACGTCCTGCACATCGCCTCGGAGCATCCGGACGGTCAGTGCCATGGTATCAACTGGCGGGCGACCGATTTTCGACTTTTTGACATCATCATTTGACATGGTGAATTGTTGATGCCATAAATTGTCGAGCCGGGCAAGCGCTGGAACGCTTCACCCGGCTCTAACCGAAGCTGATCTTGGAGCGATCAACATGGCTGGTGCCGTACTTACCACATTTGTGGATGAAAATACGCCCGTGTCTCACAGATGCGGCAATATCGTCGTCAATCTCGGTGGTGTTGACGTGGTGCTGACGCGCCATGCCGCCCTGAGGCTTGGGCGAGACCTTTTCACGACCGCGAGTGAGCCTGACGAAGGCTCCGCAACCGTGCTGCCGTTCAAAGCGGCTCAATAGCAACAAACCGAACTTCCTCGCCGCCATGAGGAGTACGCGAGCACCAGCTTCACAGCGACCGGTGTTCGCGATTGCGAACCCCTGTGCGTACCGGGCTTGGCGGGCCGGTCGCTGTGGAGATTGAGATGAATGAACTGATTGTGGTGTCGTCAACCCAAATTGGCGATCAAGAGGTCAACAGCGTGAACGCCCGAGACCTGCACGAATATTTAGAGAGCGGAAACCGGTTTGCCGATTGGATTCGGGGGCGGATTACTCAGTACGGCTTCGTGGAGGGCGTTGATTTCCAGACTTTTTCGGAAAACACCGAAAAAGGTCGCCCGCGCACCGATTACGCGATCACCCTGGATATGGCCAAGGAGCTATCCATGGTTGAGCGCAATGAGAAGGGCAAGCAAGCCCGTCAGTATTTCATAGAATGTGAACGCCGAGCTCAACGCGATCCTGTCGAGGTCCTGAACGATCCGCAGGCAATGCGGGGCCTCCTTCTCACCTACTCGGAGAAGGTTCTCACTCTGGAACAGGTCGTGGAGGAAATGCAGCCGACCGTGGACGCATATGAGCGCATCGCGGTCGCTGACGGGTCCCTGAATGTCACGGAGGCCGCCAAGGCGCTGCAGATGCGGCCCAAGGACCTGTTCGGCTTCCTGTCCCAGAACGGCTGGATCTACAAGCGTCCGGGCGGTCGTCACTGGCTCGGATACCAGGCCAAGACGAACCAGGGCTTGCTGGAGCACAAGATCACGACCGTTTTGACGCCTGATGGTGAGGAGCGGGTTTCTGAACAGGTTCGTGTGACGCCGAAGGGAATGACGCGCTTGGCAAAGCTTCTTCAACCGGCGTTACGGTTGGCAGCTTAACGGTTGAAGGTTCGCGTCCAGGGCGGCAATCCGAACGCCAGCGCCGCACACGCCAACGCGACTGTCACAGATGGGCCGGTTTCAAGATATCGGTCCAGCGTACTGCGGGATATATCCAGCATCTGGGCGGCGACTTTCTTGTTGTAGCCCATGTGTTCGATCCATGCGGCGAGGTCATCGGCAGACATGGTGTCTGTCGGGTAGGGCAACGAAGGGCCTTTGGCTTGCTTGGGCATGGTCTTTCCCCTAGATTGGGGGAACCGGCCCCCGCTCTCGCGAGGACCGGCCCCTTCTACCGGCTTCGTTGATTGATCAGGGTGGCAACCGAGACAATCAACTGGGCCAGTTGAAGAAGGATGAGGGTGACTTGGTAGGTCATGCCTTGCTTCCTTCTTCTGCGTCGGGGCGGGACCATCCCGCCCCCTCAACGCCTCACTATAATGTCCAAAAATGGACACAAAAGCAAGCGCAAAAGCATCGAATTGGACATATTTTAGCGAAAATCTTGGCCGTCTGGTCGAGGTTGACGCGGGGCCATGCCTGCAGCGAGGTCATCATGAGCAAGTCGCCGCTTCCCGAAAGCATCTCGGCCCAGACCCAAGGTCTCACCCCCGGACAGGTCCAGGTGATAGAGCTCTACGGAGCCATGCTGGATCGTGCTGCGGATGCCGGGGCCACTACGGCTGAGGTCTGGACAGACGAACGGGGCATGCTTCGTGTCGAGGCGGACTTCGGGCCGATCATCATAACGGATGGCTAGCCCCGGCCGCATCCCTTGCGAAGTTCCCCACTGCGCCCGGACTGCCAAGGGAGACGCGTCCCGAAACTGGTGGATCTGCGGCGACCATTGGAAGCCCGTCCCCAAGTGGATGCGCAAGGTGCTCCGAAGCGCACAGAGGGCGCGTAACAAGACGCTGCAGTACACGACATGGCGCCAGATCAGACAGGCAGCCATCGAGGCCGCGGCGGGAATAGGTTGAACATGGCACGTCCATCTAAGAAGCAGGGCTTGGACCTTGGACAGGTCGAGAGGCTGGCGAAGCGCGGCTGGACGGATGCCGAAATGGCGGAATTTTTCGGCGTCGATCGGGCCACATGGTATCGCTGGAAGGCTTCCGACGATGCGTTTTGCGACGCCTTAAAAGACTGGAAGGCCGAGGCGGATGCCCGAGTAGAGCGGAGCCTTTATGAGCGCGCCATCGGCTATGAGCATCCGGACGTTCACGTCTCCAGCTTTCGCGGAAAGGTCACATTAACGCCCATCGTCAAGCGGTACCCGCCCGACACGACGGCGATGATTTTCTGGCTGAAAAACCGAGACACCGATAATTGGCGGGACAAGCAAGAGGTCGACCATGGCGGCCAGGTTGAAGTTCGAGGGCTGTCCGACTTCTACAATGGCAACGCTAAACCCAGCTCTTAGGGAGTTCTGGGAGACGCCGGCCCGCGAGAGGGTCCTCTACGGCGGACGTTCGTCAACGAAGTCATGGGATGCTGCGGGGTTCGCCATCTTTCTGGCTTCGACCTATCGGGTCCGATTTTTGTGCGCCCGCCAGTTCCAGAACAAGATTTCGGAGAGCGTGTACACGCTTTTGAAGATCCAGATCGAACGGTTCGGCTTGCGCGATGAGTTCGACATCCAAAAAACGACGATCACCCACAAGGTAACCGGGTCGGAGTTCATCTTTTACGGCCTGTGGCGCCACATCGATGAGATCAAGTCGACAGAGGGTGTCGACATTTGCTGGATCGAAGAGGCGCACAACCTCACCAAGGAGCAGTGGGACATTCTGGAGCCCACTCTGCGTGGTGAGGGGTCTCAGTTCTGGATCGTGTTCAACCCACGATTGGCGACCGATTTCGTTTACCGGAGGTTCGTGCTGGGCTGTCCGGGCACCAAAATCGGCGAGCGAGTGTTCGGTGAGGTCGGCGGAACAATCCGGCGCAAAATCAATTTCGACGAGAACCCGTTTCTCTCCGAGACCATTCGCAAGGTCATTGCCAAGAAGAAGGCGGAAGACGCGGACGAGTTCGCACACATCTACCTTGGTGAGCCGCTAGAGGACGATGACCGCGTCATCATCAAGCGATCATGGATAAATGCCGCGATCGACGCCCACAAAAAGCTTGGGATCACGCCGAAAGGAAAGCGTCGAATCGGCTTTGACGTAGCGGACAGCGGCGCGGATCTGAATGCGAGTGTCCTCACTCATGGAATCGTAACGACCCGGGTAGACGAGTGGAAAGGGCGTGAAGACGAGCTCCTAAAGTCCGCGAGCCGAGTTCATGCCCTGGCGCGCGAGAATGATGCGGAAATCGATTACGACAGCATCGGTGTCGGGGCCTTTGCTGGAGGGCATTTCAAGGCGCTGAACGAAGAGCACAAGATCAGCATTCCGTATTTCAAGTTCAACGCTGGTGGTGCTGTTGTGCGCAAAGAGCGCCGTATCGACCCGGATGACCCAAAGTCTCCGCTGGCCGGTGATTATTACTCGAACCTGAAAGCCCAGGCGTGGTGGGAGGTCAGCGGTCGGTTCCGCAAGACCTTCAACGCAGTGACGAAGAGCGAGCCGTATCGGGAAGAGCAGTTGATCTCGCTCTCTAGCGAGTGCGGCCACCTCGATGCGCTCATAGATGAATTGGCGACGCCTATGCGAGATTTCGACAATGCCGGCCGCGTCAAGGTCGAGAGCAAGAAGGACTTGGGTAAGAGGGACATTCCGTCGCCGAACAAGGCGGACGCCCTGATCGCAGCCTATGCACCTCGCGGTGGATACACCTACGGCATGATGGAGGTCTTGTGATGTTTCTCGACCGGCTCGTTAACCTGGTCACTGGCCTCGGTACGTCCAAGGACAAGCGCTACAGCACTGCGTTCCAGCTGAATCTGGTCACTCAGGACGAGCTCGACGCTGCGCACCGGTCCGACTGGCTGGCCCGCAAGGTGGTCGACATCATTCCTGCGGACATGCTGCGCAAGATGCGTCTCTGGCAGGCCGAGAAGGACCAGATTGAGGCGCTGGAGAAGGCGGAAAAGGCTCTGGGCCTTCAGTTCAAGGTGAAATCGGCTCTGCAACTTTCTCGACTGTACGGCGGCGCGGGCATTGTGATGGGCGTGAGAGGGGCGGAGTCGGGCAAAGAGCTGAAGCCGGACACGGTCCGCAAGGGTGACCTGCAATATATTCACGTCCTCAGCCGCTATGAGCTTTCTGCCGGCGGGGAGATGATCCGCGATATCGAGTCCCCGTGGTATGGCGAGCCGGAGTATTATCAGGTCACCACGACAGGCAATCAGCCTCTTCGCATTCACCCATCCCGGGTGGTGCGCTTTGATGGTGCGCCGATCCTCAACCGGGACGCCCAGACCGACGGGTGGGGCGATAGTGTCCTGCAGGTCGTCTATGACGCCATTCAGAACGCTGCGTCTAGCCAGGAACATGTCGCGGCGATGATTCCTGAGGCCAAGATCGACGTCATCCACGTCCCGGGCCTGAGCGACCAGCTGAGCACACAGGAAGGCACTACACGGCTGACCAACCGCTTCCAGTTGGCTCAGACCATCAAGGGTATGTTCGGATTTACCCTGCTTGAGGGAAATGGCGTTGATGAAGGTGAGGTCTGGCACCAAAAGACCATGAACTTCGCCCACTTCCCGGACCTCCTGCAGAACTTCCTGCAGGTGGCGTCTGGTGCGGCCGACATACCGGTGACCCGGCTCTTGGGCCAGTCTCCGGCGGGCATGAGCGCGACCGGCGAAAGTGACCTCAAGAACTACTACGACAACATCGCAGCCCAGCGCGACAACGACCTAACGCACCGTCTTGCCCGTCTTGATGAGGTGCTCATCCGAAGCGCCCTCGGTTCGCGAGACCCGTCTATCCACTACGCGTGGCCGAGCCTGTGGCAGCAGGAGCCCCAGGAGCTGGCGGAAATTGAAGTCAGCCGCGCGACAGCGGTTGAGAAAATCGCGGCGACTGGGCTGGTGCCGTCCAGAGCTCTCGCCGCCGCGCTGACGAACTCGATGATCGACAGCGGGCAGTGGCCAGGCCTTGAGCAGGGTCTCGAGGAGTTTGAGGAAGAGACGGGCGACTTTGATCCGGATGCAGGGCGCGGTGATGTCGAGGAGGATCCGTCCGGGATCGCCGACGCAGCGCCCCGCACGCTCTACGTGCGCCGAAACGTCGTGAATGCTGACGAGATCATCGCCTGGGCGAAGGATCAAGGGCTCCTGACAACGCTGGCGCCTGAAAGCCTCCATGTCACCATCGCGTTCAGCCGCAAGGCGGTCGACTGGATGAAGACAGGGCAGCCCTGGCAGGAGGAGATTGTCATCCCCGCTGGTGGCGCTCGTCTGATCGAGAAGTTTGGAGAGGCGACCGTCCTGCTGTTCAATTCGTCAGAGCTGTCCTGGCGGCATGAAGAAATCAAGCGGGCAGGGGCGACGTGGGATCATCCCGAGTATCAACCGCACATTACCGTCACATACAGCAACCCCTTCGAGATTAAGTCTCTTGAGGCGTATCAGGGCCAGATCGTGCTGGGGCCGGAAGTCTTTGAGGAGGTCGACGAAGACTGGCTCGCCGGTGTTGTCGAGCGGTAGCTATGGCCTATCTTCTGGCAGACCTCGCACGAATGGCAGGAAAGCGAGGCTCTTTCGCCCTTCGCCCTATTGAGGTGACAGAGACCCTTCAGCGCGAGCTGTACGCAATCACCGCTAAGCCGGTTCGCGGTTGGCAGTCATTCGTCCGGGGTGAGCTGAAGGACGCCTATGGTGCCGTTGTGGCGGCCCTGACCCGAGATGACGAGTCGGATGACCTGGCCGCGGCTCTCGCTCAGGCAGAGCGTGATCGAGCCAACCTGAGCATTGAGATCGTCGCGGACGTACTGGAGTGGATGACGCGGCTGCAAAGCTGGCACAGGGCTCGGTGGCGGCAGATCGTGCGGGCCGGTTCCGGCGTCGACATCTTCCCCTTCATCGACGAGCTGAGCAGCTTGCCGGAGATCAGGGCATTTGAGCAGCGTATCACGAGCCTGATCCGCAACATCGACGATGACCTTCGCAAGGATATCGCTGAGGTCGTCTGGAGAGGGGTGACCAACCAGACACCCCGGCGGCAGGTTGGCAAGGAGCTCGAGGATCGCCTGGGCATCGCTCGTCGCCGGGCAAACCGCATAGCGATCGATCAAAGCCAGAAGATGGTCGCTGAGCTCACCCGCATCCGTCAGAACGAGGCGGGAATCGATCAGTTCAAGTGGCGCCATTCGGGGAAAAAGAACTATCGCCCCGAACACAAGGCTCGCAACGGCAAGGTCTACGACTGGGACAGCAATGTCGCCAAGACAGACGCGCCGGGTTTCGCGCCGTACTGCGCGTGCCAAGCCCAGGCATGGCTGGAGGTGCTGGATGAGTGAGTACTACACCATTGAGCCAGCTTGGTCGGGAGAGCGCGCCTTCGTGATTGGCGGTGGCCCGTCGCTGAAGGGGTTCAACCCTGTTGTCCTAAAGGGGCATGGCAAAGTCATCGCGACCAACACAGCGGCATTGGATCTCGTGCCGGATGCGGATGCGATGTTCGCTGCGGACGGCCGCTGGTTCGAATGGAATAAAGATCGACTGCACCTCAACCGCAGCCCGCTGAGGTTCTGCCGGCAGGTTCCACGAGATGGAGTTGCGCCTTGGTCACTGCTGCGGCTACGGCATGATCGTTCGCACGTCATGACCTATGAGGCCGATACGGTCTTCGGATTCTGCTCAGGGGCGATGGCCACTTGCATCGCCTATCACATGGGCGCGCGCGAGGTGGTCTGGCTCGGCTTCGATATGCGGCCGGGAAACTACCACGCGTCGCATAAGCACGAGACCCCGCCGCGCTTCTACGAACAGGACTTCATGCCGGGGCTCGACATCGTCCGAAAGGGACTGGCCGCGAAAGGCGTGGCCGTGATCAACGCGACTGTGGGCAGCGCCTATTCCGGCGCACCGCAGCTCGCGCTGGATGACCTGCTTCAAGGTGGCATAGGCGTGTGCTTGGGGGATCAAACGTCGTGATCTTGATCACGGGATGTGCCCGCTCCGGCACGTCGCTGACGACCCAAATGCTGGAAGTCTGTGGCGCAAAGCTCGGACCGGAGAAGGATGTCAACGCGCTCTACGAGAATGTCGTGGTTCGCCAGAGCATCTTGAAGCCGATGATCAGTGAGTTCGGCGGCGATCCGCTCGGGCAGTCGCACTTTCCAGCGCCAAGTCGGGTGAAAGAGGTCCCTGGGCTGCAAGGGCGAGTGCTTGGCGCGCTCGGTGGGAATATTCGGGGGCTCGCCTACAAGGACGCGAAACTCGCTCTTGTGTGGCAAGCCTGGGCGAAAGCCTTTCCGATGGCGAAGTGGGTTCTGGTGCGCCGCGATCGTGTAGAGATCATCGACAGCTGCATCCGCACCAGCTTCATGGCCGCTCATGGGAATGACCGTGACGCCTGGGGGCGCTGGGTCGACGAACAGGTGAAGCGTTTCGATGCCATGAAGGTTGCGGGCCTCGACATCGTCGAGGTGTGGCCGCGCCGAGTAATCCGGGATGCACATGAGTTCGCGCCGGTCGCCGACCACTGCGGGCTTCGTTTCGATCCAAGAGCGGTTCGGCGGTGCGTCAAGCCGGACCTTTACCGATAGGAGAGCGTTATGCCGCTTCAGTTTGAGGACGCCGTGTCGGTCTCCGGCACGCGAATGACCGGTGACGGCTACATGACAGCGGTGGCTCGCTGCGTGCGCACCGGAATCCAGCTCTACACCGGCGCAGAGCTCGGTCGCCCCGAGATGGATATCGTGCGCGTCTACCGTGACGAGACAGAGGTGTTCGACCAGGCCAGCATGCAGTCCTTTTCTCACGCTCCGGTCACCATTGATCACCCGCTTGAGGCCGTCACGGCGGACAACTGGAAAGAGCTGGGGGCTGGCGAGGTCTCCACAGCCGCCAAGCGCGACGGAGAGTGGATCCAGCTGCCTTTGATCCTCAAGGATGCGGCAGCCATCAAGCAGGTGATGGACGGCAAGCGCGAACTGAGCGCCGGATACACCTGCGACCTCGACTGGACGCCGGGTCAGACCGCAGACGGCGAGCAGTATGACGCCCAGCAAAAAGACATTCGGATCAATCATCTCGCGCTCGTTGATCGGGCTCGGGCTGGTTCGAAGGCTCGCATCGGCGACGGTGCGAATAAGTGGGGCGCCAGCCCCGTCATCCACCAAGCAGACGAAAGGAAACCGGACATGCCGGATAATCTGCGCAAGGTGATGGTCGATGGGCTCTCGGTCGAAACGACCGATGCGGGCGCACAGGCCATCGAAAAGCTGACCAAGGACCGCGATGCGGCCGTTCAGCAGGTCGCCGATGCGAAAGCAGAAGGTGACAAGGCTCTCGCGGCGAAAGACGCCGAGCTGGCCAAGAAGGACGCCGAGATCGACGATCTGAAGGCCAAGGTGCTCGATGCTGAGGCGCTTGACGCCAAGGTTCAGGCCCGTGCCGATCTGATCGATACGGCCAAGGCCATCGCTCCGTCCGTCGACACCAAGGGTGTCAGCGATGCGGGAATCAAAAAGGCTGTGGTGATCGCCATTCGTGGCGCTGAAGCGGTCCAGGACAAGGCGGATGCGTATATCGACGCTACCTTCGACATCCTGGCGGCGGACGCCTCCAAGCAAGCTGACCCGTTGGCGCGGGCACTTTCCCGGGCGACCACCGCGGACTCGACCAACCCCGAAGCGGCTCGCGACAAGGCCCATGAAGACTTCGTCGCTCGCCTCACCAAGACGGAGGCCTAAATTATGGCTGTGCTCCAATCCTCCTACTCCGATGGCATCTCTGCTTCCGTGGCAGGCCTGATCGCCAACATGGAAGCTGCGAACTGCATCTCTCGCGAGATCGAAGACACCGGCGGCGTCGGTTTCGGCAAAGCGCTCTTTCAGGGCTCGGCTGATGATGGCGTGACGGCGACGTCGAGCGCGCTGTTCGTCGGCATCTCCGTGAAGGATGTCACCGGCGATAACTCCACGGCTGACACCTACGCTCAGTACGCCAATGTCGGTGTGCTCGAGGAAGGTGTTGTCTGGGTCACTGCGGGCGGAACCGTCACCGCCGGCGCTGCGGTCAGCGTGGCTCCGGATGGCGATTTCGAAGCCGCGGCGACGGCAAACCAGACCATCGACGCCATTTTCGTTGACGGTGGTACGGCTGGCCAGCTGGTCCGCATCCGCGTCCGCTAACTCCCAACCACTTTCGGCCCGCTGTGAAGCGCGCCTTGCCCTTAGAAGGACTATTTCACCATGCCCCAGGCACTTATGGATGCTCAGTCCGCACTGAGCTTCGCTACCCGGCAGGCGGCTCACATCGAGCCGCAGGTCTATGAGACGAAATACAAGGACCTGCAGTACGCAGAACTGATCCCGATCGACACGAGCGCTGGAGATTGGGCCGACACCATCGAGTTCTACTCCATGGACAAAGTCGGTCAGGCTGCGTGGTTCAATCACAATGCTCGTGACATCCCGCGAGCGGACGTGACTCGCACCCAGCACTCCCACGAGATCCACATGGCCGCCATCGGCTATGGCTGGACCCTCGCGGAGCTGGGCAAGGCGCAACGCCTGGGCATTCAGCTTTCGGCTGATCGTGCCATGGCTGCCCGCCGAGCATACGAGGAGTTCATCGACGATATTGCCTTCAACGGTGATACCGGTAAGGGCTGGACCGGCCTTTACAACGACGCCAACGTCAACGCGGCCAACATGGCCAATGACGGCACTGGCTCCTCGCGCCTCTGGACCGCAAAAACGCCCGCATTGATCCTTCGGGACATCAATGAGGCGCTGACGGCGGCCTTCGAGGGCACCAAGCGTACCGAACTGGCCGATACGATCCTGCTTCCGCTGACCGCGTACACGTATATCGCGTCTCAGCCGATGAGCACGACCTACCCGGACAAGACGATCCTCCAGTATGTGATGGACAACAACATCTATACTGCGATCACCGGGCAACGTCTCACGATCCGTGTCGGTGACGGCCTGGAAGACGCTGGCACGTCCAGCACCGGTCGCCTGATCGCCTACCGCAAGGACCCGCAGGTTCTCAAGCTGCACCTGCCGGTGCCGCTTCGCTTCCTGCCGGTCTGGCAGACGGGCCCGATGGCGTTCGAGGTTCCCGGCTACTTCCGAACCGGTGGCGTCGAGATTCGTCTGCCGGGCGCGGTCAAGTATCGCGACGGTCTCACCGGTTAAGGCTGAGTGAAAACGGGGACGGGTTCGCTCGTCCCCGTATTCCATGCGCTTCCCCGGCTGCTGTTGTGGCAGCGGCCCGGCAAGAGCAAGGAGAACATCATGCCGATGTATTCGATCACTAATGACCGCAAGGCGGGCTCGTACGGAGTCGTCCTCCCGGGCGGGACGAAGTACGTCTATCCGGGGCAGACCATCGAGCTTGAGATGACCCCGGACCAGGCGGTCAACGCCGAGGCGGAGAACATCACCGTCGTCCCGGTCGACGCGCAAGCGCCGGAGCCGGTCGAGGGATTGACGCAGGTCGATCCGGGCGAGCAGGCCGATGCGGGTGAGAACGCGCCTGAGCCGAGTGGCGACGCTGACGATGACGCTGGCTCAGGTGAAGGCAACGAGGGCGAAGAAGGCGGTGAGGGCGATGGCGCGCCGGAGACCCCGGACCAGGCGGTCAACGCCGAGGTCTTGCTGGCCATGGCGGAAGACAAGGATGTCCACTTCTCGACATTCAAGGCCGCTGCCAGCGCCTTCCTCGGCGAGAGTTGCCCGTCCAAGAAGGGGGAGATCGTCGAAGCCCTGAAGACAGCTGGGAAGGCGTCTGAATAATGGCGTATTCCCAGCCCGATGCAGACGCGCTCCAGGCTCGCTTCCCTGCATTTGCTGATGTGGCAGATGCAACGGTTGACGCGGCTCTGGAGCGCGCGAGACGGCAGGTCGACAGCACATGGCTGGAGGACGACCGGGCGGAGGCGGAGATGCTCTTGGCGGCACACGAACTCACCCTCGATGGCCTGGGAACCGGAGCGGATGCGAAAGCCAACGCCAACGGCGCGGCGGGCTTCAAGGTGATGAAATCCGCCGATCTCACGCTTGAGCGCTTCGACACACAGAGTGGTGGAGACCTTCTGTCGACCACCCTCTACGGACAGCGCTTCAAGGCTCTGCGTCGCCGGTCTCACCCGGGCATCAAGGCAGTCTGATGAGCTTTCTCAACACTGGGATGTCGACCGTGTTCGGGGCGGCATTCTCCGGGATCTATCTGGACGCGACCTTCCGGCAGGACTCGCTCGCCAGCGACGGTGAGGGCGGCTGGGTCGTGACGACGGGGACTCCGGAGACCTGCAAAGCACACCGGCCAACGCTGAGCGCCAAGACGAGGGCCGATCTGGGCATGAGCACCGAAGAGGTCATGATCATTGTGCTGGTCTCGACGCTCGGCGTCACACCGAGCCAGGAGGACCGCATCACCTATGAGGGGCAGCTCTACGATGTTCTTGATGTGATGCAGGACGGTGCGCACAGCCAGTGGAAGCTTCGCTGCAAGGAGCGCAACGAGGGCTGATGGTGAAGATCACGGGTGCGCGACGTCATTCCCGACGGCTCCAAGCGCTCTCGGGTCCGGCTGCCCTGCAGGAGGTCGGCCGGGCGGTTTATGCCGCGTCTGATATGGCTCGCGTCGAAGCACAGCTGCTGATTTCCGAAGGGGCGGTCTCAGGCAAGGGGCACGTTGCCTCGGCCCCCGGAGAGCCGCCGAACTGGGATACAGGCCTGTTGGCCGGCGGTATAACAAACCGCAAGACGGGGCCGGCATCCGCGCTCACCGAGAGCACGGCGCCCTATGCGGCTCACCTTGAGTTGGGAACGTCGAAGATGGCGGCCCGGCCCTACATGGAGCCAGCGGCGAAGATCGTGCGCCCGAGGCTGACATTGCTGTGCACGACAGCGATCAACATAACGATCAGGAGAGGCTGATGCCGTGGATTCGTTTTACCGAGGAATGGACGTGGCGAAAGGCAAAGCACGCCGTCCAGGTCTTCAGGCCTGAACAGGTCCGCTATCTGCCGACGCCGGTTGCTGATCAGGCAGTGGCAGATGGCGCAGCCAAGCGCACGATAAAGCCGAAAGACACGAAGGTGTCCAAGTCCGGCGATGTCGAGCGTTTGGTGCTGACCGACGCCCCTTCAACGGTCGATGTGGAAGCTGACGATGGCCAACCCTGTTGATCACAGCCGCGAGGTTCGCGCAGCAATCGTGAAGAAGCTGCTGGCGACGTCGGCGGTCACCGACATCACCAGTACCCGCGTTCGCGGCATGAAATCGGCCGCAGCAGAGACGTGGCCGTTCATCCGCATCGGCGGACCGATCGCTTCGCCGTGGCAGTCCTCATGCGGTGTCGGTTCGGAAACGAGCATCACGATACATGCCTTTGCAAAGGGACCGGACGAGAACTCATGCCAGCTTCTTGCCGAGGCGATTGTTGACGCGCTGAGTGATGACACGCTGCCCCTGCCAGAGGCGACCGGCAATACCATTGGCCTTGTCTCGCTCGACTGGCGCCAAACGATCTACCTGGACGAGCCAGATGAAGACGGCTTTCACGCCGCGATCCGCTTCGACGTGATCACCAAGGAATCTGTTTCCGCCTGAGATATGGCGGATGCCCTGCACCCCGGCCTTGGGCAAGCCGAACCGCGCAGCGTCGAGAGGCGCCGCTTCCCTTAGATGGAGCCCCATAACATGGCCACTGCAACTTCCGTAGGCTTCGGCACCCAAGCGCTTCTGCTGGGTGACGGTGCCACCTCTGAATCCTTTTCCGCGCCGTGCGGAATCACCAACCTGACGAAGACGACGAACGTCAACATTGCCGAGACGCAGGTCCCGGACTGCGCGGACGTGGACGCGCTGATGCAAATCGTCCTCGATGAGGTCTCTCGCAACCACCAGATCAGCTTTTCCGGTCTTCTGACCACCGAAGCGCTTGCGACCTGGGATGCGTGGGACCGCGCTGGCGGGTCGAAGAATATCCAGTGGTTCCGCGACCTGACCTCCGGCAATGGCGGCGGCACGCTGGCCGGCGCTGCGTACCTCACGGCCTTTGAGGAGCAGGGTCAGCGCGAGGACGGGAAGTGGCAGATCAGTGGCACCGTGCGCTTCTCTGGCGCTGAAACCTGGACTCCTGCCGCGTAATGAGCACCTCAGCTGAAATCGTGCTGGGCTTCGGCGATAATCCGAAGCCCGGCTACGCCTTCAAGCTTGGATTGAAGCAGATCCGAGAGCTTCAAAAAGAGCTGGGTGACGAAGGCGTCGGTGTCATTGCTCAACGAGCAATGGCGGGCCGGTTCAACATCGATGACGTCTATCACACGATCCGTCTCGGTCTCATCGGTGGCGGCATGGCACCCACAGAGGCAACGCGCATCGTTGACACGCATGTCGACGGGTGTGCGCTGTGTCCGGATGGTGATGACGCGGCTCCGTTGCCGACGGCACAAGCCATCCTCAATGCCCTGTATTTCGGCATGGATGAGTTCCGCACGGAGGGTGGGGACGCATCGGGGGAGATGCCGAGCGGCCCGGATTTATCGACGTAGCAGACATCCAGGCCGTCTTCTTCCTCAACCACATCCCGCCTTCAGCGTGTGATGAGATGTCGCTCTATGAAGTGACCGCTCTGATGCACGCTCTCAAAAAGCGCTCGCGGTCGCCTGATGAGGCGCCCCCGGTCTCTGACGAGGACTGGCGGTCATTCGAAGACCGGGTCGCCGATGCGCTCGCCAAACAGTCCAACCACGCCCCTCAAACCACGCAATGAGGTGATTCAGCATGCCAGCTGTTGCCGATACCGTTCGCGTCGAGTTCGAGGCGAAGTGGGACAAATACATCAAAGAAAACCAGAAGAACGCGCACAAGTTCGACCAGATGATGGCCGGGATGCAGAACTCAGCCCAGCGAACCGAGCGCGCCACTATCGGCATGGGCCGCACGCTTGCGCGCGTCTTCTCCGTGGCGGCTGCCGGGCTGGTCATCCGTCAAACTGTGCGCATGGCTGATGCATGGACAAACGCCGAAAACGCTCTCGCTGCGGTGGAGCAGACAATCGGTCGGACGACGGCGTCCATGAGCGAAATCGCCGATGTGGCGACGGAGACCCGTTCGTCCTTCGAGGGTACGGTGACCCTCTATTCCCGTCTGGAGCGGGCCGCCTCTGAACTCGGCCGGTCCCAAGAAGACGTGCTGCGCGTCACCGAACTGGTGAACAAAGCCTTCATCGCTGGTGGCTCGTCTTCAAGCGAGCAGCGCTCATCGATCCTGCAGCTGTCCCAGGGCATCGCTTCGGGGGCTCTGCAGGGCGAAGAGCTTCGCTCGATCCGAGAGAACGCACCACTGGTTGCCCAGGCTATAGCGGATGCTATGGGGGTGAGCATCGGCGCGTTGCGTGATCTCGGCGCTGAGGGGCGCATCACAGGCGATATCATTCTGCAAGCCATGCTGAACGCGGGCGATGAAATCGAACGCCAGTTCAACGCCACCCGCATGACGGTCGGCCAGGCGATGACGAACCTGCAGACGGCCGCTCTCGAGGCGGTCGGCGGGATGGATGATGCCAGCGGGGCGACTGCAGGCATGGCGCGCGCTATCGATGATCTCGCCCGGACCATTCGGGAGAACAAGGAAGGGCTTGCAGAATTTGCCGGGCTCCTGGCCCAGATTGCAGGCTTCGGCGTTGCCGGGGTGTCGGCGCTTGGAAACATCTCGCAGTACGTCTCGGAGACACTGTCGCAGGGCATGTCGTCCCCGCAGTCGCTCAATGAGATCCGCCAGGAAATGGAAGCGCTGCTAGAGTTGGCCGCTGAATATGACAGGCGAGCAGCTGTCGGCGGCCGGCATACCGTCAACATTGGGCGCCTGCGCGGATCGATCGGTCAGGCAGCCATCGACCGAATTACGCAGGAGACCGGAGACATCACGAGCGCAGAAGCCGCTCTGGAGATCGTCGAGGCCTTGAACTACCGGTTCGGCGAATTGGCTGTTCGAATGCGCAATCTCCGCTCCGCTGCTGACGAGTTTACGCCGGACGGGCGTCCCATCGAGACCCCGGTGTCTGCGGAGGATCAGGCGGCCCGAGATCGCCTCGAAGCCCAACTTGAGCTTTCACTCGCGCTCTTGGCCAATGATGTCGAGCGAGCGCGAGAGCTTGAAGACCAACTCGACCTCATGAGCCGTATCGCAGCTTACGAGAAGGCCGGATACGACCTGGCTGAAGCACGCACGCGAGCCGAGTCGGACCAAACTCGCCTTGTCGAAGCGCGCGAACAGGCAATGCAGCGCGAGCTGCGTCTCGCGCGCCGGGCGGTCGACCTGGAAGTGGCACAGGCGGCGGAAAACCAGCAGGCGGTCGAAGCACTCGAGCGCGAGGCAGACTTCCAAGAGCGCATCAACCGCTATCGCGAATATGGACTGTCCGTCGACGAAGCCATTCAGCAGGCGGTGGAAGACACACACCGGATCGAAGAGGCTCGGCTGTCGACCCGGCGCCGGATGCTGAGCGATGCGCGGCTTGCCCATGAAATTACGCTTGCCGAGCTGGCCGGTCAGGAGGAGCTGGCGCGCACCCTGCAGATGCAGGAGGAGATCGAGGCGCGACGTCGCCGGTATCGCGATGAAGGTGGGCTGGATGACAGCGCCGCCGCTGAGCGGGCCCGCGGTGAAGTCAAGGCGGAGGAGGCAGCCCGGATCTACGGTGAGCACCGGAGCATCTTTGCCCGCGCTTTCTCTGATGGCATCAGAGCGGCGATGTCCGGCGATCTGCGCGGTTTCCTCCTTAACTCTCTTGGCACGATTGCTGACGAAGGTCTGCGACGTGCTGGTGAGAAGCTCTTCGATGCTCTGTTCGACGCGCCGGTAGACACGGCACGCGCTGCCGCTCAGGGGTTAGCTCAGGGTCAAGCCGCCGGAACGGCCATGGGCACGTCTATCACAGTTGCCGGGCAGAGTGCGGCGACGACGATGGCCGCAGCGATCCGCGCCGCCGGCGCACAGGCCGCCGCGGCCATGGCTTCGGCGGTTGGCGCTGGCTCCACAGCCAGCGGAGCCGCAAAGACGGCCAAGGCCTTCGCTGGCTTCTTCGGGAGCGGAGGCACAATGTCTCCGGGCCAGTACGGCTATGTCGGCGAGGCGGGCATGGAGCGGGCTTTCGCGCTCCCTGGCGGCGGCGTTCGTATCGAGCCAATGGGATCCAAGGGTGGCGCTGCGCGGGAGATCATCCGCGACCGCGTCGTCTTCGTGGGTGTCGACAAGTCTGAGTATTTCGACGTCAAGGTTCAAGAGGCTGCAGAGCCAGCTGTGGCGGCTGGAAACGCACGCACGCTCGGTGCGATTTCGAAAGCCCAGGGCGAGCAGCAGCGCGCTACGAATAGGAAGCTGAAGGGATAACCATGCCGGAGATTCTTCCTATCGAGGACTTTTATCCGAACAATCCGCGCTGGGACCGTGTCGGGGCCCGAAAGAGTGGTGGGCGGTCGCTTTCTGGCATCAGCCAACGGGCATCCACAACTGGTGGCGGGGCGCACACTGCGACGCTGCTTGTGCAACTGCGCACCGCAAACCAGCTGCGGCGGTGGCGGTCCTATGGAGCGCGCTATGCAGAGAACGGGGAGCCGTTCGAGCTGCCGTTCCTCGGCGCGGGCAAGGTACCGCTCCTCGGCGGGGCCACATATGAGGGCATCCCGCACGGCGATGGCAGCTATTTCGATGACGGCGCAGGATACGACAATGCGCCGTTGATCGAAGTATCCTTCGCGCAGGCCTACGACCTCAGAGACACCGAGGTCCAGCTCAATCTGGACAGTGAAGTCGATATTATCGGCGGAGAGCCTTTCAGCGTCATCAACTCCGACGGCGCTCGACTTCATTTCATCAAAAGCGTGACGTCGCGCACGGCAACGACAATCACCGTTAAGATCGACCCGCCGCTGCGTGCCGCTGTGACGACGGCCACTGAAGTCGACTTCGATAACCCGCGGTGCCTGATGCGTGTGGAAGATGGCTGGTATGGTCCGCTCACCCACCTGAAGTTCATGGACGCCGCACCTATTTTCGTCGAGCATTTCGACCCGCAGGCGGCTTAGCGATGGCGCTCTACACCTCAGAACAGGCCGCTATCCTGGAGAAGGGGGCTGTCCGCCCATCGATCCTATTCCGCATGGTGCTGACAGACAATGCTGTGGTTCGGCTTTGGGCCGGGTTCGGCGATCTGACCATCGACACGGACAACATCGAAGACGATGCATCCAACATCTATTACGGCGCGGGAGAGCTCGTCGATCTGCCAGTGTTCGAAGCGCTGCTCAATGGAGATGCGGACCGGGTTGAGTTTGTCCTCTCTGGCGCCGCTGTGACCAGCGAGGTCGTCAACCTATCGGACGCGGAGAGCGAGCTGGTTCGTCGGGCGAGGGTCAATGTCGGCCTCGTCATGTTCGATGAGGACTGGCAGATCGCGCTTCCGGTGAAATGGATATGGGAGGGCCTTGCGGACTCTCTCAGTCCGGCCTCGTCAGGCTCCAGCGGCGAGCGTCTGAATACGCTGCGCCTCTCTGTCGGGTCGGCCCTGACCGGTCGACGACGCCCGTCTCCGGCCTACTACACCGACCTGAGCCAACAGGCGCGATCATCGGGTGATACGTTCTGCGAGCGAGTGAACCTTTATCGCCAGGAGCAGCCAAAGCCATGGCCCCGCGCGTAGCCGATTATCTCGACCACGCCTGCCAAGCCCGCCCCGCCAATTGCGGGGCTTTTTTGTGCGGCTGGGTAGAGGTGCTGACCGGGCGCCATCCGATGCCGGGCGTCGAAGACATGGCCGTTCGAGACTGGGCTCGACACGTGCGCAACAAGGGCGGCATGGAAGCGGTGTGCAGCGAGCTCGCCGTACAGTCTGGCTTCCGGCAGATCGATGCCGACGATGCGCGCGAGGGCGATGCGGCTGTCGTGATGTCGCCCACGCATCCCACCCGCAGACGCTTGCGGGAGACACTCGCTATCGCTGTAGGGCCCGCCCCACGTTTCGCGGTGATGGCCGGCCCATTTGTCCAAGTTTCTTCATATCAACCCCTAGCCGCATGGAGGCTGGCAGATGGCTAATACTGTCGCGGCTTTCATTCAGGCGATTGGGTCCCAGGTCGGGAAGGCGGTATTCGCCATTTCCGGCTCCAAAGCGGCGGCTGATTTTGCCGCGGCGGCAACGGTGGCGGTGGTCGAGTATGCGGGGCAAGCCGCGATTGCTTTCGCCGTGTCGCGACTATTGTCTCCCAACCCAAAATCAGCAGACCAGGCGAGTATCCCGTTTCGGCAACCGGTCCCGCCAAGGCAATCCGGTTTCGGTCGGTCCCGACTTTCTGGCCCGTACATGCTCTTCGAAGAGTATGACGGGGACAGTTACGATGTGATCGCATTCCATGACGGAGAGATTGACGCCATCGAAACCCGCTTTCTGCATGATGATGTGGTGACGGTTGGGTCCGGCACGATTAGCGGCACGGGATATTCTGATGTCGTTACCTATTCGGGCTCTGGCGACCAGTACGAGAATGCGATCCGATGGAATGACAACACGGGTGCGGCGACCGAAACGGCTCATGCTGCGATAACGGACTGCCCAACGTGGGGTTCGAGCTATCGCGGCGACGGTGTCGCTTCCATCGGCCTGCGGTGCTACGCGACCAAGTCCGAGCGCTTCGCGGGCGTCTATCCTTACGGGTTGCCCCAGCCATCGGTGGTGGGCCGCTGGCAGGCTTGCTTTGACCCGCGCGTCACCGCTCACGATTCCAGCGATCGGTCGACCTGGGACTGGTCGGAGAACCCGGCCAACGAGCTTGCGACTTTCCTGATCTCGACCGACTGCGGTGGGCTTGGTCTCGATTATGACCGTCGCCTCGCGCCCTCAATCGATTACTGGAAGGATGCGGCGGACGTCTGTGATGAATCCGTCTCATTGAAGGCTGGAGGCTCTCATGCCCGCTATGCTGCAGGCGGCGGCTTCCAGCATGACAATGATCCGATTGAGGTAATCCGAAACCTGCTGGACAGCATGGATGGATGGCTGGCAGAGGCTGGTGATGGCTCGCTCATTCTGCGCGCAGGAAAGTTCGAGACGCCGACCGTCACCTTCACCGATGACCACATCATCGACTTCTCCTGGACCAAATATCGGCCGGACGAAGACGCAGAGAATGAGTGGGTGGGCAAGTATCCGTCACCGGACCATCTCTACAAGGAGGTCGATTCCGATCCGTGGCAAGACAGCTCCGAGATCACGGCGCAAGGGGCCGTGCG
>Ga0070726_10001017_pt1 | contig 30198 bp, 30 predicted proteins | sample tdAd471_FD_67275 | JGI IMG/M metagenome (GOLD analysis project Ga0070726, IMG submission 67275) | Marine sediment microbial communities from the Atlantic coast under amendment with organic carbon and nitrate - tdAd47.1 | ecosystem: Environmental > Aquatic > Marine > Coastal > Sediment | place...
TTGACTTCGTCGATGCTCTCGCCCAGGCCGAGCATTAATCCGGACTTGGTAACAACTTGTGGTACACGTTCCTTGTACCGTTTCAGCAGCTCCAGCGACCAGCTGTAATCCGCGCCCGGCCTGGCCTTGCGATACAGCCGGGGGACCGTTTCCAGATTGTGATTGAAAACGTCCGGCGGCGTGTTCTGCAGGATCTCCAGGGCGATATCCATGCGGCCACGAAAATCGGGAACCAGGACCTCTACCTGGATACGGGGATTGCAGCGCCGGGTTTCGTCGATACAGCGGGCGAAATGATCAGCGCCACTGTCCTTGAGATCATCCCGATCCACCGAGGTTATCACCACGTAATCCAGCCCCATTTCGGCAATGGCCTCGGCCAGTTCCCGCGGCTCATCAACATCCAGGGGTCGGGGTTTGCCGTGGGCCACATCGCAGAACGGACAGCGCCTGGTGCAGATGTCGCCCATGATCATGAACGTCGCCGTTCCGTTGTTGAAGCATTCTCCAAGGTTGGGACACGAGGCTTCCTCGCACACTGAAGCGAGCCGGTGCTGCCGAAGTTTCTGCTTGATGTGCTGAACCCGTGGCGATGTGGGCACACGGACCCGTATCCAGTCGGGCTTGCGGGGCAGTTCCTCGGTGGGAATCACCTTGACCGGTATGCGCCTGACCTTGTCCGCACCACGCAGCTTTTCGCCCTCAACCAGCACGTTGCGCCGTTTCGTTTGTGACATTACACAATTCCTGTCATTGTCGTATGTTGATCGATACTTTCATGTCCCAGCCGGTGCGCCAGCCCATCCGCCAGCCGCGTTGCCGTTCGTTGCATCAGCCGGTTACGATCGCCAACCAGGTCTGCCAGCTGAACCACCCGGAGGTCCTGGTGACCACAAGGATTGATGCGCTTAAAGGGTTCCAGGTCCATATCGACGTTCAGGCTGAGACCGTGATAACTGCGTCCCTTGCGTATCCGCAGTCCCAATGATGCTATTTTAGCACCATCCACGTAGACTCCGGGCGCATCGGACCTGGCCTCCCCGGCAATATTCAGCTCACCCAACAGGTCGATGATGCTGTTTTCAATCAGGCTCACCAGCTGTCGCGCACCCAGTTTACGCCTGCGCAGTCCAAGCAACAGGTAAATCACCAGCTGTCCCGGGCCGTGATAGGTGACCTGTCCGCCTCGATCGGTTTGCACAACCGGAATTCTGCCCGGGTCCAGCAGGTGTTCCCGCCGTCCGGCCTGGCCCAGGGTGAAAACGGGTTTGTGACTCAGCAGCCATAGCTCGTCACCCCGCCTGTTCTCCGGATGATCGGCGATGTACTGCATCGCCCGCCAGATGGGCACGTAGTCCTGCAGACCGAGTCGTCGAACCGTGAGGAAATCATCGGCAGCGGCTGACGGATCGAGGGGCTGCAGTTGGTGAGATTTATAGTCGGCAAGTAACAACGGGATTCCGCCACCGGGCGATACAGGGAACTTAGGGAACCTTAGAGTACGATTTTAACGCTTTCCTGGTCCATGAGCTCCCTGAAAATTGCTTCCAGCTGCTGTTCACCCGTGGCCTCGATGACCACGGTTATGGATAAGTAGTTACCCCTGGCACTGGCCCGCTCGGTAATCCTGTGTTCAGGCACTGGACTGGCGTGGCGGTGAATTATTGCCAGTACTTCCGTTTGAAACGCGTCGCTGGCAGTGCCCATTACCTTGATGGGGTAATCACAGGGAAACTCGATCCTGGGCGGTTCCTGGTCTATTTCCGTAAATCTCATGACATGGTCTACCGGACTAGCTGAACAGGTTGGTGAACATCAGCGTCAACCAGTCGATGAAGCGTTTGACGAAACCCGCTCGCTCCACGGACTGCAGGGCGATCACTTCCCCCTGGTACAGCAGGTCGTCTTCCAGCACGACGTTGATCGTTCCCATAACCTGTCCCTGTTCCAGTGGCGCGGATATCACTTCGGCCAGTTCCAGTGAGGCACTCATTTCCTCTGCCTGACCCCTGGGAATGGTGATATAAACCTCGTCGCTGATGCCGAGATCGACGGCATTCTGCTGGCCCGACCAGACCTTGGCGTTGCTTACCATCTGGTTGGCGTCATAGAGCTTGTGGGTTTCGTAGTAGCGGAACCCGTAGGTCAACAGTTTCTGTGTCTCGATTGCCCTGGCCTCTTCGCTGGCAGTGCCCATTACCACCGAAATCAGCCGCATATCGTCACGCTCCGCCGAGGCTACCAGGCAATAACCCGCTGCTTCCGTCCAGCCGGTTTTCATGCCATCGACATTGCGGTCCCGAAACAGCAGCGTATTGCGATTGGGCTGGCGAATACCGTTGTAGGTGAATTCCCGCTCGGCGTACATGGCGTAATGATCCGGGTGGTTCAGGATGGTGGCCCGGGCCAGCGTGGCCAGATCCCTGGCCGACATGCGGTTGTAGTACATCTCGGTATCAAGGCCGCTGGCATTGGCGAACGAGGAATCACGCATGCCCAGCACCTCGGCATACTGGTTCATCATGTCGGCAAAGGCATCTTCACTCCCGGCGATGTGTTCTGCGATAGCAACACTGGCGTCATTGCCGGACTGGATAATGATGCCCCGCATCAGGTCTTCGACGCTGACCTGGGTATCCACCCCCACGAACATCTTGCTGCCTTCCATGCGCCAGGCCTTCTCGCTGATGTGGACCATGTCATCCCAGGCGAGATTGCCGAGCTGGATTTCCTCGGCAGCTATATACGCGGTCATTATCTTGGTCAGGCTGGCCGGGGGCAGGGCTTCGTCGGCATTCTCCTCGACGATGACATGCCCGGTTTTGGCATCCAGGAGAATGTAGCTGCTGGCAGCGATATCTGGCGCCCGGGGAATAATGGCCGGTGCCGCAGCCACGGAAAGGGTCAACCAGAACAGGGATATCCCGATCAGCGCACTCGCTGCAATGCGTGATCCGGTTTCAAGTACCATTTTTGTGAAAAACATCGTGTATTTATCCATGTAGTCCAGTTCTATCGCTTTACTGAAAGAGTGTGTCAAGGCTGGTCCGGCGAAGAAAACTCACAGACACGGCAGCATTGCCCTCCCGGGTGGCCCGTGTCAGGCCGGCTGCCATTAATCAATCACAGTGTACGGACTGCCCAGGTTGGCGGCAACCACACGCTCCCGGATGACCCGAATTTCATCGTCGTCAGCTATCGGGCCGACCCGCACCCGGTGCAGTACCTGGTCGGCATTACCTGCCACCTCCTCGATAAAGACCGGCAAAACCGTAAATTCCTGCAATTGATCACTCAGCCGGCGGGCAGCCGCGGCGCTGGTAAAGGCGCCCACCTGCAGATACCGCCTCGGCGCCGAGGATATCGCGGCCAGTGTTGTCGTTTCCCTATCGCTGCCACCTGCCCGGTATTCCTGGAAATTGACCGGTGGGAGTATGGCTTCCAGCTGTACCCGGGCCGTACCCCGGGCGGCGTAACCCAGTTTGACGGCGGCGGCATAGGACAGGTCTATGAGTCGATCCCCATGAAACGGCCCCCGGTCATTGACCCTGACGACAATGGAGCGATTGTTGTCCAGGTTGGTGACCCGCAGAAAGCTCGGAATCGGCAGTGTCTTATGGGCAGCGGAAACCTTGTACATATCGAAAATTTCACCATTGGACGTCCGGTGTCCGTGAAATTTTTCACCGTACCACGAAGCAACACCCCGTTCCCGGTAGCCCTCTTCGCTGGCCATGACCCGATAGGTCCTGCCAAGCACGGAATAGGGACTTCGATTGCCTGCCTGAGTCCGTGTCACCGGCTCCGGAACCACTTCCGGAATTGCCGCAATATCCAGCGAACCCCGGGTCGGCGCCCGATCCTGGTCGATGGTATAGCGGCTGCTGGAAGCCGGGTACTCGGGAGAACCGGAGCAGGCAACCAGCACCCAGACGACGGACATCGCCATCAAGCGCACGATTTGCTTATTTGCGGAACTACCGGCCATACAAACGCCTGATCTCCTGGTCCTTTTTCCTAGGCACTTCTATTACTTTGGGCACTATTGATGACACGTTCAATTTTTACAGGCCTTATCTGGCGGCCGCTGACAAACAGCATCCAGGACACCGGGCTGCAACTCCCATGGAGCCGCCCCGGTAATTACCAACCCTGAATTACATAACGGCGCAAATCCTGAGTTTTTTAACTCGACTGAATGATTTTTGCCAGATCCACCAGCGGCTTAAGACAGATTGCCACTTTTCCGTCAGTTCCCGGCCAGCTGACCACCGACAGTTCGTCGCATTTCTGCCACAATCCCCGCAGGTCAGGCAATTGGCCTGCGTCCGTTGGCAGAAATCGACATCAGTATGCCGAAGCCGACGAACAGCGTCAGTATCGCGGTCCCGCCGCGACTCATTAACGGCAGGGGCAGGCCGATTACCGGGACCAGTCCGGACACCATGGCCATGTTGACAAAGACATAGAAAAAAAACGTCAGCGTTATACTGCCCGCCAGCAATCGGCTGAACATATCTGCAGCATAGAAAGTAATATAGAATCCGCGAATCAACACGAAAAGATACAGCAGCACCAGCAGCAGCACCCCCAACAGGCCGAACTCCTCGGCCAGCACCGCCAGGATAAAATCGGTATTGCTCTCCGGAATGAAGTCCAGCTGTGACTGTGCGCCGTTCAGCCAGCCTTTTCCGTACAGCCCCCCGGAGCCAATGGCTATCTGCGACTGTATGATGTTGTATCCTGCCCCGGTGGGATCACGATAGGGGTCGAAAAAAGTCATGATCCGGTTGCGCTGGTGCTCCTGTGCCAGGAACAGGTACCAGGCCGGAGATGCCAGTAACGCGCCCAGGCCACCCGTCATCACGAGCTTCCAGGACACCCCGGCCAACAGTACGACAAACACACCGGACATGGTGATCATTATCGCCGTACCGGTATCGTTCTGCGTCACGATCAGCCCGGCGGGAATCAGTATCATGGCCGCAGCCCAGAACAGGTGCTTGAACCGGGGCGGAAGTGGTCGACTGCCCAGGTACCAGGCCAACATCATGGGCACCATGAATTTCATGATTTCCGAGGGCTGGAATCTGGGCAGTCCGGGTAGATCCAGCCAGCTCTTCGCGCCGTTCACTTCGACCCCGAAGAACAGCACCAGTAACAGCAAGGTCAGTCCGCCGACGTACATCGTGGGCGCCCAGCGCCGGTAGAAATGGGCATTGAACTGCGCCACCACCAGCATCACCACGAATGCCATAGCCAGCGCCATGGCCTGACGACGGACTTCCGCCAGGTTTTCACCGCTGGCGCTGTACAGGACCATCAATCCAAAGGCACCGAGCAGCATCAGGGCCAGAAGCAATGGCGGGTCCAGCCGCAGAAACTGCCAAACGGAAAACCCGGCCCGGCGTTCGTCGGGGTGATCTGAAAGCTGTCGAGTAAAATCCTGGTTAATCATTCAGCAGCAACACTGGACGATGCCAGCTGATCTTCCGGCTCTTCGGGAAGTGCCAGGTCGAGATTGAGAATGTCCAGCAGATAAGTGTCGGTAATCTGTTTGGCGATTGGGCCGGCAACGGAGCTGCCATGTTCGCCGTTTTCAACAAACACCGCCAGCGCGATCTGCGGACGGACTTCGGGATGCAGGGCCGGCGCGAATGACACAAACAGACCATGGTCCTTGTGGATATCTGCGACTTCGATGTCTGCACTCTTTCTGATGTCCTGGGCAATACTCACCACCTGGGCGGTGCCGGACTTGCCGGCCATCCTGTAAGTCATGTCCGGATCAGCCTGGGCAATGGCCTCGTAAGCGGTACCATAATCCCTGAAAACAGAACTGTAGGGGCGGTGCACCACCATCGTCATCGCCTCTTCCACGTAATTCCAGTAGTCGGCATCCGCCAGTTCCACGTGGGGCAGATGGCTGGTTTCCTGCGGCTGGTACGATTCGTCCTCCACGGCTTTTAGCAACCGCGGCTGCACGATCCTGCCCTTGTTGGCAAGGATGGAAACGCCGGTGGCAAGCTGGAGTGGCGTCACCCACATGTAGCCCTGACCAATGGACGAACTGATGGTATCACCCTGGTACCAGGGCTCCCCCCGGCTATCCATTTTCCACTCGCGGGAAGGCAGGACGCCTGTCCGTGCATAGGGAATATCCAGTGCCAGGTTCTGGCCGAAACCGAAACGGGACATGAAATCATGGATCGTATCGATTCCCATCCGGTTGCCGAGGTCGTAGAAAAACGTGTCACAGGACTGGTAAATGGCCTTTTTCAAATCGGTATGGCCGTGACCACCGCCGATAGGAGTACGGAATGTATAGTCGTTCCAGCGGTAGCGGACACCGGGCAAACGAAAATACCCTGGATCCTCGATAGCGAATTCGTAGTCGATAAATTCATGGTGCAGGCCACCCAGACCGATGAACGGCTTTACCGTTGAACCCGGTGGGTAGGGGTTGGTGGATCGGTCAAACAGTGGTGTATTGACCTTGTCGGTAACCAGCTTACTGAAATCCCGGCTGCTGATTCCGGTGACAAACAGGTTGGGATCGAAGCCTGGCTTGCTTACCATGGCCAGGATACCTCCCGTTTCGGGGTCTATCGCCACCACCGCACCCCGAAAATCACCGAGGGCCTTTTCCGCTGCGATCTGCAGTCTGGCATCCAGGTGCAGGGTGATGTTCCTGCCTGCCACCGGGTCGGTCCGGTCCAGAACGCGCATCACCTGGCCACGGTTATTTTTTTCCACGGTTTCGTAACCCACCTGTCCGTGCAGCAGGTGTTCATAGGTTTTTTCGATACCGATCTTGCCGATGTGGTTGGTACCACCATAGTTTTCGCGCTCATCGTCGCCCATGGCATCCAGTTCTTCACGGTTTATTTCCGCCACGTAGCCAACGGTATGGGCCGTCAGGTTTTCCAGGGGATAATGGCGAACCAGCTGCGCTTCTATGGAAAACCCGGGGAGTCGGTGCTGGGCCACGGCTATCCTGGCCATTTCCTCTTCGCTGAGCTTGTAGCGAAGCAATACCGATGAATGAGGAATGCGGCGACGACTGAGGCGATTCTTGAAAAGCTCCACATCGCTGGCAGACAGGTCGATTATGTCAGCCACGTGATCCAGTGAACGGTCCATATCGTCCACCAGTTCCCGCACCACGGTCAGGTTGAATATCGGCTGATTATCGGCCAGCAGTTCGCCGTTGCGATCGAATATCAGCCCCCGGGTAGGCGGCACGTACTGGGAGTGGAGCCGGTTGTCGTCAGACCTGGCGGCAAAATAGTCGTAGCGCAGCACTTGCAGATTGACAAGCTGCACCGCCAGCATCAGAAACAGTGCGCCTACCACCAGGCCGGCTACTGCCAGCCGACGGTTCACCAGGCACTTCTCGCTCTCATGATCCTTGACCTGCCATTTTTCTGCCATAGTTCGAGATGGATACCGCGTAATTGAGCTTTATCTGTTAATCGGCTGTGGAGGATTACCCTGTAGCCGGTCTCATCTGAATTATGACAACAAACCGGCCAATAAGTTTGGGAATCGGTAACCAATTAAGGACCCGCTGAATAATCGGGGAAATTCACTGGTTTTCAGGCGAGCACTCCGATGAGGTGCCTTGCCGCCGGCATGCGTCGGCCTGTCAAGGCGAGGCAACAAGGGCAGTGGGCCCGCCTGCAAGTCCCTTCCGGCGGGACCTGTCGGGCACCACTGCGGCGTTGTCGCGCCCGGCAGGGGCGACGGCCATTTCCTGCCCACGACGCCTCAGGGAGGCGCCCCACAGACTCCCGCAGCGCACTTCCATGATTATTCACAGGATGCTTAAGTTTACCGTATTTCAGCGCTCGTTTTTAGAGCCAGATCTCACTAGCCAGGCCCGAACTGACGGCAGGTACCGTCTGATCAGGCACTATTCCCGGTGGTAGGGATGATTGTTCAGCAGGGTCCAGGCGCGATAGAACTGTTCGGCAAGCACAATGCGTACCAGGGGATGCGGCAGCGTCAGGTCAGACAGGGACCAACGCTCTGCAGCCCGGTCCATCAGCGCCGGACTCAGCCCGTCCGGGCCGCCGACCAGCAGCGCCACGCTGCTACCTGCGGACCGCAGTCGGTCCAGGCGGTCGGCCAGGCCACGCGTGTCGAATTTTCTACCCTCGACATCAAGGGCAACGAGATAGTCACCCGGCTCCAGCCTGGCCTCGATGGCCGCCGCCTCCCGGTCCAGGGCCTGGGCCACGCCGATGGACTTTCCCCGGCGTGCCAGCGGCACCTGGTGTATCTGCAGGGCGAAATCAGCCGGTAACCTGCGGGTATATTCCAGCACACCGGTGTCTACCCAGGACGGCATGCGGGTGCCGACTGCCAGCAACCTGAATTTCACCTTTTGACTTTGCTCTCGTTTTCCGGCGCAAAGTTCCACAGATCTTCCAGGTTGTACAATGCCCGGACGGGAGCCAGCATGATGTGCACGACGACACCTCTCAGGTCCACCAGCACCCATTCCGCCTGCATGCGGCCCTCGGTGCCTGCCACCTCGGCCCCGGATTCCTTGGCCTGTCTGACCACCGCATCAGCCAGCGCCTTGATGTGCGTGCTGGATGTGCCCGTGGCTATTACCATGTAGTCCGTTATCTGCGTCAGGTTGCTGACGTCGATGCTTACCACGGACTGTCCTTTCAGTTCCTGGAGCGCGTCGACGACCAGGTCTGCCAGTTCTTTACTAGTCACATCATTCTCGTTAGTCAGTTAATGGGTTACTGCATTGCGATAAAGCTGATGCTGTCGCAGGTAGTGGGCAACGGCCGGATCCAGGAGATTGTCCAGTGGCTGATTACTGTCGATGCGCTGACGCACGAGACTCGAAGACATCGGGCTGTCCAGGCCGGGCATCTGGAATACCAGGCCGGACTGTGCCGCAAACAGTCGGGCTCGATCCGTCACCCGTCGGCCTTTAACCGCTTCCTCCAGGTCGGCGCCAGGGCTGTCGCTGAATCCGGGCCGTCGGATAACGATGAAATGACAGAGTTCGAACAGCTGACGCCAGCGATGCCAGCGATCCAGGGTCGAAAATGCATCGCTGCCCAGGATAAAGTAAAGATCAGATCCGGGAAACTCCGCCTGCAGTTCCGACAAGGTATCGACGGTGTAAGAAGTCCCGGCGCGCCTCACCTCGCGATCGTCCACGACCAGCCGGGTGTGATCTCGGGTAGCCAGTTGCAACATGTCGAGGCGCTGTTCAGCCGAACAAAGGGTCAAATCCCTGTGATTGGGAACGCCACAGGGAACCAGCCTCACATGGTCAAGATCAAGAAAATCGCAGGCGTTGCGGGCAACCGTCGTATGGCCGAGGTGGACGGGATCGAACATGCCTCCCATGATACCGATGCGCATCCTCATTTTCTGGTGTGACCGTCACCGAGGACAATGTATTTCTGCGATGTCAGTCCTTCCAGACCCACCGGTCCCCGGGCGTGAAGCTTGTCCGTGGAAATCCCGATTTCTGCGCCAAGGCCATATTCGAAACCATCGGCAAAACGGGTCGAGGCATTGACCATCACCGAACTCGAATCCACTTCCCGCAGAAAGCGCTGCGCGTTGATAAAATCTTCGGTGACAATGGCATCCGTGTGATGGGAACCATAGGTATTGATATGGCCGATCGCCTCGTCGACATCCTCCACCACCCTGATGGAAAGCACAGGGGCCAGGTATTCTTCTTCCCAGTCCTGCTCGCTGGCAGGAATCGCTTCCGGCAGAATCGTCCGGGTTGACTCGCAGCCGCGCAACTCGACCTGATGTTCCCGTAGTTGCTCCGCCAGAACGGGCAGCACCGCGGAGGCTACTGGTCTGGCTACCAACAGGGATTCCAGGGTGTTGCAGGTACCATATCGCTGGGTCTTGGCATTAACCGTCAGCTTCACCGCCTTGTCCAGGTCGGCATGGTCATCGATAAACACGTGACAATTACCATCCAGATGCTTGATTACCGGCACCCTGGCATCCCTGCTGATTCTTTCGATGAGCCCCTTGCCGCCGCGGGGCACTATCACATCCACGAACTCGGGCATGGTGATCAGCCGGCCAACCGCCTCCCGGTCCGTAGTTTCGACAACCTGGACAATATCAGGATCAAGCCCGGCCTGCTGTAAACCCGCAGCGATACAGGCAGCCACTGCCTGGTTCGAATGGATGGCCTCGGACCCGCCGCGAAGAATGGTGGCATTACCGGATTTCAAACAGAGACTGGCTGCCTCGCAGGTCACGTTGGGTCGGGATTCGTAGATAATGCCGATGACGCCCAGGGGTACCCGCATTCTGCCCACCTGGATACCACTGGGTCGATACTTCATTGCGGAAATCGCGCCTACCGGATCATCGAGACCGGCCACCTGTCGCAGCCCGGCGATCATGGTATCGATCCGGGCAGGCGTCAGTTCAAGCCGGTCCAGTAACGGCGCGTCCAGATTTTTTTCCCGGCCCGCCGCCAGATCCAGGCTGTTGGCCTCCATCAATGGGCCGCGGCTGCTGTCGATGGCATCGGCGATGGCCAGCAGGGCAGTGTTTTTCTGGGCAGTAGTGGCCCGGGCAATGCGGTAGGATGCGCTTCTGGCCCGTCGACCCAGATCTTCCATGTACTGCGCAATATCAAGTATTGCGGCATCTTCCATCTTTAACATGGGTTCTCGTTCTCCAGGGTGCTGGCGGAAGGAACCGTCAGCCGTGGAGCGCAGCCCCGTCCGGCAATCGGGTTCCAGATTGCCCGATTATAGCGCAATTGGACCAGCGGCAGCGAAGGCCCGCCGGTCCGGATAAGTCCATAGCGGTTAGACAGGCTACGATAATTCCGATTATGCTTACATCCAGTGTCCTGTTCGGACAGGACACAAGCGAATTACACACCTGTCAATCGTAGACCAACCAGCACGCGGAGCCCGATGAAGCCTGACCAGTCCGACCCCGACCTGACTGCTGCCGAGGCACAGCCCGGCCTGTTTCAGGCCCTGACGCCGGTACTGGTTATGGTGAGCCTGCTGGCTTTTTCCGTTTACCTGTTTGGTGAAGATTCCAGCTACGGTCCCAACCAGATTGCCCTGTGCATCGGTGCCGTAATTGCTGCCCTGATCGGCTGGCGTAACGGGATCAGCTGGACTGCCCTGGAAACCAGCATGGTCCAGGGTATTACCGTCGCGCTGCGGGCAATTCTGATTCTGTTTACCGTTGGCCTGCTTATTGGCAGTTGGATCATGGCAGGGACGGTTCCCTCGATGATCTACTACAGTCTGCTGATTCTCGATCCGTCCATATTCTATGCGGCCAGTTGCGCCATCTGTGCCGTTGTCGCCCTCAGCATCGGCAGTTCCTGGACAGTGGCCGGAACCATTGGTGTTGCACTCATCGGCGCAGCAGGAGGTATGGGACTCTCGCTGGAAATGACCGCCGGCGCAATCATCTCCGGCGCCTATTTTGGCGACAAAATGTCACCGCTGTCAGACACCACCAACCTGGCACCGGCGGTGGTGGGCACGGACCTCTTTACGCATATTCAGCACATGCTCTGGACCACGGTGCCCAGCATCTGCATCGCGCTGTTTCTGTACCTGGTGATTGGCCTGAATATCGAGGCCACCTCCGAGGCTACTGAACTGCAGACGACGCTGGCAATGCTGCGTGCCAATTTCCGCATAAACCCGTTCATGCTGCTGCCGGTGGTGGTTCTTCTGGTCATGGCCAACAAGAAGTTCCCTCCCCTGCCCACCATTCTCAGCGGCGCGCTGGTGGGCATGGTGTTTGCCTTCACCTTCCAGCAACCGGCAATCCAGCAGATGGCCACTGAAATGCAGCATGACACGCTGGCCGCCGTAAAAGGAATGTGGCAAACCCTGTTTGACGGCTACAATATTAACAGCGGTGACGCCGCCATTGACGACCTGCTGTCCCGTGGCGGCATGAGCTCGATGCTGAACACGGTATGGTTGATCCTGTGTGCCATGATTTTCGGCGCCCTGATGGATCGAACCGGCCTGATCCAGGTGCTGGTCAAATATGCGCTGTCCACGGTTCGCGGTACCGGCAGCCTGGTTATAACCACGCTGTTGACCTGTATCGGTGCCAACATCATTGCGTCGGATCAGTATATTGCCATCGTGCTGCCTGGCCGCATGTACAAACTGGAGTTTCAGAAGCGGGGCCTGGATGTTAAAAACCTGTCCCGCACGCTGGAAGACGGCGGCACGATCACTTCGCCGCTGGTGCCCTGGAATACCTGTGGTGCATTTATGAGCGGCACGCTGGGGGTGGCGACATTCGCATACCTGCCCTTCTGCTTCTTCAACCTGATCAATCCGCTGATGAGCGCGGTTTACGGCTTGTTGAATTTCCAGCTTACACCGGCGGATGACATGGACGGCGTGGCGGAAAATAAACCGGCTTAAACACGACACCCTGGCAGTTGCAGCCACTGCCGCCCTGCGGTCAACCCGTCAATTCTTATTGAGCCTCTGTTCAGGGCTGAAGTTTCAGTTCAACGATATTCCCTTCCGGGTCGTTAATGTACACCGACTTGCTGAAACCGGTGGCGCCGTACCGCGTCACCATTTCGCTGGCTTCGAGGCCATGGTCTGCCAGGAAATCAAGCAGTTGCTGTTCGTCGACATCTGCGACGGTCAGGCAGAAGTGTTCCAGGTTGCGACCATCCTGGCTCGGGGGTTTACCTCCAAGCCGACCGAGTTCACTGTCCACCGGTACGATATCAATCAGGGAATGGCCCGCCCGCAACTGTAACAGACCTACCTCCGGCGGCAATTCCCGCTCCAGGGGACACCCCAGGATACCCTGGTAAAAATCAAGCATTTCCCGGGTTCGGGTTGTACGCAGAACAATGTGGTCAAGGCCTAGAATTTTCAACATGACTTTTCTGATTTTCTGTTTTAGCTTTCTGATATAGTTTTCATATCGTTCGTTCTATATTTGATTGGTCAGACTTAATTCTGAAGGATAGGGACTCATGTACCAGGAACGCTCGATATACTCGTTCGGATTTCTGCGAAAATGGTGGTTCAGCAGGGTTATAGGTACGATTAGAGGCACGATACCGTTTCGATAGGATTCAATACACTGCACGAGTTCCTGCTTGTCCTCACTGTCCAGGTTCTGCTTAAGATATCCCTGGATATGCTGGAGTACATTGACGTGATTCCCCACGGTAGCGATTTTTTTTAAGGCAGCCATCAGGGAGCGAAGATATTCCGGCGCCATCTGCTCCAGATTGTCTTTGCGAATATCAGCAACCAGCTTGCCAAGCTCGCGGTAGTCCTGTTGATCGTGGCTCATGATGATGAGTTTGTGGCGTGCATGAAAATCCACCAGCTTGTGCACCGTGATTCCGGATTCCACAAGCTTTTTCCAGCGCCACATGACATAGACACGCTGTATGAAATTCTCCCGCAGACGGGAGTCTCCCAGCCTCCCCTCCTCTTCCACGGGGAGACTGGGAAAATTGCTCATCATCCTGGCCGCATAGATGCCGGCGCCGTCATTGAAAGGCATTCCCTTGTCGCTGTAGACCTTGACCCGCTCCATGCCGCAGCTCGGGGAAGCCCGCTTCAGAATATAGCCGCAAAGGTGCTGCTGCCACTGGGCCTGCTGGTCGGCAATGTTCACCAGGGGATCGGTGTAATCCTTACTTTCGTCCACGGAAGACACGCAGTGTATCTGATCACTTCCCTGTTTGCGGACCAGGCGAATGGGTTTGCGAGGAATGCCCAGGCCGATTTCCACTTCGGGACAGAACGGACGAAATTCAAAGTATTCACCCAACGTCTGTTGAACGTAGGAGTGCTGCTTGTGACCACCGTCAAACCGCACATTCTCGCCCAACAGACAGCTGCTTATACCTACCGGGATTTTTTGCATCTTTAACTGTCCTGCCCGCCGGATTGCTCACCCACTTCGCGTTGGCGGAAACCGGCTTCTATTTCTTCAACAAAGCTGTCCACGATGGCGCGAAATCCCGGGGCATACCAGTCCCGCGTGGCAATCCACTGCCTCCTGGCAGATTCTTCCTGCATCAGGGCCCGCCAGCGCAGCATCCGTGGTTCAAATTCCTCGGCATCAAACAGGCCACGCTGGTACTGGTAGTAGGAGTTCTCCCATTCACGCCATACCCCGGCCAGAAAATATCCATACATTACCCGATGTTCCGGCTGCATGTTCTGCAGACCCTGGCCGGCAGACACGATGGCAACTGCCATCTCCGGCTCGGTGGTCACCCACTCGGAAAACATCATCTGCTTATCGGTAATGGCGTCCCGGGCCTGGGAGTGCATCATTTCAGTGTTCTGGCGGATTTCCAGGGCCAGGAACAGAATACCGAGAATAACGCCGATACTGGCGGCAATGTTCACTCCATTTTCAATTTTTTTCATCGTGTCTTCCGTTACGCACCGGGTTCAGAAATCCGGTAATTACAGCCGCTCAACGGCTGGATGTTCGGCACTGGCATTCTCATGAAACATGTCGTCAAGAAAAATCGCCAACTCGGTTGCCGACAGTTCGGCAGGTATTACCAGATCCAGGACCCGGGAGGATTTGCCTTCCGTGCTAATCCGGTAAAGATGCCATTCACCGGCGTGACGCTCAACCCGCATCACAACGCCGAATACATTGAAGAAATAACGCTCAACCTGGTTGTTCGGACTCATAGAGCAGGGATTGAATGGACAACTCACCGGCAATGAGCCGGTCCTTGTGGGTTCTGCGCAGCTGCTTGACCCGGTACTCAGCGGCAGAAGCCTGACTTCGATCATCGAATCCGCAGCGAAACACCAGTTCCACGGGGGTTCGGCCCCGCAGGGCCTTGGCTCGCCGCCGCCCACAGCTATTGTGTTCCGCAAGCCGCCTGGGCAGGTCAGTGGTAATGCCCGTGTAGAGCCGATTGTCGGCGCTGCGCACCATGTAGAGTATCCAGCCATGGGCGCCGTCCCTGCCTGGATTGCCAAGGGCCGTATTCACGACTTCAGTATCCAGCCATCGCCGTTTTTCGTCACCCGCGATTCCCCCTTGAGCTTGATGAGATGGGCTTCCAGCGTCTTCCGGGCCCATGGCAGCAAGTGAGGCGCCACGTCGTCATACACCAGTCTTGTCAGCTCTTCTGTTGCCACCTCCTTATTTAGCGGCATGGCGTGCAATATCTTGTTTTCCCGCCGCATACGATGAGCCAGTAAGTCCCGGATAGCTACCTGGGGGTGCGGAATGAGACTGCCATGCCCCGGAGCCAGGTAGTCCAGCGGGTATTCAAGTAACAGGTTCAATGACTGCAAATAGTCGGCCATGTCACCATCCGGAGGAAGAATAACAGAGGTCGTACCCTGTAGAATATGATCACCGGTAAACAGCAGATTTTCTTCCCGCAACAGGTAACAGAAGTGATTGGATACGTGTCCGGGCGTATGAACCAGCTCCATGCTGAATTCTCCATCGCCAATAACTTCGCCATGCCGGTATTCGCGGGTCGGTGCAAAACTGTAATCATGGTGTCCACCTTCCGGTGCCGGGATGCCGACAAGTTCAGCACCTGTTTGCCTGGCCAGCATTGCCGCCCCGGGAGAATGGTCGGCATGGGTGTGGGTGACGAATATCCAGCGCAGCGTGCGGTGTGAGATAGCTGCCTGGATGGCAGCGACGTGGCGATCGTCCGCGGGCCCTGGATCAATCAGCGCCAGCTCCCGGCTGCCCACCAGGTAGGTGTTGGTGCCGGGACCGGTCATGGGTCCGGCGTTCGGTGCCAGCAATCGTGTAACCGGCACCACAGTGCCCGCTACTACAACCGCCTTGCCCACCTTCAACTCGGTCATCTTCAGCTCCTTCCCGGCAAGCACGGACGGGTCAGGGGGATTTCCAATTTCGACTGGTTTTTACCAGCGTTTCGCGTTATAAATGCCGCCCTGAAAATTGGCCTGGTCTATGCCAACACCTCTCTCGCACGCGCGACCAGTCGAATTTCTGAATTCAAACACCCGCAATCGCCCGGAAACGCTACATGTTTACAATCCGAACCTACAACAATATTGCCGATAAAGGCCTGGACCGATTCAACCTCGACCGATTCAACGTTTCACCCAGCGCTGAAAACGCCGACGCAATATTGCTGCGCAGTGAAAAACTCGCTGCTGATATTATCACGCCGGCTTTGAAAGCGGTGGCCAGGGCCGGGGCCGGCGTCAACAATGTCCCGGTGGCAGACTGTTCGGCTGCCGGCGTCGTGGTTTTCAATACCCCCGGCGCCAATGCCAATGCAGTCAAGGAACTCGTGTTGTGCGGACTGTTATTGGGATCCCGGGGAATTCTTCCGGGCATAGAATTCGTCAAATCCCTCACCGATATGACTGACAACCAGGCCATGTCGAAGCTTCTCGAGGCTGAGAAAAAACGCTTCAAGGGCAGTGAAATCGCGGGCAAAACCCTCGGCGTAATCGGACTCGGCGCGATAGGTTCGCTGGTGGCTGAAATGGCCATCGGGCTGGGTATGACTGTTCATGGCTACGACCCCGCGCTTTCGGTGGAGGCCGCCTGGCGCTTACCCAGCCAGGTACAGCGGATAGAAAACGTTTCGGCCCTGGTGAGCAGTTCGGATTATATTTCCCTCCACCTGCCGGTGCTGGACTCGACCCGGGGTCTGATCAACAGCGATATGTTCGGCGCCATGCGTCCCGGTACCTGCCTGTTGAATTTTTCCCGGGACGAAATTGTTGACACCGCCGCCCTGGTGGCTGCCCTGGACAGTGGCCAGTTGGGACAGTACATCAGCGACTTCCCGCGACCGGAGCTCATTGGCAGGTCCAACGTAATTTCCATGCCGCATATCGGTGCCAGCACCCGTGAAGCAGAAGAAAACTGCGCGGTGATGGCGGCCGAACAGCTGATCGACTTCCTGCAGCATGGCAATATTCGCAACTCGGTAAATTTTCCGGCGCTGTTCCTGGACCGGGGCAGTGACGCCGCCAGGGGGACGCGACTGGCAATTACCAATAAAAACGTACCGAAAATGCTGGGGCAGATTACTGCAGTTCTCGCAGACCAGAATATCAATGTTATCGATATGCTGAACAAGAGTCGTGGCGACATTGCCTATAACCTGATCGACCTGGAATCGATTCCCTCGGACGACGCGTTGTCGGCCATTGCCGCCATTGAGAACGTGACCAAGGTAACGCTCCTGTAGCTACCGATTCACCTACAGGGCTGCTAGACCAGGGCTGCCGAATTCAGTATTTCAGTCGATTCAGTCCCGGCAGTTTCATTACAAACTATCTTCAGACAGGTAAAGCACTATGACTCGCATCTACAACTTCGGCGCCGGGCCCGCCATGCTGCCTACTCCCGTAATGGAAAAGGCCCAGGCAGAATTCCTGGACTATCGGAATATGGGCGCCGGGCTCATCGAAATCAGCCATCGCTCCAAGGAATTCGATGAGGTACTGAATAACTGCGACACCCTGTTGACCGAACTTGCCGGTATTCCATCCAATTACAGGATCCTCTACGTCCATGGTGGTGCCCAGATGCAGTTTTCCGCCGTACCGCTGAACATCCTGGGCCGCCTTGAACCCAGGAAAGCCACCTACGTGGAAACGGGTAACTGGGCGGTAAAGGCCAGGCAGGAAGCGGCACGTTACGGCGATGCCCTGAGCGGAGCCAGCAGCAAGGAAACCAATTTCGATCGAATTCCGGAATTCGACGCAGAAGCGATGGACGCTGACAACTCCTACTGTTATATCACCAGCAATAACACCTTGTTCGGTACCAGGTGGCATTCTTTTCCGAATACAGGAAGCATACCTCTGGTTGCCGATATGACGTCTGAGTTCCTGTCAAGAAAGCTGGACATTTCACAGTTCGGCATTATCTTTGCCGGCCTGCAGAAGAACTTGGGGCCAGCCGGCCTTGCAGTAGTCATTGTCCGTGAAGACCTGCTTGACCACGCACTGCCTTTCACCCCTTCTCTATTGAATTACAAGGTATACGCCGATAATCACTCGCTGACCAATACAACCAACACCTTTGCAATCTACATGATGTCACTGGTTCTGGAATGGCTTAAAGGGGAAGGTGGCGTTAGCGTCCTGGAAAGCCGCAATGAAGACAAGGCCAGCCTGATTTATGATGCTATCGATGGCAGTGATTTTTACTATGGCACCGCTCATGCCGACCATCGGTCTATCATGAACGTTACTTTCAATCTGACTGATGAAAGCCTGCTGGAAAAATTTCTGCAGGAAGCCCTGGAACACAATCTCTATGCACTGAAAGGTCACCGTGCTGTAGGTGGTGCCAGGGCTTCCATTTACAATGCCATGCCGGTCGCAGGCTGTCAGGCCCTGGTGGACTTCATGAAGGATTTTGAAAAACGCAATGGCTGACCGGCGGGTTATAACAAGGTGGCCTTGTTCAACGCAACCTGATCCTGGTCTGCCTAATCGAGGCTGATCAACAGGGAGAGGATTACAAGGTGTGCCGAGTAATCGAAGCTCCGTGTGCCGGTCAACAGCATATTGGCTACCGAGTCCACCCTGATCCGGTCAAGCGCCCAATCGGTTGAATTGTAATTCTCGTAATAATACCGCAGCGACAGTTCCCGACCGGGCCGCAGCACGTAATTACCACGAAAGGACAGGCTGGCAATCTCCGTGGTGACATCGGGAAATGGCTCATCAGCAGTGACGCCGGGAATAGGGAGAAAACCGTTACCGCTGTCAGGATTCGTCTCGGTTGTCGCATCGGTCCACGCGGCATCCAGTGACAATTGCAGTCGTCCCTGGATGAGATCCCAGTCCAGTCCTCCACCCAGGCTGTGCACGCGGTCCCGGGTGCCTACCTGCCAGTTCAGCGACTCATTCCTTACCGACCGGGGGAAAAATGGTGTATTGAACGGAAATCCCAACCGGGTATAGCCGCGATTCTCATTGTCGAACCGATCGAGATTGTAGTAAAGCGAGGCTTTCCAGTCAGCCGCGGGACTCAGGGAAAGATCCACGGCAAAATTGCTGTTGGTGGATTCCGTCAGCCCCACCAGGGCATCGGGATAGTCGTCAGCATAGTATTTACCAAGTACGCTGATACCCACATAATCGTTGGGATAAAAGTTCAGGTTACCGCTGACCTCATCCCGATCCCGGTCGGTGAGATGATAGCGACGCAACAGCGGATCGTTTTCAAACAGTTCATTGCCCATCAGCGATGCCACGTAATCGGGATTGTGCCCGGTTACGAAAGGTACCGTGCTGTCATAAGTTGAAGCATCCCGCCGCGAACGGGTGAGCTTGAGCCAACCACTGCTGACAGTCGATGGGGCGAAATCCAGTTTTAAGAAGCCGGTGGTTTCGTCTGTCGTGGCGACGTCAACCATGCTGCGGTCAGTGTTTTCCCGTTCCAGGCCACCGGACAGGCGATTTCTGCCGCTGATCCGGTACGTCAATTCAGCATTGTACCGATGACGCTCCAGGTCATAGATGCGATTGACCCGCGTGGTTTCACTTATCAGCGGATGCTGAAGTTCGGCATCCCCAGGTATGCGCTGATAGTTGTTGCGCGGCGTTTGATTGTCCCGGTCACGATAGTTGTAACGTAGGCGCAGGGAAAGCTGCCGTCCCAACCGGGTTGAGAAGTTAAGATTCCCGGTCAGACTGTCGATTCGACCGTCGAGGTCACGAGCTGGCAGCGGGTATTCAGCCTCGAGTACGTTGCTGTAGGGTAGAAAACTGTCGTTCTGCTCCAACCGATTACTTACCAGGCTTCCGCTGAGTCGCGCCGTACCGCCAAGGGCCTGCGCTCCCGATATCGCCCATTGGTGGGACTTGTTGTCGGGTTCCAGGCCGATCTGGCCAACAGCACCATCCTGGAAGCCGGCCCCGGCAGCCCATTCGGCATTGTTGAATGGATTGTCGAAGCGCAGGTCCTTGTCCTTGTTACTGAACAGCATGGCGGTATAACTGACATTGTACTGACTGCCCTGTCCCCCAAAACTCAATGCCAAGGTAGCTTCGTCGGTCTGGTAATCCACGGGCCGGGCAACCATGGCCCCCCGCGGATTACCGCCGGTGGAACCGAAGATGGCGCCCAGGGTTTCATTGCCCTCCTTGGTCTCATGGCTGAATTCGCCGGTCAGTTTCAATGCCGGGCTCAGCTGCCAGTCAAAGCCACCAAGGTATCGCTCCCTGCGGGTGTCGATGTTGACCTGCTTCAGGTTTTCTTCCAGCGTGGTAAAACCGGAAACCGTTCCCGCTCCCTGCCAATTGCCTGGCAGGGACTGCCTGCTGGTGCCGCTGCCATTGAATGGCGTCAGACCGTCGTTAAAGCGGTAACGCGGCAGCTGGTCGAACTGCAGTTGCAATGAGTAGTTACCCAGTCGATTGTAGCTGGCCGCAAGGCTGACAGTTTCCAGGCCGATATCCTGGCCGGAAAGCTGCCACGTACTTGCGTCTGCGTCCGCGGATTCCGGCGAGCTCTGCAGGTCGAAGCCGGCGACGCCAAAACCGCCACTGCCGGTAATACCACTGAACTGGCCAAACCGGTAGGAGTTGTCACTGCTGTATCCGGTACCCACCTGGAGGGATCCTGACTGGCCGAGACTGCTGGTAATCCAGCAGCCCAGCAGCGAGGCCGTAGTCAGTTTCAACAGATTGTGTTTACGCATTGCTGGCAGATCTCAGCGGGTAAGCCGGGCACCGGAGGGATGATTGGAGCCGTGGATGACCGAGTGACAGTTGGTGCAGGATGAACCGACCACCGATTGGCCCGCGGCATTGGGATTGATATCGTCGCCACTGTAAAGAAAACTGGGATGATAGACCTCCGAGTGGCAACTTTGACAGAGGAAAGGCTGTCTTACCGCCAGCATCCGGTCCTGGGTGGAACCGTGGGGGTTATGACAGGTCGTGCAATCTTCACCGACGGGCTGGTGCTCCCAGAGAAAAGGGCCACGTTTTTCCGCGTGGCAACTCGTGCAGGTTGCATTCACGGTACTGCGTGACAACATCGCCACCGCGTCAGATCCATGAGGATTATGACAATCGTTGCAGCTCATCAGGCCTTCGGTCACCGGGTGATGACTGCGGCGGTTCAGCTGGGAACGCTGCTCGAGGTGACAGGTAAGGCAGATACCCTCGTCCTGCAATTCGTTGCGCATGGCTGTCTGGCTGGTATGGATGGTATGACAGGTGGCGCAGGCCAGGTCTGCAGCCTGGTGTTCACTGGCAGCCCAGTGCACGGTACTGCGGGACTGATGACAGTTCAGACAAACCTGGTTCTGGACCTCCACGTCACTGGCCGGGAACCGCCCACCGCCGTCGAACACCACTGCCGGCGCCTGCATCGAACTGGCATGATCAGCACTGGCCCCGTGGCAGTTCTGGCAGGCCTGGTTGGCAGCCGGAGTCCCGGATGCGGCGTTGCCACCGTGGGGAGTTGCCAGTACCGAAGTAATCGAGGGATTGTTGTGGCAGGTGAGGCAGGAGTTGACACCTCGCTGCGCCAGTTGCGTCTGCTGCTGGTCCTGGGACAGGACTCCCTGGGCCTTTACAGGTCTCAATGACGGCACAGTCGCGGCCGCACTGACTACCAACAGCAACGCGGCCATCCAGGCACAGGATTTTACTTTTCGACCTGCCACGAGTTTAAACATGCTACTCACTCTCCGATTACTCCCATTATGCCTGTCATACTTCCTTCGTCCGGAAAAACAATCTGTCTTCCGCTCAGACGTAGCCATCATGACGCTGGCTGCTGGCAACCGCTCCCTGCAATGCCGCAATTTACTTGCCTTTATGGTTACTGTACATTGCCAGTCAGGCAATGCAAGCGACTTCGACGATCGTGGATTGAGGCATGTCAACTCCCCGCCAAATAGTTCATATCGACTGCGACTGCTTCTATGCCTCAATTGAAATGCGGGACAATCCTGCTCTGAGAGAACTTCCCCTTGCCGTGGGTGGTGCACCGGAACGACGGGGTGTGGTTGCCACCTGCAACTATATCGCCAGACGGTACGGTATCCACTCGGCGATGGCGTCATCAACGGCCCGCAGGCTATGCCCTGAACTGGTACTCATCCGCCCCGACATGGCGCGGTACCGGGAAACGTCCCAACAGATTCAGGCCATTTTCAGTGAGTACACTGCGCTGATCGAACCACTGTCGCTGGACGAGGCCTACCTGGATCTGACTGGCAGCACAGACAGCATAGGAGCCGCGTCCGCAGTTGCCCGGGAAATCCGTAATCGCATCGCCGACGAAGTCGGGATTACCGTGTCGGCAGGCATTGCGCCTAACAAGTTTCTCGCCAAGATAGCCAGCGACTGGAACAAGCCGGACGGCCAGTTCGCCATCGAACCTTACCAGGTTGAACAGTTTGTCAGCAGGCTGCCGGTGAACCGGCTTCATGGCGTCGGCAAAGTCACCGCCGCGAAAATGTGCCACCTGGATATTGGCGATTGCGGTGACTTGCGGAAATTCTCCGCGGAGCAATTGCATGGGCACTTCGGCAGTTTTGGTAGTCGCCTTTACGAGTTGTGCCGAGGCATTGACAATCGTCAGGTGCAGACCAGCCGGGTGAGAAAGTCCATCAGCGTGGAAAACACCTACGCCAGCGATTTACCAGACCTGAAGGCGGCTGAAGCAGCACTACCGGCCCTCATGCATCAGTTGACGCACAGAATGCAGAACATCACCGGGAAGTACAAAATCAGCAAACAGGTAGTGAAGATAAAGTTCTGCGACTTCGCTGTCACCACGGTGGAAACCGCGGCGGACGGTACCAGTACGGTTATTTTCCGCCAGCTGCTCAGACAAGGTTTTCGAAGAGGCAACAAACCCGTCAGGCTGCTTGGCGTCGGTGCCAGGCTGATTCCTGTAGCGAATGATCCGCCTGCAGCAGCCAAAAAGGACCACGCAGAACAACCGCAATCACAGCAGCAAAGAGAAAAGCAACTGGCGTTTTTACTGGAATGATCAGGATCCTATGAGTCGATACAGACCACCGACGAAACCGAGTTCACGCTATATCAGCGCGGCAGGCGAAAAGAAACTGAAGGAGGAGCTGCACTACCTGTGGAAGGTGGAGCGTCCGCAGGTGACCGCGTCGGTGGCGGATGCCGCGGCGCTGGGTGACCGTTCCGAGAATGCCGAATACATTTACGGCAAGAAACGTCTTCGGGAAATCGACAGACGGGTCCGCTATCTCAACAACAGGCTGGACGAGGTTACCGTGGTAGACAGGAAGCCCGATGACACGTCACGTGTGTTTTTCGGAGCATGGGTGGAACTCGAAGACGCTGACGGCAATCTCGTTGAATACCGCTTACTCGGTGCTGACGAGATCGATCCCGGGAGTGGCACCATCAGCATCGATTCGCCCATGGGCAAGGCATTGCTGGGCAAACGGGTAGACAGCGAGATTGCACTCCGTACACCTTCCGGAAGGCAACGTTATTACCTGACTGCCATACGGTACGACTGACCATGCGTGTTGGTCTCGTTGCCGTTGAAAGAGCACTGGCCAGCAGCATAACCATTCCCCTGGAAATGCTTTTTGCTGCCCGGTCCATCAGCCAGGTGAGCAGGAGCAGAAACCACGACCTGCAGCTCGAAGTCGTTGGCCGGCATACCATGCCCGTTGCCATGGCTGGCGGATTGAGCCTGGTACCGACCGTCGACATCGGCAAAGATCGCCACTACGACCTGATTTTCGTACCGGGTCTCTGGGGATCACCGCACAAGGTGCTGCGCAAATCAGCGTCATTGCTTGACTGGCTAAGGGATCGCCACCGGGCAGGCAGCACCCTGGTCAGCCTGGTGACCGGCAGCTACTTCCTGGCGGAAGCCGGATTGCTGGACAACCGGAGCTGTACGACACACTGGTACTATTTCGACGATTTCCAGTCCCGCTATCCTGCAGCACGACTTGACCGCAGGCGATTTATAACCCAGGACAACGACCTGTACTGCACGGGAAGCGTAAACGCTGCCAGAGATGTTACTCTTCACCTGGTAGAAGAATTGTTTGGCGAGGCTATTGCCGATGAGATCGCCAAGCACTTCACCCATGAGATCAAGCGATCTTACGAATCGCTGCTGCTCGCTGGTCAGCAACAGAATACTCATCACGATGAAACCATCATCAAGATCCAGGAATGGTTTCAGGCACATTATACGGTGCCGGTCAGGCTGGACAGGGTAGCCGCTGAATTCAGGCTGAGTGTAAGATCACTGAACCGTCGGTTTAAAACCGCAACTGGAGTGACTCCCCTGCACTACCTCCAGGGAATCAGAATGGAACACGCCAAACAATTGCTGAAACAAAGTAACCTGGCGATTGCAGAAATAAGTGATGCCGTTGGCTACCAGGATACCAGCTACTTCAGCAGCCTTTTTCGAAAACAGGCAGGCGTGACGCCGCGGAAATACAGGGAGCTGGTACGCAGCAAGCAGTTTCGAGTGGAGTAGGGATTTGAGCTGAAATGATACTGCCACGCCCGCGTGGTCAGCGTGAGTTCTTATTGAAACGTGCCATCTGGTCGGCACTCGCTGCTTTCTGGTAACGGTCTTTCCACTGGCCATAGGGCATGCCGTAGACCATCTCCCGGGCCTCGTCGTAGTTCACGTCGATTCCCCTGGACTTGGCCTCGGCCGTGTACCATTTCGACAGGCAATTCCGGCAGAAACCCGCCAGGTTCATCAGCTCGATATTCTGCACATCCTTGTTTTCATCAAGGTGCTTGAGGAGGCGGCGAAATGTCGCCGCCTCCAGTTCCAGTTGTTGTTGTTCAGTCAATTTCATCTGCCTGTCAAAACCTGTTGACTGTTATCACTGACGTTGACCGAAGCCGCATCCGGTCACGTCCCGGTTCGCTGCTCCGGCTCATCGCCCACGACATCGGCAAGCACTTCGTTTTCGACGAACTCCAACGGATTCGCCCGGTGCTTCTTGTCTATGGATTTTAATTGTCGTTCCGCGGCATTGAAGGCGTCGCGTATGGCGACATAAAGATCTTCGTGTGCATGGTTGTCATGTTGCTCCTGATTTACCCGCACTTCCTTTTGGGGTGTATGAAATTCCAGACTGACCGAGTAGACCTTGCCTTTGTGATGATTGTTGTGTGGAGAATCCAGTACGACACGTCCGGTAATGATCTGATCACAATATCTCTCGAGCTTTTCTATTCTCTTGTTCACGGCATCCGTAACAGCGTCGGATTGATCGATATTATGAAAAACAATCTGGAATTCATTACTCATAAAACTTTCTCCATTAATTCGTGATTATGGCTTTGGAACCTTGGTGTAGAGTCTGTTGATTGCCTCCTTCGGAAATGAAATTCGGGGTCCTGCTGATTGTTTTCAGAAGCATGACATTTTCATGTCATCAACCTCAAAGATACCTTCTTATCCGCATTTTGTCTAAAAAATCCAGACCCTGGCCAAGGGAACCTCTGCTCAAGTTGGGAAGTGGTCGGCAAAACACCAATGCCAGGGCTCGTAGCTGATGCCGTAGGGATTGTCCTGCGGGTAGCTCAAGGTAAAGCCGTAAGCTGCGGCGTGGCGATCAAGCCACCGAAATGCGGGGGTATCCTCGAATTCTTCCTGCAACGCAGGACAGTTGCTGGTGCCCAGGTCTACTGCCCTCCCGGTATGGTGCTCACTGAACCCCGGTGCCGCCACAACGCTGAGTATTTCAGGCAGGTCCTGTCCGCTGTCCAGCTTCTTGCGAATCAGCCCACTTTGATAATCAACACCCCGGAAAGCAGAGATCAGAAACAGGTCCACTCCTTCGTCCGCTGCTGCCTGACGCATTGCAAGCCATGCGGCATTGGCTGCCGGTGTCAGCTTCTGTGGCCTCTGGTAATAGTCCGGCTCCGTGGCCACCAGCTGTTGCGGCTCAAGGCACAGAGGCAGTCGAGTGGACTCCAGATAAGTCTCGGGAATACCCAGCTGCCGATGCACCACACGAAGCCTGTCGAGGTAGGCTGACATTGCGGTTGACCGGGTTCGTGGCATGGTCGATGGGGTGAACAGGGCCTAGCGGGCGTAGCTGTCGAAAACAGTCTCGATCCAGCGCTGTTCACTGATGAAACCGGCGCCCCAGGACGCCAGGCTCGGATCAAGCCCTTCGGCAACAATCTCTTCCTTAGCCAGGCCAAGGGATTTTCTCACCCGGATATGGGTACTGGTATCTTTGATGACGTTGTAAAAGGCCAGCAGGTCGGCCTTGCTGCCGAGAGGCCCGTGTCCCGGAATCACCCGGGTATCTTCCTCTATCCAGGAAAGCGCCTTTTCCAGATTGAACAGGTAGCCCTGCACGGTCCCGCCGTTGGCCAGGTCGATGAATGGGAACGCACCGTTGAAGAAGTGGTCACCCATGTGGATGACATTGGATTCGGTGAACAGAACCACGCTGTCAGTATCCGTGTGACCGGCCGGCATGTGGATCAGCGTGATGTCCTCCCCGTTGAAATGCAGGGTCACGTCGTCATCGTAGGTAACCACTGGCAATGCCACTGTCGCCGAATTCATTGCCTGTAGTCGGCTTCTCACGTTTTCGTGGGCGACGATGACGCCCGTGGCACCAAAGTCGGCGTTGCTCCCGGTATGATCGCCATGGAAATGGGTATTCAGAATAAACCGCGGAGTATCTGTGCCCAGTGCCGCCAGCGCGTTCCGAATTCTGCCGGCAAGCGGACCGTACTGATCATCGATAATCAGAATGCCATCTTCGCCGGCGGAAACGCCGATATTGCCCCCGGATCCCACCAGCATGGCAATACCTCCCTGAACCGGAACAGTCTCTATGGTGACATTGGCAAACCGGTCGTCCTGGGCAAAGGCCGACAATCCCGGTAACAGGGTGAGCAATACTAGCCGTGATAATGACAAAGCCTTGGTAGATTTCATAAATAACCTCGAACCCGCGGGTTGCTGGCTGCAACATTGGAAGTCGCAGGTTATCACAACTTCGCCGGCATACCACGGCCAGCGGGCTTCAGCGCCTGACCAGCGCAATCCCGCCCGGGCCTGTTCACGATTGCTGCCAGGCAGCGACAATTGGCCTGATTGCCATAGTCGCTGTCTCGTATGCCATACTTCTGTCTCACCACACTGCGTATAGTGCTCACCATCTACTTGAACGATGCGGAGACCAAGCCAATGTCCCGACTTCCCGTCATTGTCGGATTCGGCGGAATCAGCTCCGCCGGACGCAGTTCGCTGCACCATGGCTATCGACGCCTGGTCTTTGATCGGCTGTCACAGACTGACGCCAGGGACACCGCCAGAAGCCTGGCCGCCCTGACCGGCCTGATCCGCAAGGACAAGTCCGGCTGGATCGACGAACACGGCAACAGGGTGGATGTCGACACCCACGTTGATGCTATCACTGAGCGGTTACTGCAACACACCCTGGTGAGGCAGCTGGAAGCCAACCTCTTTGATCCACAACACCTGCCCTTTCACAAGCGCATCGAACTGTCTGGCAGAAACCACCAGCCGGTGGAGTTTCTTCTCAGCGCCAGGCACATGCCGGATCCGGTCCCCGCAAGCTGGCAGGTGAAAGAGGATGAACACGACCCTGACAAGCTTCACGTTCTGGTCAATGACAACCTGGAAGTCCTCCTGCAGTGCCAACGACAATCACCGGTCAATACTGCCGGCCAGCTTCCCAGCGGTTTCGATCCCAAGAAACTGTATCCGGCAAAGAGTCATCCCAGGGGCTTACAGCTCACGGTATTCGGTGCATCCGATGCGCTCAAGTCACTGGGTGTGGACTGGCTGACCGTCCGCAACCGGGTGGCGCCTGATCAGATCAGCGTTTACGCGGGCAGCGGCATGAGCCAACTTGACTACGAGGGCTTTGGCGGGCTGCTTCAGGCCAGGCTGTGTGGACGCAAGGTCACCTCGAAGCAATTACCACTGGGGTATGCCGAAATGCCGGCGGATTTTATCAACGCCTATGTACTGGGTAACCTGGGTACCACCGGTACAAACGTGGCCGCGTGCGCAACCTTTCTTTACAACCTGAGACAGGGGATCAGGGATATTCAGGAAGGCACGCATCGCGTTGCGATCGTCGGTACCAGCGAAGCGCCCCTGGTGCCGGAAGTTTTCGACGGTTTTGCCACCATGGGTGCCCTTGCAGACGACGACAAGCTGCGTGCCCTGGACGGCCTGGATCAGTCTGAGCATCCGGTTTACCGCAGGGCGTGTCGACCGTTCGGCAAGAACGTCGGTTTTACCCTGGCGGAATCGGCACAGTTCGTGGTGCTGTTCGACGACGAACTGGCACTGGAGCTTGGCGCCGACATCCACGGGTCAGTCAATGAAGTCTTTATCAATGCCGATGGCTTCAAAAAATCCATTGCCGGTCCAGGTGTCGGTAATTACATCACCATGGCCAAGGCGGTAGCTGCCACCCGCAATATCCTTGGGGAAAAAGGCCTGCAACAGCGCACTTTCGTCCAGGCCCATGGCACCGGCACGCCTCAGAACCGCACCACGGAATCGCGTATTCTGAGCCAGGTGGCAAAAGCCTACGGTATACAGGGCTGGCCGGTAACGGCGGTCAAGGCTTTTCTGGGCCATTCCCTGGCCAGTGCTGCGGGTGATCAATTGATCACCAGCCTGGGAGTCTGGCAACACGGCATAATTCCTGGAATCACCACGGTGGAGTCGCTGGCTGAAGACGTGTCCACCGACGGACTGGACTTTCTGTTACAGCATCGGGAAGTGGGTCCTGACGCCCTTGATGCAGTGGTAATAAATTCCAAGGGCTTCGGCGGTAATAACGCCTCGGCATCAGTTCTTTCTCCAGGAAAGACCAGGGAAATGCTTACGCATCGGTACGGCACCGCCAGGATGAAGGAGTATCAGCAGAAGCGCGAACTCACCCTGGAGAACATTGCCCAATACGAAGCCGCGGCCTGCTCCGGCAGGTTCAGCGCGACCTATCAGTTTGGTGAAGACGTACTGGGCGATGAAGACATTCAGATCGATGACAGTTCACTGACTGTCAATGGTCTCGACAGCGCCGTGAGTTTACAGATTCCCAATCGCTACCAGGATTACTGCGATTAGCAGTCTGTGCCGGCACGAAAAGTTGTCAGGACACCTCGACAGCCCGTTCTTCAATTCGCTGCCGCCATTGGGCGGGTCCGGTCTGATGAACCGACGTTCCATTAACGTCCACGGCCACGGTCACCGGCATGTCCTCCACCTCGAATTCATGTATTGCCTCCATCCCCAGGTCTTCAAACGCGACCACCCTGGCCTTGCGAATTGCCTTGGAGACGAGATAGGCCGCACCACCAACGGCCATGAGATAAACCGCCCGATGGCGACGAATCGCCTCAATTGCAACGGGCCCCCTTTCCGCTTTGCCGATCATGCCCAACAGCCCGGTGGCTGCCAGCAGCGGTTCGGTAAATTTGTCCATTCGCGTCGAGGTCGTCGGTCCGGCGGGTCCTATCACTTCATCCCGAACTGCATCAACCGGTCCCACGTAATAAATGAAACGATTTTCCAGGTCGACTCCCTCGGGTAACGACTGACCGTTGTCCAGCATTTCCATGATTCGCTTGTGGGCGGCATCGCGGCCGGTTAACATCTTTCCCGACAGGAGTAAAGTGTCACCTGGCTCCCAATTTGCCACTTCGTCACGGGTAACCGTATCCAGGTTGACACGCCTGGCACGCGGACCTGGATCCCAGCTGATTTCCGGCCAGTCTGACAATCGGGGCGGCATCAGTTCGGCAACGCCTTCTCCCTGCATGGTGAAATGCGCATGGCGGGTGGCTGCACAGTTGGGGATCATCGCTACCGGCAAAGAAGCCGCATGGGTTGGATAATCAAGAATCTTGACGTCCAGCACTGTCGTCAACCCGCCCAGGCCCTGCGCACCGATGCCAAGCGAGTTGGCAGCCTCCATGATTTCAAGGCGCAATTCCTCGACCCGATTAGCAGGCCCGCGGGCTCGCAACTCATGAATATCGATAGGCTCCATCAGGGATTCCTTGGCCAGCACTGCCGCTTTTTCCGCTGTTCCCCCGATCCCTATACCCAGCATTCCCGGCGGACACCAGCCGGCTCCCATGGTCGGTAACGTTTTACGGACCCAGTCCACGATGCTGTCGCTTGGATTGAGCATCACGGTTT
>Ga0070726_10001020_pt1 | contig 30139 bp, 40 predicted proteins | sample tdAd471_FD_67275 | JGI IMG/M metagenome (GOLD analysis project Ga0070726, IMG submission 67275) | Marine sediment microbial communities from the Atlantic coast under amendment with organic carbon and nitrate - tdAd47.1 | ecosystem: Environmental > Aquatic > Marine > Coastal > Sediment | place...
AAAAATTGAACTCGCGATTTAAGATGCGCTTACGTGAAAAACTTCACGTAAGCGCATCTTAAATTGCGAGTTCATAGGTCGATCATTTTTTTGGTTGGTCACTTTTTGTCACCACGATCAAAAAATTCGTAAATTCGTCGTGAAAAGATGGAGGGCTTGATCACCATTATTCAATTCATCATGGATCATGCGGATGATGACATTCACACCAATGCGGTGCGTGCAATCATCAACGTTGGTGAAGAAGCTTCTTGTGCATGTCTCATTGTTCATGTGGTCAACATGGATGATGAAGATGACAGCGCATCTGCAGCGCGCATCGCGACGCTTGGTCGCTATGTGACTATGCAAATGAAAAGCAATCGCAACAAGCGCGCCAAGATGTCGCCATCATCACCGATCAGATCACCTGTATATTCACCATCGTCTCCTGGCTATTAGCAATAACATGAATCATCTTTGTCCATATGGTGCACACGTTGCGTTTCTCCACATGCCCTGATGTGAATGACACTGAAAAGCGCCATGAAACTGCTTGAGGTTGCTGTAGGTGCGATCTATGCGAAATTCTGCCACAGCATGAACGTCGTTGGCTACGGCGTCACAGCGGTGTTTCTGGTCGTATGACTCGCAAAACGCTTGCGCAAGAACCATGAAAAAGTGTTGCTTGTCACCCATGGTACCGTGTGTCCCAAGTGCGCTGTGCTCAAAGAGCGCTCGGTATGCAGCTTGGATTCCCGTCAAGTCTGCCAAATCTTCGCCCATGGTCGAGTTACCATAGTGAGCGTTGGCATCCTCGCATCCCGCGGGAGCAGGTCCGTATTCGCGAACCACGCAACGACTCTCATTGTAGAAGCGACGCATCCCAGCGGCGCTCAAAATGCCGTGCGTATGGAGCGAGCCTTGTGCACCCCAGTACAAGCCATGATTGTCAAGTGCATGCGAGAGCTCGTGCCCTACCACGGATGCCAAGATGGCGTACTTTGACACGGTTCCATAAGCGTGATCAAAGAACGGATGCTGCATGATGCCCGCCAGGATGGTGATGCTGTTGCTGGGCCCGCTATAGTAGGCGTTGATAGAGGTCACGGGAGCAGCAAAAAACGCCAGCGCATTGCGATCCCAGTATAGCGGAGCACCAGGCTTCCAGAGCGCCAAATTTCGCTCGACACGATAGCGGCGAATCATGTTGAGGTTGTGATCGTAGCGATCAACGGAAATGGACGCTGCAAACGGTTCGCTCTCCCAAACGTCGGGCTCAACGACACGCACAATGGTTGCGCGCAGCTTGTCCGTCAACACGCGCTTGTCCGCTGCAGACAGCCATTGTGTTTCGCGCACCATGTCGCGGAGCGCTAGAAGGACGCCGTGAACAATGTGTCGAACCTCTTTGCGGTCGCGTTCCCGATCAACCATGTACGTGTTGAGGAAGCTTTCAGCCACAAGACCAGGCAACATGTGCTGTGTGACTTGCAAGCAGCGCTCGGCCAAGTCGTGCTCTGCATCAGTCGTGTTTCTGCGCGCCATACGATGCGACACGCCTCCTGCAGCGCCCACGGGGCCCTGATGATCGCGTGCACGAAAGTAGACATCGTTGGGTAGTTGAGGATCAAACTGGTGCGAATGGTAGAGTACGGAATACTCGACCCATGCCTTCCATTCGGGCACAGTGAAGCGCGCAATACCCGATTCGAGTAGCTTGCTCATGTAGTGCGCGTTGGGATACCACACTGGTTGATCGCGCGCAAAGCGAAACGCAGGACCGCCCAACTCTTGCAAGAAACGGTTCCATCCACGCATAGGTGGCTCGCCATCATGTTGGCGCACGTTCCAGTCATGCGGGAGCTCATTCCATGTCGTCAGGTGTCCCGATAGCACGTTTTCAACATAATCGCGATAGCTCTCGACCGCGTTCAAATCATACTGATGATACTCGCGCAGTCCGCGTGCCACTGTGAGCACACCCAGGATCTTGTGTTGCACTTCTGCTGCATTGTAGTGCGTTGTGTCATAGGCAGCGTTGAGCACCTGAAACACGTCGCGATCGTTCATCATCTCCTCTGGGAACCCATCATATACGAGCAGAGGGATCACGCGCGCCTCTGTTGGGTGGCGCTCCATGGAGAGTGCAAGTGGTGCAGTGTATCCGGCGCGTGCTAGCCGACCAAAGATGCGTGGCAAATCAGCATGCGTTCGAATCGATCCCACAATGGATTGCACCGCGTGCCGAAATTCTATGCGTGTTTCGCGACGTGCCGCTGGCGATTGACGCGTCACGCATGACTGATAGAAGCGGTGTAGCGCGGGATCCGAGCCACCGTCACCTGCAATGAGCTTGTGGAGGCGATGCCGCGTCTTGCGGAACCCATACGAAAAGGCACGATTCTCGTTTTGATGCGTTTGCATCCACCTTCCACACATCATAGTGTAAAAGGAACGATCGCATGCACTGTACGTTCCGTCCATGATTTCACTTTCAAACGCCAACGGAGCGTGAAAATGTGGCGCACACAACTGTGTGTCTGCGTCCCACTGCTCGCCCGCGGTACAATCACCCGGCTGCATACGAGAACGGGCGCTCCGCATCAGCACCATGGCATCAAGAGACGGTGTCTGGCGGTTATGCTCAATGGCCAGCGGAATGGCAATGGCAACGCCCGCGATGAGCGCAAGAAGCAGTGCACCGGAAAACATCCACACACACGAATTGTTAAACGCGTCGTCTGGTTCACTCTTGTTGTTGCGACCACTCTTCTTCATAACATGTTTTTTGCACACAAGTGTAGCGTCTCGCGCGCGCATTTATGCAGATGATTTTTCATTACACAACTTGTTTAGCACGCTTTCCATAATAGCGTTCCCATTCCACAACAGTACGCTCCAGCGTGTACATCCACGTTTGTAGACCATACTTTAAGCGCTGCTCAACACCAGTCATGCGTCCAAGCCACGAGCCCGTGGGTGCGCTGTGAATCATCATCACCACGGTGAGTTCCGTCTTTTTCTCGCGCTCCGCCCCAGCAGGACACGCAAAGAGCGCACATGTGACACCAACCTCACCGCAGCCTCTGGGTGGGCGAAATTCTGGATGACGCAGCGATTGAAACACGACGCGGTACATGTCGACGCGTCGATCGTGATCAAAAGAGAGAACACCGCTCACCCACCGATCGTGAATGGTTGAACCAAGTGGGGTGGGTGGCATTGCGTAACGAGCTTCCACGTAGTGCACCTTGCCTGGAATGGCAACATTGAATGATTGTTGCTGCGCGACCTCGGTAAACTGCTTGTCCCACTCCAGCCGCGTTGTTGGGTTAAAGTCTCTCGCAACATACGCGTAGCGCTCTGGTCTACCATCCACGATTCCGCGACCGCGCAACACGCACAACGCTCCACGGCACAACGCCGGAGCGAGCACATCGGCGCGCAGCTGATGCAAGTGAACGTGATCACTCCACGACGCTGCAGTGTCCTTGTTGAGTGGATCAAAACATCCGTCATCCATGCTTGCAACAGCACTCGCATCCTTGCGCGCTTCGCGTATCGCACCGACGCAACCAGTGTTGAGCTGTCCATAATCAATGGTTCCAATTTCTGGCACAACTTCCTCCTTTTCCTTGGGAGGCGGGCTGTCATCTTCTTCTTCTTCTTCACGCTCAATGCTTAGTGGTGTCCAATCATCCAACTCTTGTGCGTCATCATCCATGTTGTGCATACACAAACGTCATAATTGAGGCTATGAATTATTAAAAGCATGCAACACTACTGTACTCTTAGTTTGGGTGCGGCGCGTGAAAAATTATGCAGTCGCAACAACCGCGTGCCAGAGGCGGTCATCGACATCACAACCCGCAAGGCGCTGGATATGCTCCCGTTGGTCCGCCCGTTGAAGACGCTGGTTCTACCACAACCACGACAGTGCGTACTTTGAGCGCGGGATTATCAGCGGGATGGCGCCTTGCTATTGTGTTGGCAGTGTCTGTGGCTCTCGCATCCATTGCGGCAGCTACCGTTGGTGCAGTGTATGGGATCAACACGTATCGCGATCAGGGAAGGCAAGACTTGCGCACCGATCAGATTGAGAGCACGCTTGTGTCCACCACGACGCAGCTGCAGGCCGCAGATGCTGCAAATGCAGCCAACATTGTCAGCGTCAACACGACGCTTTGCGCAAAAGTGGTTGAAGTCAACAACACGTTGCAGGAAGAACTCATGATGATCAATGAGCTTCTCAACATTACGGGCAACGGTACCATTGGGGAAGTCATCCAAGAGACCATTGATGACACCATTGCCAACGCGGTGACGCCATCCATTGATGCGCTCAACGCAGAGGTCGCAGATCGCATCCGCACCATCAATGGTGTCAACAGCGACAACGTGACCAATAATCTGCTCATGACGGGCGGCGATGGAATCAGTGTTGCTGCAGGACCTGGTATCAATCAGCTTACCCTCAGCAATACGGGCGTGCTCAGCATTGTACCTGCTGGCGTCGGGCTGGACGTGAGCAGCGCCATTGGTGACGTTGTGTTGGAAAACACTGGATTGGTGACGCAAAACTGGGTACCTGCCACTGGCGGGAATCTCGATCTCCTCGGCACTGGCATGATTACCATTACGCCCGACGTCAACGCGTCCACCGTCACCATTGATGGATCATACTTGGTCATGGCCATTAACAACTTGCAAATGACAGACTCCTCACAAGGCATGCAAATTGTGGATCTGCAAAACGAAAACGCGATGCAACAAGCGCAGATTGATGCCATTGAAACGGTGGTCATCACGGTTAATGGCACCGAAATGGACGTTGAAATGCTCAACGCTACCATTACCGATCTCGCCAACATGGTGGCCATGGCCAAGGCAGACATTGTGGTACTTCAAGCACAGGTGGCTGCACTAACAGCATCAAATATTCCCCCGGGATCCATGTTTCCGTGGGCATCTGCTGCTGTGGCACCATTGGGTTACCATCTGTGCGACGGGACCGAGTACAACACCACAGACTATCCAATGCTCTTTGCGGCAGTTGGAAATGACTTTTGTGGTGGTGGATGTGCTGCAGGTATGTTTGCTGTGCCCGACATGCGAGGAAAGGTGCCAGCAGGACGCGCAACGAGTGGTGTATTCAACACGGTTGTGGGAACCGATGTGGGCACAGAGACGCACACGCTGACCGTGGCAGAGATGCCTTCACACTCGCATTTCATTGGGGTAGATGGGTCACACGATCACATCTGGGAAGTGCACAAAGCGCGCACTGGCCCATACACTGACAATGGCGCCTTTACCTTTCCGCGCTTCGAACAACCGGACTTTAATGCACTGGCAGAGAACAGTGCAGGAGCATGGGCACCGTTCTTTACGGCGGACACTTCACGAATGACTATGCATACGGGTGGTGGACCGGCAGGAGCGGGTCCGCCCGAAGGACCTGGACCAGAAGCTACAAATGATGGTCGCCATACCCATCCAGTCGGGTTGAATGGCAGTGGCGCAGCACACGCCAACGTGCAACCGTCGCTGGTTGTGCAGTACATTATCAAGCACGACTGATGAACCACGTGACAATATAGCACATGCTGCCCGCGACAATGGCTCGCAACACCTTGGGATGCGTATACGTGTTTGGAAACAGCACCATGCGCCCGCATGCTGGCTCAACGTAGACACTTTGCCGCGGCCATTCCCACGCGCCGCCACCCACGCGAGCATCGAGAAAAAGGACCGCTCCCACGCGCAACCTGGCTTGCGGTGCATCAATATGAATGTGCATGGTCCCGTTTGCTTCTGTGCGGTGCAGCAACGTGTAGCCAGCGTCTTGTGGCGCATCCTCGAAAATGGCAGCGTCATAGGGTGAGTGATAGCGCTTCATCGCATCACCAAACGCTTGGAAAAGGAGCTCATCCCACGCGCTCCACTGTGGGATTGTGCTAATCTGAATGGGCCAGCCATTGTTGGCATGCGCAATGATTTCTGCACACTCGCGCGCGCCAATATTTGGCGTCTGATAAACGCAAATGTCATGCTTACAACCACTTGTGAGCGGGAGCGACTCTGAACACGCTTGTGTAACAAAGCCGCTGAACAAGAGTACGAGCCACATGTTCATTCGTCAAATTTCTTTTTAGTTTGCGCTCTTCAGTCCCTGCAGTCTCGATTCAAGCTCAGCAGTTTCTGGGTCCTTTGATGCGTCTGGCAGCGTTTGGCCAACCTCTATCCCGTGCTCCTGGGCCACTCGCGCAATGAGCGCGTCCACTTCATCGGCAGGCGTCGTTTGTGCGCTGCTCTGCTGCATAGACTCATCCATGGTAGCTGCTTGCACGTCCAAATCTTCAAATGTGGCGTTGAAACGGTCCATGAGGTTAGCTACCGCTTCTGCGTCCATGGTGTTGATTGCTTGCTCCATACCAGCCACTACACCAGCCATGCTCTGCGTGATGTTCTGCATGCGCATGGCAGAAGCCACCTTGGAAGAGACACCATCTACGCGTCCAGCCAGACGGCGGTGGATCAGCGCTTGATTCTTGCATCGAATGGCGCTCTCGCTATGGATGCGTGCCGTATCCTGGTCTCCGCGTTCCATGGCCGTTTTGATTTTGCGGAGCTCTGCACGCTCTTGCTTGTCGAGGCGCGCAGCTTCTCGGTTGAGCTGTTTGACCGTCATGCGAAGCTCGATGAGACGGTCCTCCACAGACGGACCCGCGCCCATTATCCTAGCAGAAAAATATGCAAAAAGATGGATGCGATGTGCGCGAATTGTGTGCAACGTGTACAACCACGCACCGTACGATTGACCGACTGAATGAGTGGTGGATGAACCGTTATGAGATGCCAACTGCTGCAGATGTTCTCAACTACGCACAAGGAATAGCACAGCATGCTCTAGAACTTGAGTTTGAGAAGGCGCAGTCTCAACGTGTGCTATATGGCAAAAACGTGTGGCTCGCCACAAGCGCTACTTGACGAATGGTAGCCATTGGCCTGCATCGACGAGTCGAAAGGAACATCGCGCATATAAGCGCAAGTTGGATGAATTTTAGTCAACCACCATGCGATTTGTGGCGTTTCAAAAACTTTCTGTCCAACACCTTGTTACGTTTGATCGACCCTCCCGTGTCTTCCCATGTCTTTACAACCCGTGTGTGTTGCGTTTTAAATGATCGAACAACAGCAGAAATGGGATGCAAAGGTGGCTCATCGAGACAGGTAGACGTACGCTTCTTTCCGCGTCCATACACAAAAGAACGCCGTGGTTCGGCCCTAATCATACGTTCGAGATTCGTTTGAATATTCTTCACGCCCGCAATTCCAAATGCATTAAAGGTTATGCATTCGCATGTACCACGATGCATACCCGCATCATCCTTGGTAATGTAATAACGACCTTTGGGCCAAAAGGGAAAGTCGATCAGCTTGTAGTTCTTGATAAAGCCTGGAAGAAGCTCGCTAATTCGATCAATCTGATCCACCTTGTGCTCGCCGGGGGAACATTCGTAAAACGTATATGTTGTGGGCTTCGTTGGAAAATTTGTCTTGTAGCAGTGGTGCAAATGCGTTCCATAGTAGTTGTTACAAAAGACAATGTCGTTTGTAACGGTATCCTGATAGAACCGCCCTCCTTCTCCCCCAGAAATATGTCCCAGAAAATCATCCAAGGATTCGATCCTGACTGATGAAGAATTGATACGAAAAATAAACCACAAAATGTTGTCCATCCACATGTTTGCAGTTGCTACTGGGAGCTTTACCAATGTGTTTGGCGAGATTACCTGTCCAAGGTCTTCCGTTTCAGTCAGTGCAATCAAGTGGAGACGGATCTTGAGTGCCGTGTTCTGGTTTTCATCGACCAAGTTCTTCACGGCATGGCATGTCCGGCGCAACGCAACACATGCGCGTGCATCCAAATGCTCTGCAATCAAAGAAAAAGCGTTCCGGGACACACTGTGGAGCCCCTCTTCCATGTTTTGGAAATTTTATTCGTCGTGATTGGCGAGTTCTTTTCGGCGACGTTTTGCAGCGACGCGGTGTTTCTTGCACACTTTGGCGTTTCCCACTGCAAGTTCGAGCAACCCGTACTTGGCGCATGCTGGCAAAATGCGACCATCCTCTTCCATCGTACAAACGTCGCAATCATGAGCATCAACGCACACGTAGTGTCGTGGACCTTGGCCACATTCACATTCTACGACGCACTTGTAGCAATAATCAAACTCGTCACAGTCGACACACTTTGCGCGCCATGTTTGTCTGCTAAATGGCAAATCGCAGCGCTCACATGACCACGTGCGACCCATTGTATTGAAAATTTGTTTTTAGTGAGAATCTAGAGGGGTGCAGAAAAAATGTCAGTCACTTACATTGTTGCCTATCATCATCCATGCACAGACGGAGCCTACGCAGCGCTTGCCGCATACCGCAAGCTCAACCGTCCTGACGAAAATGTCATTTTCGTTCCACACAACACACGCGCACCACTTGCTGCTGCAGATCTTCCGGCTGGTGACGTTTTATACCTGCTCGACTACTGTGGCTCTGGAGCTGCGTTCTTGACGGCGTGCACGGACAGTTATGCGCAAGTTGTGCTGATTGATCATCACAAGACCGCGCTTGACATTGTAGCTGCCATGGGAGATCTTCCACGCAACCTCACCACTGTTTTGGATATGCAGCACTCCGCTTGTGCGCTTGCAGTTCGATACTTTGAGTCCGAGCTCACAGCTGCTGAGCGCAACATCTTTTCCTACGTGGAGGACAATGACCTCTGGAAACACGCACTCTCAGACAGCCAACTCTTTACCGCAGGACTCAATGAGCTTGAGCTCGACTATGACTTCTCGGACATCATAACACGTGACGCTCTATTTGCACAATTGAGCAACGTGCACTTTCAAGATGCCGTCGAGCGCGGGCGCGTGGAATATGATCACATCACTGCGCTCATCAACACATACATGGGCGTGCGTCACACCATTGAGCTAAAAGGCACGCGCATGGCCGCCGTGTGCATTTCAGATGCTGAGCACGGAATCATCTCGCGTCTCGGACATGAACTGGCGCTCGTTTCACCGTCGCACATTGGCGCTATCCATTCCAATGGACGCGTAGCGCTGCGCTCAACGGATGAGAGTGCAGACTGTACCGCAATTGCGACAGCATACGGCGGAGGCGGACACGCTTGTGCTGCAGGCTTTACGTTGACACGCGAAGAGTGGGATGGTGCTTTTGTTTTGACAAACTAATGAATGTGTGTTATTCATTACTTTATCCCATCACAACCAGCGCCACTTCTTCTTCACGTGCACGCTTGCTCATGTATCTTTTTCAGCAGACCCTTTCTCAGAGACAATATTTTTTAGACATCAGAGGGGTGAATCCGTGTAATTGTTTTTCTTGGCCATGGAGAAGTGGTTTGTTCATAATGATTGGTGTGCGGCAAAGCGGTTGCTGATGCATGATGATAACGTTGAGAAGTTTTCCAAGCTCGTACGCACCTACCATATCCATGCTCGCGACAGGGACGACTGGACGCTGCTTCACTGGGCGTGTGGGTTAGGGCGCGTGAGGTCTGCGGGCTGGATGCTGGAGAGTGGAGCTAATAAGGAGGCGCGGAGCATCGGCGGACAAACATCCCTCCACCTTGCGGCTGCCAACGGGCGCGCGAGCTGTGTGGCGCTCCTCCTGTGTAATGGTGCGCACGCCGACCCCGTGGATAATTGCGGGTGGACTCCTCTCTCGCGCGCTGTGGATGAAGGTCACCAGCAGGCAGGCCGCCTCCTCCTAGATGCCGGTGCAAATGTAGAGCTCGCACGCAACAAGATCGCAATACCGCCCTGGATGGACGCCATCATTCGTAAGCGCGCGACCGCGTGCAACCGTGCCGCTGTAGCGGCGTTTGCTTCACTTCGTCCACGTCTTGGGCGCGACATGGCCAGGCTGATTGCGACGTTGGTGTGTACCACACGCGGTGCAAAGGAGTGGGCGATCATCAAACGTGATCCACGGCCCTCCCGGTGTATTGTGAGCTGATCCATAGGATGCATCCGCGCGGACCAAGCGAGCAAAATAATTTGTGGCATTGTTTTTTGTGGACATGGACGAGGGGCTTCCTGGTAATGACTGGCGGGCGGCAGTGGAGGTGTTGTGGGTGGGTGATGACGTCGATAAGCTTACCCAGCTTGTTCGCGGTCACCACGTCGACGGTCCCGGATTGGCGTTGCTTCACTGGGCGTGTTACTACGGGCGTGTGATGTGTACCGAATGGCTTGTGCAGAGCGGGGCTGATAAGGATGCACGCCAAATCTTGGGTGTATCACCCCTCCACTACGCCACTGTCCGCGGGCACGCGGACTGTGTGGCGCTCCTCCTGCGTCATGGAGCTCACGTGGACACCGTAACCAAGAAGGGGTGGACTCCTCTCTCGAGCGCCGTGGAGCGCTATCGCCAACAGGCGGGCCGACTTCTAATCGATGCTGGTGCCAATGTGAAGCTCGCGCGTGAGAAAGTTGAGATCCCGCCATGGGTGGACGACTTTCTCCGTGGGCGCGAAGCATGTGAAAAAGCGGTGATTGCCTTTGTTGGCAGTAGCGATCGCCAACACCGTGACATGGCAAGATTGGTCGGAGAGCTGATCTGGAACACGCGTGGCGCAGAAGAGTGGGAGGACGTACCAGCGCAGGCCAAGCGAGCAAAATAATCCATGGCATTATTTTTGTTGCTCATGGAGGAGGGGCTCGCTGATGATGACTGGGAGATGGCGAAGCGGGTGTTGGTGCATGATGATAACGTTGATAGGTTTGCTGGGATTGTACACGCCCACCACGTCCGATTTTGCGATGAGTATGACTGTACGCTGATTCACCGGGCGTGTGCCTATGGGCGCACGAGGTGTACGGCCTGGCTACTGCAGAGCGGTGCTGATAAGGATGCGCAAACCAGTGACGGCTGGACACCACTCCATAACGCGGCTGCCAACGGGCGCGCGGGATGTGTGGCGGTCCTCCTGCGTCATGGAGCGCGCGTCAACCCTATGGGCAAGGACGGGTGGACGCCTCTCGCGGACGCTGTGGATCAAGGTCATCAGCAGGCGGCCCGGCTCCTCCTTGATGCCGGTGCCAGTGTAGAGCTGGCACGCGAGAGGATCAAGATCCTACCATGGGTGGATGACTTTCTCCGTGGGCGCAAAGCATGTGAAAAGGCGGTGATTGCCTTTGTTGGGAGCAGTGATCGTCAACACCGTGACATGGCAAGATTGATTGGTGAGATGGTGTGGAACACTCGTGGCGCGGAGGAGTGGGAGGATGCATCAATGCATGCCAAGCGAGTAAAGTGAATCATGGAACTGTTTTCTTGGCCATGGAGGATGGGGTTGTTGATGGTGATTGGAAAAAGGCGCGAAAGATGATGTGTGGCTTGTACCCCGACAACGTGAAGGGTTTTGCAGAGCTCGTAGATACTTACAATATCCACGTCCACGACAAAAAAGGCAAGACGCTTTGTTCGGAAGCGCATGCGGCGCAAGAATCTACGCAAAGTCTGATGTGTGATGATTAAAAAAAAAATGAACGGCAATGGTCTTGTTTATGCTGACTGGCGGAAGGCGCTGTTGGTGTTGGAAGATGGTGATGATGTCGATAGGCTTGCCATGATTGTTCATGCCTACCATATCCACGCCCGCGATGAGCGCGGCACAACGCTGCTTCACGTTGCGTATTACCACGGGCGCATGAGCTCTGCGGGCTGGTTGTTGGAGAGCGGCGCTGAGAAGGAAGCACGCGACGACTGGGGCCAGACACCACTCCATATCGCGGCTGCCAACTGGCGCGCGGGATGTGTGGCGGTCCTCCTGCGTCATGGAGCGCGCGTCGACCCTATGAGCAAGGACGGGTGGACGCCTCTCGCGGACGCTGTGCTGCGCGGTCATCAGCAGACGGCCCGCCTGCTCCTGGATGCTGGTGCCAGTATAGAGCTTGCACAAAAGAAGACGCGCATCCCGCCATGGGCGGACGCATTTCTCCGTGGGCGTGAAGCATGTGCAAAAGCGGCAAAGATTTTCATCGGAATCAGCGATCGCCAACACCGTGACGTGGTAAGACTGATTGGGGAGCTTATCTGGAATACGCGCGGCGCTGAGGTGTGGGATGACGCATCAACGCGGACCAAGCGAGCAAAATAAATCGGGGCATTGTTTTTTGGCCATGGAGGAGAGGGTTACTAATGATGACTGGCGGAAGGCGCTGTTGGTGTTGTGGGAGGGTGATGAGGTCGACAGGCTGAAGAAGCTTGTTCCTGCCTCCCATATCGACACACACGGCGAGCAGGGCACAACGCTGCTTCACGTTGCGTGTTACCACGGGCGCATGAGCTCTGCGGGCTGGTTGTTGGAGAGAGGCGCTGAGAAGGAGGCACGCGACGACTGGGGCCAGACGCCCATCCACTTTGCGGCTGCCAACGGGCACGCGGGTTGTGTGGCGCTCCTGCTGCGTCATGGGGCATACATCGACGCCCTGGACAAGAACGGGTGCCCTCCTCTCGCGGACGCTGTGCTGCGCGGTCAGCATCAGGCATGCTGCATCCTCCTGGACGCCGGTGCCAGTGTGGAGCTTGCACAAAAGAAGACGCGCATCCCGCCATGGGTGGGCGACTTCCTCCGTGGGCGCAACGCATGCATCACCTCTGCAACGATCTTATTCGCCAGACTACGTCCACGTCTTGGACGTGACATGGCCCGGCTGATCGCGACGTTGGTGTGCACCACACGCGGTGCAAATGAGTGGGGCGCACAACCCTGATCCACACCCGTCATGTTGTGTCGTGAGCTAGTTTAATTTTGCGATGATCGCGAACCGTATATACAGTTGAACCACAACAAAGCGTATAAAAAACGTTGCAACGTTTTTTGTCTTTGTACACGTCAGCCGAACTGTATATGTAGTTGAACGGTGTCTCCGGGGATGTCTCAAAATGTCTCCCATGTCTCCTGGGTCTCCTTCAATATGTATTTTGCCGACGTTCAACTGTATATGCGGTTATAACAATCATTTTTTAAAGATGCGCCAGTTTTGATATGCTTGTCCTCGGCTGGTTGATGCGTGTCCGCATGTTTTGCAGTCAATATCGGTTGTCTTTTTGCGCCCACAATACGTGCAAAACCCTGCTGGTTTTTCGGGATGCGATATGGTTCCTTTGATTTTGTGGTAGATCTCCGATATGAGAGTGCGCGATGCTGTGCGCATTGGAAACGTACACGTAAAGATTAGGTCTGTTGTGATGAAATCAAATGCAAACTCGAACATTTCGTTCTTCTTTGGATCTCGTCCAATTTCAACCTTCATCGTGCCAAGTGTCCCACAATAACCATGGCCACGTTTGATGGGACACAGCGCACGAACAAGGAGTGTTGCGTATTTGCTGATAACAATTGGGTATCGCTGATCCTTTTCTGCCCAGCGTCCATTTGCAACTGCGGGGACAATCAGACCCTCGCACGCGTACACAATGCACGGTACATCAGACATGGGATAATCGATATGGTGTAAAAGGATGTTCTGCTGCTTGGCCATAATGGCGGGCACGCCGCGACACCAATCCTTACACGTGTACATGAGTGCGCGCAGAGATGTTCCATCATCCACAGCGTTGAGTATCATGAGCTGTACGTCATACGGTAAACGGCGTCTGTAATCGTGCGCGTTGGCTGCGTCACCAAACCACACAATGTCGTGACGTGTGGTGTTTGTGATGAGTGTAATAGCATCTTTGAATCCAACCGCGTCTACCAAATCACGAGCAAGCTGTTCAGGTGTTCCTATGAAGTTGCCATCTTCCTCTGATGGGTAATGGCGAGGTTGTTTTGCAGCACCGACAAAGGGATCGCCCCAATCGCCCCAATATTCATCGGGACCGTCTTGGCGCTTCATGCAAGCCCCACTCTCTCAAACACTTAAAAAATGAATTTAGGGGTCGCTTACGTACTGTCACAAACTCGCATGGGTGACACGTGGGTCACACACAACACGAATGTGCTGCAGCGCAACGGCATTGTGACGCTCCACGACTTGATGAGTGCCAATGATAACCAGCTTCTAGCGTGTGGCGTAACTTCGTATCATCGCAAGCTGATACGCGATGCGCGCATGGGATGTCATGACATACCATTGACGACAAATGATTAAAACGCCTCTTTTGCTTTTCTCTTTTTTTACGCTGCTCCCGCTTCACACTCGACGCCCACGGTGTGGAAGGTGTGGCGCACACTTGGAACAGCCATTGCGTGCGTAGCGGCACTTGGAGCAGCCGGGCGTGGGCAGCGGGTCGGCAACGCGCGATTCTGTCCAATAAGTTTCAGGCTCAAGCTCGTCGCAGGAACCCCAGCGCGTGGGCCACTCTCCACAGGGTCCGCGCGCGTACGTGACGACGCCATCGCGGTTACGCGCCATTCCCCACGTGGTCTTGAACGCGCTGCATGGAGCGCGCGGTGCAACGGGGCCAAGCTGTGCAGATTGCGTAGGATTCATGAAGAAATTATGAGAACACCTCTGGTAAAAGAAAAGAGAAATGAATAGGGTCCGCAGATTTTTTTCCATTCCATGCGGATGCGGTCAGAAGCTGTTGATCATTATGGGTTTTGCTGCGGCCATTCCAATGCTTGGCAGCATTGTTGTATATGCAGTTGCACCAAAGTTGTCAGCAGAGAGTGATATCCGGAAGACGTGTGAATCAAATCCTGTGGGCAGCATCTTTTGTTTCGGAATGATGGGAACACTTGGAGTGACATTCATTGCAGCAGCGATCCTAGTTTTGTGTTTGACTATAGCGATGATTGTATCAAAATGCCAAGAGGACTGCCATGTCGTGCGCGATCAAGAACGTTATGAAAGAATTCAACTGGAGCGCGCTGCGACAGCAGAATGTGTTCGGGAAGCAGTAAATTAATGCGCGCATTGTTTAATCCACGCGCGATACGCTGCCATGGGCATGTGGACACGAAAGTGCTGTACTGTCAAGCGCCCACGTCCCAGCTTGCAAAAGGTCACCGCCGCTTGAATGGGTGCCTCTGGCATGGGTACCACAGGAGTGAATCCATCGAGACGGACACAAGCACCATCACCAACTTCTGAAACCATCGCTGTAAGCTCTTCGTGCGTCATGGAGCGTTTCCACAACACCGTATGTGCTACCAACTTGCAGACATTTGTGCATTGCACTTGAAACGTGATGCCGTTGTTGTGCCCATTCACTGGAACCTTGTGTGCGCGGTGATCTAGTGGTTGCTGCACGCCCTCCATTGTGACGGCATCAGTTTCAGCGTTGTATGTGATGCGTAGTGGAATAGCCCCCATATGATTAGGATTCTCCTGCACGCGCGCTGGAACGCGACCACTGTCATCTTCCACTTCGCTCCAGATGAAATTGGCACGCAAGGTCAGAGGGTCTTCCGGAGGCGGATGCTCTGGGACGAGTCGGACGCTGAGGATTCCAGCAGTGGTGGCCTCCCTGATAACCTCAGCAAGCGCTCCCTCCATTGCGGCCCTTGGTATCGCACCACAAATTTGGGACGCCTCGACTGGCAAAATTGGAGTCCGCGCGGCACACCCGATGTGGAGATTGATGCAGGACAACACATTATCCACATGTGCTGCAGCCGCAGCATGTCCGTGGGGGACTTGGAGCATGAGTTTCCACTGCCAATCCCAGGGAAATACAAGTCTGTTGAAGCTGAGCAGACACGCATAGTCTTTACGCATGCCATGATGAACATGCAACGGCTGATAGACTGTCTTGTTGCTGCAGGTCATTTGGAAGAAATACAAAAACAATAACTCATGATCCAGCATGTGCTTTTTATTCTCTACTGTAATATTGAACAGCTTCTGCGCTCTTATTTGCAATTGTCCAATCTGAAAGAGATAAGTATAGCCAAATGTGCCGTGCCATTTCTGGCGGAATCCATTTTTCTTTGCATAGTAGCAGCAATAAAGTTGTTGCTTGTTCGAAATATAATCGAGATGATGCTGGAATCAACATTTCTTTTGTATCACGTCCAGCGAAACAAGACAATGGTTGTTTGTGACGAAACCCAGAAGGAATCACACTTTGAATCTCAGAATTGCCTCCACCCATGTGATAACATACAGCAACGCCAGCTATTTTTCCTCCATCGTCATTATTGCGAACTATTTCCCATAGATGATATGAATCCAATACGCGGCTCGCAATGAGACATTGAAAGGTTGCTACCGCAACACAGTCATAGGCAAACTCGTTCGCAAAAAAGATCATCAGGGGGAATGCTCGAGATGCCAATAAATATCCACCTTCCAATAGCATTCCTAGTGAATCGACAGACCACATTTGCATTGCAGTGCACAAAGAATAAAGTATGGCTTGCTTGATCCGAAATGTCCTGGTGTTTTTGGAGTACAATTTCAATGCGTGTGCATCTGCGGCCTGTCGATTTTGAAGGGCGCATACGTCTTGAGCATACGTATCAAAGGCAATGGTGGTTCTTGCTACGGTGGTCATAAGTATCGGGTCATCAATATCCACATGGGCGAATTTCTTGCAACAGATTGAACAAAACTCGCGTCGGTCTAACGGCCAAACTTCACGACAAGCGCGGCATTTGTCTCCAAAAGACATACGCTGTTTCTTCATGGAACCCCTCCGTTTTTCCCTCAATAATTCAATTCATCTTATAGATTTTTTAACATCCGCGAAGATTCGAAACCATGTGCAAAACGGAGCCGCTTTGAATGTTGTAATGCATCAGGGTGTGATCATCAGCCAACGACCGGCCAGCAAAGATAAGCTGGCACATATCAGGTGGAAAACCACCACGGGCCTGAATTCGCAGCTTGATTTGGCGAATGGTATCAGCGCCTTGCATGGGAATGCGATAGCGTCTACCAGTCGGTGTCGTGACAGTCACGTGCGGGGAGGATACGTAGGGTGGGTGATCCCGCTCACGTTCCCATACCCACTGTGCCTCCTGTTCGGGCGCGCTGTTAAACACCGCTTCGTAGACACGCAGCGTCTCATCGACTCGCTCATTCTTGTCTGCCACAGAATCGTTGGCAGTGCGCGCGGTATGCGCAATGTTTGCGCCCAGCGCCTTGCACACGCGCTCATAATCGCGCGTCTCCAAGATGAGGCTGTGCCACATGGCGTCCAGCTTGGGCGGGAGCGAAAGTGTGAGCGCGTCGCCTGTGAACGCAGCCTTGCAATAGAGCGCGCGTGCCAGTTCGCGCGCAGCAACTGCTGCCTGATTCGGAGCGCGGTGACCAAAAGCACCGCGGCGATTGTGTTCTTGCGCAACGGGAAGAATGAAGCGCTCAATCTTGTTCCACGCGCCCTGAAAAGCAGGACGCTTGGCGCGCAAGCGCACGCGCTTTTTGATTTGTTGAACGACGGAACCCTTTGCCATTATTTTTTGTTTTTGTGTTTTTACTATTCCGAACTCTCGACACTATCATCATCAATCTCTCCCGATGACCAGCTTGCGCTGCTTTGCTCGTCTGCTGCAGCCACAGATGCTCGACGCGCTGACGGTTTGGGTGGAACCATACGCACAATGCGTTTGACGCGCGGATTACCACGTCCCGTCTCGTGGTTGATGACAGACATATTGCTTGCGCCCCTCTATTTTATCACGGATCGTAAAACAGTTTCAAACTAATAAGCAGGGGTATGATTCACCGTCCATACCCACCAGCTTCTGCTGGCGCTCCAGATGAACGAAGGCGGCAGTATGGTGATCTTGCAGAGATGACGCAGAAGAATACTGCGTTTCGCCGCGTCGTTTATACGGTACCTGGGCAGCTACAGGTTGTGCTCATGTCTGTTCGAGAGCGTATTGATTGGGAGGAACATTCGCAAGCCACGCAGTTCTTTTACATTGTTCAAGGCATTGCACGCATCACAAAGTCTGGTCAAACTGTGCCCGAACTCGTGCAACCTGGTGGATTTTCAGTCATTACGCCGGGAACGCTCCATTTGGTGGAAAACGCGTCGCCAGGCAGTGGCTTGCTCAAGCTGTACACACTATATTCTCCCCCACAGCACAAGAGCGATGCGGTTGAGTTTATCCGCAAGTCTCCGTAAAGAGTTGCACAATGGAAGAGGTGTTGTTTACATATCCATCTGTGCTCGCATGTGTTCTGTCACATGTTGACACACCATCAGCACTCTCTCTAAGACTCCTATGCAAACGGGCCGATAAGTGTGTTCGCTCACAACACACGTGGTGGGAGACGCGTATGCGTAAACGCACTAGCACGGGCGCTCTCCTGTACGCAGCTAATCGTGCACTGTCCCGCGCCAAGGGGTATTTGCAACTCGCACACGCTGGGAAACGCTCCGTGGTAGGGAAACAGATACGGCGCAATAAGAAGGCGGAGCGCATAGAAGAACACGTGAGTCGTTTGATGAAAGAAGATAGAAGACGTGCAGATCTTTATGGATATGGAGTTAGTACGTGTGCTTCTGCAATTGCATCGTACTCTGAACGGGCCAAAAAAGCGCGAAGAGAAGCGAAAAGCTATGATCGTGATATTATCTCACAGGCGGCCATTTTAAACGCGGCCAAGGATGAGGTGGCGCGCTGCAAGCAGGGAGTTTTAAAGTGGAGTTCCATTTACTTTTTGGTGGCGTGCTTGTCAGTGGTGTTATTAGGTGCTTTCCATTCATACGGTTGTTGTATTTAGCGCTCTCCTAATCTCTTGCGCACACCCGTGTACAACGTCATACAACAGCGATGCATCCACCTCGTGAACATAAAACGTATCTTGCGACGGCACAAAGCGCTCCTCATCATCGTCCACGTCTCCCATGACCACGCAAATGGCTCCCGTGCTCGGATGCAACACTAGCGGCACCTTGTGCAAATGTCGCACGTCTGCCGATACCGCTACATCCAACTTGGGCCACAGCGCTGCAAACACAGCAGCGCGATGTGCATCTTTCCAGTCACGCTCCAGCGGGGGTGCGTGAAAGCGCGCCCTCAGAGCGGGCGTGTTGTCAAACACTGGCGCTAGAATGGTGTAAATGTGATCCGAGAGCTCGTCTCCTTCGCCAAGCGTGGGACGCCGCAGCACTTCCACCAGCGATCGGCGCTCTGGCTGTGACATTCTAATGACGCGCTCATCACAGATCCACATGTGGAATCCACGACGTCCGGAAAATACTGTAAAAATGCGACGGTAACCCAGAAACTCGCGCAACACCCACAAGAGCACGCGTTGCGCAGGGTCCATAAACGTGGACCAGCACGCGTCACACACCTTGCGTGCCTTTCCGCAAGCACAAACGTTGGTGCGGTCATACTTGTCCGGATCAGCGGGATCGTGATCCAAATCAACATCAAGCACCATTTCACCATAACCGCACGCGTTTCCCTGCTTCATGGCGTGCGAGCGCTCCATTTCACGCGGCTTGGCGGAAAAGCGATTGTTCCCGCCTCGCGGCCAGAGCTTGGGCGGAAACATGGGCTGATCCGCCAAGTGTAGCCCCGGAAAGATGGGCCCAAAGCTCAGCGAGCATAGCGCTGGTCCATTGCGCCCAGCGCCACGCTGCTGATATTCCGTTGGGTAGCGTATCACCTGACGTACCTCACTTGCGTTTCGCAACACAAGCTGGCGTGAAAAGAACTGCTCGCCGTCGGCATTTTGCAAGCAGAGCGCAAACTCGCGTTGTTCAAGTGCAAACTCTCCGCTACACGTTGCCAGCAGATCAATAATGGTATCCAGAGCACTGCGGTCGAATATGCGCTCATAATAGAGTGTTAGCCCGCGAACCCTATGAGCCATTTTTTTGTTTTTCATTTCTTCAACACGGCACAGAGGGGGTTGTTTGAAAAAAAAATGTCATTTACCACTAACAACACCGTTTATTGTGTTCCACCTCTACCACCTATACGCGTGATTCGATGGCACTAGTTTTCCGTGCATATGATTGGACTGATGATGCTGTGAACAGTTCTATACAGCAACTCTCCGCGGGAGATTGCGTACAGTCTCCTACCGTGATTAATCTCGATGATGAAGATAATCTTGACTGTGATGAAGACGTGGACGACGATGATGATCAAGAAGATCTGGATGATGATGAGATTTATGATGACGAAGCAGACGATCCGGTCGAGTCTGCTGAAAGCGTCACTCCTCATGCATTATTCTCGAGCAGTGTGGATGAAGAGCTTATGGAGCGCTTCCAACGCGCTCGCAATGCCAAGCGCCAGCGCGATTTATCAGACTACGAAGAGGCATGCAGCGCTGTGGACACTGCTAAACGGCAGCTGGTGGACCTTGAATCGCGCAAATCCGAATGCGAGCGCATCTACAAGCAGAGTGCTGAAAGCGGAATCAACGGATCTGCCGCATTCATTGATCATCTTCTTACGGCCTACGAGAAGAATGGGCAGTGATGAGATGCTTCATACACGTTTTCTTTCTCCTGAGTGTGTACGCGCGCATGATTGCTCCAATGGTTACGTACAACATTGAGCATTGGCGCAAGATGGAGTTTTGCGCGGCACTACCACCGCAGCTGCCACAATCATCACGAATAACAACAAGCAGCACAACATCACAGCCATCAGATCGATGGATTTGGCGCACAGTGCGCTTGGGAGCCATTCACTTTGAAATTGCGCTCAACAATCCGCGCACAGATTCGTACATATCAGGCACCATCAGCAGCGGACGTCAATGGGAGCCAGACATTGTCCAAGTCATTCTGAAGCGTGCGCGTGGATCAAAACACGTCTTTGTTGATGCGGGTGCCAATATCGGCTACTTTAGCGCCATTGCTGCCGCTGCAGGTGCGCAAGTATACAGCTTCGAAGCGGTGCCCAGCAACTTTGCGCGGCTCAGTGCAACACGTGCGCGACTTCACACTGAAAAGTGGTACGCATGGAATGGCGCCCTCGACGCACGCGCAGGAGACACCGTTGTGTTGCAAGTGGCTCACGCCAAATCCAACAGCGGCAACTTCAAAATACGCGCGCATCTGAAAGCTGCGTACGATGGGCACGTAGCTGTCACAACGACCACACTGGATGAACATGTGCACACACACGTCGATGTGATGAAGATTGACGTGGAGGGACATGAAGCACGTGTGTTGAGCGGAGCACATGTGCTTATCTGCCATCATGGCGTGCAAACAATCATCATGGAAATGACGCAAGACCTCATGACATTTCCGGGCTGCGATTGGCGCGCCATGTTTTCGTGGCTCGAGGCGGTTGGATACACGTTGCGCGACATGTCTCACGCACACATGCCCATTCGCCATTGGCGCCGCACAGGGTGGCGTCCGAGAGCAGCAAACATTATGTGGGATCTTGGTGCAGCAGGAGTAAATTGTGCTTCTGTCTAATGATGAATAATATGTTTGACTACACCAATCTATAAAGCATGGCGTTACAGGCACTCAAATGTAAGAACCCCCCAGATTATGCACAGCGCGTGCTCTCGCCCACACCCAGCGCTTGCGGCACACTATGCGAGTGAATTCTGCCAACGCGCCCATTTTTGTGCTCAATCCAACGCGTATCAAGCGCCTTCAAACGGGCGCATTGCCACGTACAGCGGGTTGATATCACGCCTTCGCAAGCATCACTATCCACACTACGATCAAACACAATCGAAGAGACGATGGAAAAAGACAAACGTCAGGGGTTCTACAAGTGCGCAAGGCAAACGCGTTGATGCAGAACTCGGCTCTGTAGTGGCTGGCAAAGCGTTGCCCAAGCGCAAAAAGTCATGGGATGCCATGACCGTGTCTCTGCTCTCGTACTGGCGCGACGATCTTGGACACACACTCGAAGCTGCCCAAGTCCCGGTGCGCGTCCAAGGGTTTTGGTCCACCATGACGCAGGCAGACGTCATTACGCGCGACTCTGATGGACGCCTGTGGCTGTGGGAAGTCAAGACGGGTATGCCCGTCGGGTTCACACGCAAAAAGGGCGTGCTTCAAAATGTGCGCGGTGCAGAAGTACCTTGCAACGGTGCTGCCGTATGGCATCTTCAGCTGCATTACACGCGCAAGGCACTCGAAGCAGCGGGCGTTCCAATTGCAGAGTCGCGCGTCATTCAGATTCATGGAGTGCGCAGCGACAAGAATGTGCTCAAGCGAAAGGTGCACATACCACCCGAGTGGGTTGGGCGATTGCGCGAACCGTCAATTGCATAAAACCTCATGCAAGGGGTTCTGTCCACGGATGTGGAAAGATGTTGCTGTGATGAGCGTACAGCATGGCGATTACTTGTGCTGATAACAGTTCTTGCCATTTTAACGGTTGCTGTGCTAAATGTGATTCCGCCACCACCACGCAATTCTCAATCTCCGCTTGGGATTCAATGGCCATGGTCCACTCCATACAGTAGTGGTGGTGTAAGCAGCGATACGCGAGGACATACCGCTATACTGCTTTTTGAGCGCACACGTTTGGTTACGAGTGCACTTGTGGACGATCTTCGCGGTGCTGTGGGTGACATCATCTTTTTGTGCACAGAAACGTCATCTCAATCCGTTCTGGATCACGTCATAGTTATGCGGGTCACAAAAACTGCACGAGAAGACGTTTGGCGCAACCGCTGCATATCTGCGCTTCACAAGGCAATGATTCGCGCTCATCACACAATTGGCACCATGGATTGGATTGCACTCGTTGATAGCAACTGGGACGTTGAAAGTGGTGCACAACGCATTACGGAGCACCCGCGGTATCTTATCAACCTTGTGCTTCAAAACGGAACACCAGACCCACTTTTAGTATCGACCAACACGCTCATTCATGCGTGTGCGTTTGAGCTGCCGGCGCGCTCTGTACTGGTGTGCCCGACACGTGTCACAAGCGGATATTATGATGCGTACCGCTTTCATTCTCCCCAACAGTCAAAGCATGACGCCGAACGCAACGTGGAACAGCTACGCCAATGGATCGCACTCAACACAGATGCTGAACGGGCCATTTTTCATCTGGCGCGTGCACTCGAGGATGCTGGTGACTTGCGCGCGGCGCACACAACGTATATGTGGCATAATCGCATGCAGCGCCACAGCAACTATGTTTATTATGCGCTCTACCGAATGGCGTGCATCACAGCACAGCTAACGTCGCGCGCACGCGCTCAGCGTGCATTTGAACGCGCTGTTGATTTCAGCATTGCCGACTCTAGGGGGCGCAGAGAACCATATCTATGGCTGGCGCGCCTCGCTCAAGCGGGTGGGCAATGGGGACAATGTGTGTTTTACGCAAGCACGGGGCTGGGTGCGCCTGGTGTTGATTGGTCACGCAGACCACTCAATGTGGCAGATGGTGGTGCAATTGCGTCTAGATTGCGCAATGTTCGAGATGCATGCGCCGAACGTTTATGAAAACCACACTTTCATTTCGCGCGGCACAGCACCCGTGCAATCAGACGCATGCATCGCGTTGGCTTCGATGGAGTTGCAGTAATCCCCACGCACGCTACCGGGTGGAGCAAGTGCTGGGTTTGTCGGGCCGCGCACAGCCAATGCCACAAGCACCGCATTTGGCCCGTGCCAGATCATCGCCATGACATTCCCGCCTGCCATTGTCGTTGTGATGCGCTCAAAATACTCAGCGGCACGGTGCTGCTCGTAATGCGCTTCGCACATCTCCAGCGATGGTTTCACAAATGACGCCTCAAGTAGCTTGAGTCCGCGCTGTTCGAGCCGCGTGATGATCACACCTACCAGGCCGCGCTCGACTGCATCTGGCTTGACAAGGACCAGTGTTTGCTGCATCAAGCCCCCTCTGTTCGAGTTATGATATTTTTATCCTCGGTGCTTTGACAGCACCAGTAATATCAGCTGCCCGATCACATACCGTCTTGAGCTTGCACAAATCAGACTGCTGTGGCATGCACGTCTTTCTACCCAACGTCCAATCGGAAAGCGTCAAGTGTCCGTCCTTGTTGGCGTCACATCCCTTCATCACGTCCTTGATGGAAATGTAATAGCCCATCTTGTTGAGCACCCACTCTGCTGCGCGCAACTGCGGCGGTGCGTAGAGCTTCTTGGCGCGCCTGATTTCCTCCACGCTAATCTCTTGATCTCCATTGGCGTCAACGTAACGCTTGATGCATTCGAGTGCGTCACCACGTGTGTATGTGCAATCCTTTCCATTGTGGAATCCCATGGCATTTTCTGCCAGCTTGTCAAGCGGGTGCGATGGCCACCAATGACCGCGCGCTGTGCACATCATCATCACCATTATGGTGACCAAGGCCCTCATGACTTGACGTGCACGATTATGCATATGACATGTGTATCCCATTTAGTGCCTTCATGATGTTATATGAGTAAAGAAAGACGAAAAATCATGGATGAACCAGAGCTCCGTGAAAAGTCTTTCAGTGTGGTGTTGTGTGGTGATGCTGGTGTTGGGAAATCATCATTTGTTCGTCGTCTCATCAACGGGACGTGGATACCTGATGCGCCAGCAACTGTTGGTGTCAGCTACAATTATTACGTGGGTACGCCTCAAATGGACCGACCGCGCTACAAGATCCGCTTGGGAATATGGGACGTTGCAGGACAAGAGCGCTTTCGGTCGCTATGCACAAAGCAGAGCAACGAAGCAGATGTGCTGTTGTTTGCTTTTGACATTACGGATCGCCATTCGTTTGAATCCATCGAGGTGCTGCGATTGGAAGATGCAAAGTGGACGTTTGACCAAGAAACTGGCAGATGGGGACGCGCTGATCGCCCTGCACTGGCGTGGTTGGTAGGCACAAAGTCTGATCTTGCAGCACGACGATTCATGAGCGCTGAAGACACGTTGCTATGGGCGAAACAGCACGACATGGGATACATGGAGACGAGTGCCTTTCAGGGCGATAGTGTCTATTCGGAGATTAACATTTTGCTCCGCTACCTGCACGACGTGGATAGCATTGGAAAGTTGGAACCCGATATTACGCCTGACGACTTGTTGAGCACACTACACGAAGATGAAGACGATGATTACGTTTATCCACCATCGTGCTGCTGCTGCTGCCACCTCAGCGGAAAGCGCCGCGCACAGCGCACCCAATACATGTGAGTGCAACCAGCGTGCTGCACGTGATTGCTACAACCACAAAGAATGCCCAAATCAACGAGTGTGTCTTGAGCAGCGCGCAGCGAAAGAGTTGATTTGCGTGCGCGCAATTGATGGATGACACCACAATCTGTTTCTTGGTCCCCACAGATGATAGGTGATTGCAGCGATCAAACACGCACATGTTGACAAGCACAAGCTTGGAAACGTTGCCATACTCAAGCAGTGCTGCTGGAAAGATGCGCGCAGCGTTCCATCCCGTAAAGACCTTGAAGAGAATGAGTGCGCTAGACACTGTGCTGCCAACATCGGACTCGCAAGGTGATGTGACTGACATTACGCGTAGAGAATTGATGCAAGCGGGATTGTGTGGTGTGGATCCCCACAACGTGGGTGTCCAATCATCGACATATGAGCGAAGGCTCATGTCATACACATTTTCCCACGCTACACGCAGTGCAGGTTTCTCTGCACATTGCTGACGGGGTTCTCCGTTGCCATTTCCCATTGCGGAGAGACAAAACAGCAACAATAATAGGGCCCTCATATGGCCATGTGTTTGAAACCCCTTTTTGTGCCAATCAAAAATAAACCTTTAGAAAAATCTTTGCACTTTTGGACGAGTCAGAAATGTCCTCGATCCTTGTGATTCCACATGGCTTCAATACCATGGATACCTCTTCAATGGGTGTGTATGCAATGCCTGCAAAGTGTTGTTATTTCCAGTCACGCTTCCCTGATGACTTTCGATAGGTTCCCTTGAGGACAGTCAAGTAGTTGAGGCCGTGTAGGTCGGCACCTTCATGAGGATCCTTGATGATGGTGTCTCGGATAAAGGGATCCGAGTCAAGTGCATCCATGACTGCATCCTTGATGTTTTCAATCATGACACCAACGACACTTGAATGTGCATCCTTCAATCGCTCTTCCTTTTGATTGTCCTCGTCTGACATTTCCGCTCGATGGCGGCAAATGACATCACGACGGTATCCTTCAACAGAAAATGACATTTTTTCCTCTATTTAACCTTTGTAAAAAAACAACCCCTTAATAACACAAGGAGAAAAGTATTTTCTACACACAATATATGATGTTGTTCCTTTTCTTAGTTTCTGTCGCTGTGGCTGGTGTCTGCAACACCCACGACAAATCCATCTATTCACTCAAGGGATCAACGTTTCCGACGCTCTTTCGGTCCTTTGGTAGCATCTTTGTGTCAAAATCGTCGTATGAGGATAGTATCGTGACACAGGTGGGTCTGAGCAGGTCTTGTGCGGTTTGTTATGGCGACGCTTACATTTGTGGATATGACAACTGCAAAATGATGTGTGCAGTGGCCAGTAGGCATTGTGATGCGTGTCTGACACAGCATGAGTGTACACAAACATGCAATACCTGTACTGGTTTCATTCCTTTGGGCAGTTCTTCCTGATCCACTCTTTTTGTGCTTCCAATGAATCCTTTTGTACATCACCTGTTGCAATGGCTTCTCCCACGCGATTATGAATGGTCCGAAACAAGTCCCCCTGATGTGCAGGATATCCCATAGCAACCAAATCACGTGCCGTCACTAGACACACGCTCATCTCTTGGAGTTTGGGCTTCCAATGGAACTTCCAACAATCACCAGTTACCACTGGTGTCAGATTTTCCTTTGCAAACTCATCCTTAATGTATGAAGCAATTGTGACACACTTATTAAACATTGCAATAGATGCATTTGTAGCTCTGATCCATGTTGGGGGTATAAAGACCTCTCCTTGTGGTACTTCTTTGGTGGATGGCAAGACAAAGGTTGCCTCGTCAAGCCCATAGTGCGCCAGACGTTGCATCTCAAATGCCATTTCCTCGTAAATCTCCTTTGCAATGATGGACAACACATCTGTGTTCTTCCATCCTTGTACTTGCCCAGACAATTGCCATAGACATGTTTGCAGGTTGGGTGTCAGTGGCTGACGACCACGTTCGTGGAGTTTGACTTGCGAAAAGGGATACAACACCACCTTGTCGTCTTGCACCACATCATTGCGCGTCACGTAAAAGTTGTGAAAGGGTGGCGAGATGCCCAATTGATTGCACGCCAGGCGAATAAGATCTTCGACTGTGACACCTGCAACACTTACTACAACGTGCACACGATTGAGTTTGTATGTTACATACACACAAATGGGCTTAAAATTTGTCTTTATCATTCTTTACACACTTTGCATGCGCGGTAGCGCTTCATTTGGTCTTCGGTGAGCGTGATTGTGTATGATGAACTTGGTATTTGTTTGATAGATCCAAATTGAATCTGAAATTGAAGGAATCCTTCATAACTTCCTCCATTGGCATAATGTTGGCCATTGCGGTATACTGGATACCACTCGGCATCAAACTTTGCTCTTTGGCACATATTGGGATCGATAACAAGATCACCCGTGGCAAATCGAATACCATACTTGTTATAGAGGGTCTTGCGCTTGATTCCATTACCACTTGTCAGGGAGTGTCCCTCGGGACATTTGAGGTGAAGTATAGTGAACTCATCGTTTTTGGTATTCATCAAGAAACCCCTTTGTTGTTTGTACAAATGCTATTTTTTCGAAACCAGAGAAGAGGGTCATGTCTCGAAAGCGGTCAATTTCGTTTGAGGATGAACAGAACCTTGTCAAACTTCGGCGTATGATGAATGCTGGAGAGATCACACAGAACCAGCTCAACAAATTCTGTGGTCTGAGTATGTTGAACAAGTTTCTCGTACGACTCGAAACGATTCGACATCATTTGGCCGGAGAACGCCGTAATGGTTTTGGCCAGACCAGACTGGAAGAAATCGATGGAAAGCTCTGCGTGATGCTCGATGACATTGCATATTTGTCATCCGATGAACTGGATTCTAGTCCGGATGAGGTTCGCTTGATTAGAAAAGAAATTTGCGATGCCGCAGACACCATAGATGCAGATATAACTGCTATCGCGACCAGTGCAAAAAAGGCGCAAGAGAATCTGGCGTGCATCAAGAAGTTGCTTCAAGAATAACACGCTCATTTGTACAATTCTTCAATGTGATTTTCGATAAACCGCCGCATTACAACGTTGACTGGCGCTCCTCCTCCACCATCCATCGTTGGTCCAGGCACACCAAGTACAACCAGCGACGACCCCACGTGTGTCGCATCAAATCCCAGCTTCGCAGCAAACAGCGCACACGCACTCTCTGAACCAGTTCCGTATCCAGTGGTGTATGCGACAAGCGAATGTGATCCGAGTGCCTGCTGCTGTCCCGTACTCCCGTGAGGTAAGTAACGCACAGCACTGGGGTGTGCTCCAAGCAGCGTCGCCACTGCTGCATTGTCATATGCAGCGTACGCGGCGCGTTGAAACACAGCGTGTGTTCCATTTCGCATGGTGCATACGTAGGTTTCTTCCGGAGGGCTTGACGATGGTGATAACACAACACCACCACCACTGCTTTGACGCCTGACTGAAGCGGTAGCAACAGTTGGGACTATGATGACGTGGCGGTCCCCCATGATTTTCACAAGACACTATGAACCTCGATAGACTTTTAGTTGAGCGCGGCTAAAATTGAGTCGTGTGCCAACTTGCTGTTTTCCGCCATGGTGATAAGCACTTGTGTTGCGTGTCTCGATAGCGGAAAGTACATGAAAACATCATGTGATGCAATGGTGAGCACATGCGCGAGTTTGCTGTCCGCCTGCTCAAAGACGTGCAACGTTTGTCCTGGTGGAAATGGTAGAAGCAGCGACTCAATTTCCTCTCCCGGGTACACCTGAAAGAGTTGGCCATCCTCTGGGGTATGCGTAATCAGTGCGTGGTATACACTGCTGTCAACGCTGCCGCCAATGGGATGAAAACGCGTCACTGGTTCGTTGATTGGTCCATCCACGGGGGAATTTTGATAGCGGCGCAACATGTAAGTGGGTGATGCATCCATCATCACGTCGTCCAGTTCGTGATCAAAACTGTCCCAGGCATCCACGTCAGTCTCTCCGTCTGTCCCCACTCGCACTAAACGTAGCGTATCCAACTGGCGTGGTGTCGCTAGCGTGCGTGCAAAGCTTGGACGAATCAACACAAAAACGCGCCTCCCCTCTGTGGTTTCCTCCTGCTGACAGTGTAGCAGAATGGGCGAATCTCCAAAGTCGTTACGTTGTTCTACGGAGTAATAGCCATCAACGTCTATGGGACAAATCCAACGTGGCTCATAATCGGAGCGGTGAAAAAACGCCACACGAACGTGGTACATGGTTGCAATCAAGTGTCCAACCACGTACTTGCAAAAGAGGCGATCTGGATGCTTATCATGGTGCAGATGATAAGCGACATACTTGAGAATGATGCCTTTGAGCATGTGTGCGTAATGCGACGGGTGCTCGTGAATCTCGTCATACGACGGTAGCTGCGGAGTGGTTGTATGCACCTTTTCACACAACGCCTGCACCGCAGGATGATTCACGCAACTAAGCATTACTGAGAGCGTGTTGCGCTGGATCAGTGTCTCACGTGCATCGCACAACTGGCGAGCGCGTGCAAAACATATTCGCAGCAAATGAATGTTGGCCATGTCACACAATTCTGCAGGTGTCGCATCATCATGGCCCATGTCACGTAGCGCGCGTGATATGCATCCAAAGAGAGACGCTGTACACACAATGTTCATTTGTGCTTTTTCGACCCCTCCTCCCCCGATGGGGTCATACGGACCGTCGGAGGTGGAGTCGATTGTGCCACGGGAGCTTCTTGTTGTTCTGCGACCTCTTCTTCTTCTTCTTCATCTTCAACACCATCCAACACAATTCCGCGTGCGGCAAAAATCTTTCCCACCTGCTGGACACAAAAATCCACATAGGCTTCGTTATAAATGACAACAGAGCCAAACTTTCCGGGCCCAGCCCTTCCTTCAGCGACGTCTGAGTTCTTGCTCACTGTAAAGTGGTTGTGTAAAACAACTGCAATTGGGTGATCACTCGGAATCCAGTAGATTGACGATCCGACCGCAGATCCTGCAGCTGCAAAGAACCCCGGATCACGCAACATGTTGACGTACAAGTCGCG
>Ga0070726_10001022_pt1 | contig 30085 bp, 14 predicted proteins | sample tdAd471_FD_67275 | JGI IMG/M metagenome (GOLD analysis project Ga0070726, IMG submission 67275) | Marine sediment microbial communities from the Atlantic coast under amendment with organic carbon and nitrate - tdAd47.1 | ecosystem: Environmental > Aquatic > Marine > Coastal > Sediment | place...
TGAATCCGGTCGCGACAACTGGAAGAATCTGGCGGATTCTTCCTGGAATCTCCGAAGTGACGGTCGGAGGCGTTGCCTGCGCATCGCCCCAGCAGTGCCAACTGTGCTCGCGCATTGGCACAACTCGATACTCTGGAGCCAGATTCTGATGCCACGCTTCTCCACGCGAATGTTTCTCAGTGCTGTCCTGAGCGCAACAACCGGATTCGCACCTTCCGCTCTGGCCGCGGAGCCAGGCGACGGAAGGGACGTCACGGATTCTGCAACGCGAGATGCCGTCGAGCACGCCTTCCGACAGTCGAACTCCGGTGACGAACCGGTCAGTCAAACCGGTGCCTGTGGAGGAACAGGCTGCGGTGAAATGAGTTTCCTGAGCGACGGCTGCGGTGCCGGAACCGGCTGGCTGCAGAACGTTCTCGATAAGCCGCTGCTGAGTGACTATCGGAATATGGAAATCGCAGACTGTCTGACGGCATCCGTCGGCGGCGAACTCCGCTATCGGTTCATGAATGAGGACAACCGTCTGCGTCCCGGCGGTCCTGGCAACAGCACTTACGATCTGTGGCGCGTCACGCCGTGGATGGAACTCAACTACAACGATTCCATCACGGGCTACGTGCAGGCGATCGACGCATCGATCTTCGACCGCGACCTGCCGATCACACCGATCGACGAGAACCGCTCGGACCTTCTGCAGTACTACATCGACGCCAGACTCGGCGAGCTTGGCGACGGCAGCCTCAACGTTCGCGTCGGACGGCAGTTTCTGAAGTACGGCTCGCAGCACCTCGTCTCGCCGCTGGCCTGGGGAAACACGTTCCGCAACTTCGAAGGCATCAAGCTGGCATACAGCAGCGACACCTGGGATATCGATGGGTTCTGGACGCGACCGGTCAACGGCGCTGCGGGAAACATCTTCCGTCCCACGGCGTTCGACACTCCGGATGCCAGCCAGTCTTTCAGCGGCGTCTACTCGACCTACAAGGGGTTTGAGAACGCGACGTTCGACATTTACTGGCTGTTCCTCGACGAGAACGAAGACAAACCCGCCAGACTCGATGGCCAGCGTCATACGGTCGGTGGCCGACTCGATCGCACAATCATTCGGACTGACAGTTGCGGAAACACTCTGGGCACGATTGCGTTCGAAGCCGAAGGTGCCATCCAGGCTGGGCATCACGAGGACTTCCAGGCAGGCGTCAACGAGAGCATCTGGGCCGCGATGTTCCATACAAAGCTGGCCTACACCGCCAATCAGGCCCCCTGGACGCCGACGATCACCGGACTCTTTTACTGGGCCTCTGGCGACAGCAATCCCGGCGACGGTGAAAACAATAACTTCAGCACGCTGTACCCGCTCGGGCACGCCTACTGGGGGATCATCGATAACCTGAACGGCAGCAACCTGTTTGACTACTCGGTTCAGGCCAGCGTCAAGCCGACTGACAAACTGACGTTCGTCACGGCGGCCCACTGGTTTTTCCAGGACGAAACCACCTCTCCGATTTTCAATGTCGCGGGAGCCCCGGTCGGGCAATCAGGAACGGATGCCGACATTGGAACCGAACTCGACCTGATCGCCACCTACCAGGTCAGCAAGACGCTGCAGGTTCAGGCCGGGTATCAATGGTTCTGGTATGGTGACGCGGTCAACGACGGCCCGGCCGTACGAGACGACGCCAAACAGTTTTACCTGATGACCACACTGGGCTTCTGAGAGATGTCTCGGCTCAAGCCGCGGCTCGAACACTGAACTCCGTATTGCGGAATCAGGTGTTCGGGCCGCGTTTTCGCGCGCGGACAGGAGGCGTCTTTCAGTTACGAAGCGCCGGGGACCGGTCGTTCTCCTCAATCGCCTGTCGGTCGTTCCCGTTCATTGTGTACCGAGCACGAACCTCCGCAGACTGCATCCATCAACGTTCGGTTTTACGATGCCTGACCAGAAGCCGGACTATTGGACGATCGCCGACTCCAGCTACGATAGCCGTGTTGATGACCGTTCCGGCTCTGTCTCTCACCGGAGAATCGTCTCATGGAGAAGGTCAGCGTTGTCTGCTTTCTCTCGAGTTACCTGCTTGCCGTGGGCTTCGCGCTGCTGCGGTTGCGCGGGCAAAGCGCGCTGAATCGAATGCTGACACTGGGCGCCGCCTGCGCGGGATTCGTGGCACAAACAATCTATTTGTGGGTGCGAGCCCGTGACGCCGCCCTGCCACCGCTGCTGGTTTCCGTGCATGACTGGCTGCTGGTCCTGGCGTGGGTCGCCGTGCTGATCTTTCTGTTTGTGTCGCTGCTCGACCGGGATCTTCCGCTCGGCGTGTTCGTCCTGCCGGTCGTACTGATCCTCGTCGTCGCGTCCCGGTTTCTGGAGGTCGGCCCGGATGGCGCTGCCGGCATCGCAAAGTCCGACCTGGCTCGTGAGTCGGCCCGTGGCTGGGTCATGCTGCACACGTCGTTTCTGATGCTGGGCATCGCCGGTGTGATTGCGAGCCTGGTACTCGCCGCGATGTATCTGCTGCAACACCGTCGACTGAAGCACAAACAACGGATGAACGAGGGCGTGCAGCTTCCGAACCTTGCCCGCCTGGAGCGCTGGAACCGCTGGGCTGTGATTCTCTGTGTGCCAATGCTGACACTCGGCATGGCGGCGGGAGTCCTGCTGTCTGCTCAGACAGGCGCCATCCGGGTGAGCCTCGGAGACCCGGTCATCCTCGGCAGCGTGGCAGGCTGGCTGGTCATGTTCTGCTTCTTCGCCTGGATGCTCGGCACAAAGCGTCCGGCAGCGAAACAGATTGCGATGCTGACCGTGTGGGCGTGCAGCTTCCTGCTGCTGACCATCCTTGGCCTGGTCGTCCTGACCGGAAGCGGGCATCAGGTCACGGTTGTCTGAAGCCTCCCGTTCGAGGTTCCTCCGGCATCGTTCGTCAGCAACCAGCGTCGATTTATGCCGACCGACGAGTTGCTTCGCGTGGAGAGTCGAGTTCGCCGCTGATCAGCAGGCCACGCAGAACGGACCGGGTCGCTGCCGACGCGACGCGCGGCACGCTGCACTCCAACGGGAGACTGCACTGCCCAACCACGTCGGCGATTAGAGCGGCAATGCCTGGCGTTGCTGTCAGCCCACCCGAACAGACAATCGCGACCGGTTGCGGAAGAGTTGTGGCGTGCGGGGTCCGTCGCAGTTCGGCATCGAATGCCGCCACCAGATTTTCGCAGGCCTGCCGCAACAACGCGGCAACGACGTGTTCGACGCTGGCCGACGACGCAGTCTCGGACGGAACAACGGCTTCTCGAAACTGCTGCAACGTGATCGCGTCGACGATCCCGGTTGACGATTCGTCCTCGACGTTTGTCGAAACCGGTTCGACGAAACCGCGTTCCCGCAGTCGCTGGTCAATCATGTTCCCGCCGAAGCCCGTCCGAGCGCAACACAGCAGTTGCCCGCGATGAACCAGCGCGGCTTCGCACCCGCTGGCCCCAAAGACGAATCCGATTCCTGTAAATGCCGCCGCTGCCAGTTCGGCAAGTACCAACGAGTGGGCGGCAGAAACAAACGACGGCTCATAGCCCTGCAGTCGGACGATGCGCGAGAGAAACTCGGCATCCGCGCGCGACTTGCGAGTCTCCGGCGCCGTTCCCGATGGCAGCGTCACCGTGCAGATCGGTTTCCCGGCCGGTGCGACAGGCAGCACGGCCTCGATCAGACAGCTGATCAGCTGACGGCCCAGAGGATCGGAGGCGGGCACATGGCCACCAGGCAGCAACTGACGGCTCGACACGCGAAACAGACTCGCACTCTCCACCGCGGATTTGCCCAGCAGGACGATGTCTCCCTCACTGAGCGAAAACGGAATGCCTGCCTGATCAAGCAGTCGGCGATGAGCCGGTGAATCGGCCAGCACCGCGTAGATGGAGGCGGTCGAGCGGACAACGAGACGGCCTTCGACTCGTCGCATCGAGCGAAACTGCGAGGCACCGAGATCCAGAGCGATCGTCACTGATCACCTCGCCTTTCTCTCTGCACCGACTTCAGCACGCGGTCAAGCAGGTCGGCAGTTTCCGCAACCGATCGAGCCGGCGTGACCGAAATCTCGGCGCGGGCTTCGACCACTTCTGTACTCGCTTCGTCGGCATTCACTGGCTGTGAGCTTCCCGCGGTCTGGCCGCCTGCTGACTGACTGACGACCGACTGCCTGTCGGTGAGCGACTGTCCTCCGACGGCTGCCTGAGTTGCCGTCGCCGTTTGCCGACCGGCCACCGCATGACCTGCAGCCGACGACTCGGCGCGACGCCGCAGAAACCGCGGTCGCGGGACCGCAGTCGAGCCCTCGCCTGAATCCTCTCGCGGCTCAGCGCCGGATGAGAGTGCCGCAGCATCAACTTCCCGATCAGCAGAAACTCGATCAGCAGGGACGCTCCTGGGAGCCGGCTCCGGCACGGCTGCTCGTCGAGCGACCGGCTGATGTCTCGTATCGATTCGGAACGACCGACGACCGGAACTGTCAGACGCTGCCTTTCTCTCGGCTGCTGGAACGTCGGCAGTTGGCGACTTGCGTTTCTCTCGTTCGACGACGTCTGAGGCTTGCCCGCGAATCACTCGTTCGCGCCGAGTGGAATCTCCTGCGACCGATGAAGCCGTTCGAGCAAGGTCGAGCGAGAAGCCTGTCGAGGAACCCGCTCCAGATTCGACGACTGGAGGGTGCTCGGCCGCGGGACGCAACGGCACCATTGGCTGAGGCCGCGCTGGCCGATCGTCGCGCCGAGGCGTTCGCGTTCCTGGCGTCTCACCGGAACCGGTTGTCGGCGAGTCAGTTTCGCCGGTTTCCGGATCGTCGGACGGAGGCGCGTCGCCGCGATGAACTCCAGAAGCCCCGCCCGCCGCCAGGAAGTGCGGCTTCGGCACGGAAGCATGAGCTGCATCGACCCGGCGAATCGACGTCGCCTTGCCAAAGAGCTGCTCACCATTCGGCAGAGCAACCGGCTCGTCCTCAATGGGCAGCTCGTTATGGATGATCCGATCAAGCCAGAAACGCTCGCCGGGCTCAACCGGCGGTGGCAGGTCCGGTTTTCTCCGGGCCACGATGACCATCATGAACAGGATCGAAAACACTGCCGCACCACCAATCGCCAATGCAGAGATGAGTGGCCAGTTTGCGGGGCGAAGAATCTTCGGAGCAACGCTTCCCTTCTGCACGGCGTCAAGTACCCGTGACGCCTCGCGCCACGTCGGACTGGACGCCAAACGTACGTCCCTGGATACAACTCGATTGGCGGCTTCCGCTCGTCGCGACGACGGACCGACGGGAGTCGGAAACGGCATCGAGTCGTCAGCCGCTGGCCGATTGCTCGCACGGCCATCGTGAGCTGACGAGCTATCCTCGCGGGTTCGTTCCTCAGCAGTCGGTGTCCCGTCGTCAGACGCTTCCGGAGAGCCAGACGCTTCCGGAGAGCCAGACGCTTCTGGAGAGCCAGTCTTTTCCGCCGAGCCTGCAGCTCCAGCCGATGGCGGAGGGCTGGCGGGAATCAGTGCCAGTTCCAGAGGACGCTCACCAAAAACCGGAGCATCAGCGTCGGAAGGCTGCTCAGCGTCGGAAGGCTGCTCAGCGTCCTGCTCGTCAAATGACTGAAACGGCTTTTGGGCAAGCGACGGTGACTCCGCGCCCACAAAGGATCCTGGAGACGGCCCGCTCTGACGTTGTGACTCGGTGTCCTGATCAGCGGCCCGCCGATTCTCAGTTGATTCCCGCGTCTCAAGTTTCACGCGGTCGGGTTCGTTGCCGTCAACCGCTTTCTCGATTCGCTTCGAACTGCTCGAAGATTCAACCGAGACGGACGATGGCGACGTCAGCAGGTCACGGACGCGCTCCTCGGCTTCCCGCTGCAACGGCTGATCGATCTCGACGGGCGCCGCCTGCGGTTGTCGCGGCAAGGTCTGCGGTGCCTGGCCCGTCGCGGCTGCTGAGGACTGGACCGACGGAACGCTCGCGATGCCGGGAGCTGTCAGGCTGCGGGCGAACGGAACCTGAGCAAGCGACCGAGGCATCTCGATCCGGCCCGAACCTGCCCCCGGTGAGCCGGTCGTGTCCGGACGAGCGACCGGGGGCGAAGTTTGACCAGGGCGATGTGGCGGTCGAAGCTCGTTCGGAAGCCGCGAACGGTCGATCGTCGAAGGCTCAAAGATAATCACTGAGCAATCGGCGATCTGACTCGCCGGGTCTGCTGGACCAGAACGCCGGGATGCGATGACCTGAGCTTGTGCCGCAGCTGCCTCGAACTGCCCCAGACTCTGCGCGACAGACGACAGCGTTACTGACTGTCCGACCCCGAACTGCAGAATCACCGGGTACGGCAATGCTCCGAGCACTCCGACGCGGACCATCCCGTCAGCGCTGGCCGAGTTCGAACGACCGCCTCGAACAATCGTCCCGTGCGCGCTCCGACCGTCAACAATCACCAGGTCGCCGGGCATCAGCCGCTCGGTCGAATCCTTGCGGTAAAACGTGTTGATCACGCGACCGTTGCGAATGATGCGAACGTTGTTCGATGCCGTCTCGGCCAGTCCCTGCCCAAAAACCGACACCAGTTCGACGAGAGTTGGCGATGCCGTGGCCAGCTCGAAAACACGCTGGTCACGAACATGCCCCATCACCGTGAACAGGTTCAGGCGGCTCTGCCGCGGCGCTGTCAGGACGCGGGCCTGAGTCACACCGTTTCCCTGAGCATTTGCCGTTTCCGACAGCGCGCAGCACCCCAGAACGAGTGCCAGGCAGCTCAGAATTCGACGGTGTTGCAACATCTTCAGATTCGCCCCTCAGAAACGGGAGGCACGTTCAAAACGCGTCGTTCTCGAACTGGCGAAAACCAGTTTCGACGTCTGGTCGCAGAATGGATCCGACTGAACTCAAGCACAGAGCCACCAGACAGCGCGGGGAACGCCGCACAATCCGTACTATCGTCAAAGTTTCACAGCCGGCCTGAGCGAAATCGCAGGATTGGCTCAAGAAGCTCGAATCCCCGTGTGCAAAACAGCTCACTGGCAACGCTGAACGGTGGCAGACGAAGTTCCGGCGCTGCAGAATGGCCAGCCCGGTCGTCGTCGCCCGTCCCAGTCGAGATTGCCTGAAAAACTGCCTCAGAAAGGGCGTCCCGCATGGATCGCCAACCGATTCGTTTTGTCCTGCTGACGCGGGACAACAGCGAACGAATTCAGCGCACAGCCGAGTCAGTCGTTGGGTTTCTGGAGGCTCAGCCCGAGGCCGACCTTGTGGCTGCTGCTGTGGTCGAGGAAGTCGACGCCGAACTCTGCGCCGCCGCCGACCTGGTCATCGTGCTCGGAGGCGACGGAGCGATTCTTCGCGCCTGCCGCAAGCTCGGTGACAACCAGCGTCCCATTATCGGCATCAATCGCGGCCGCCTGGGGTTTCTTGCCGACCTGTCCTTCGATGAGTTCCGCGATCGGTTCGAAGAGATACGCGCCGGAGCCCTCGAATACACCGACCACCTGATGTTCGAAGCCGAGCTGCGGTCAGCTGATGGCTCGACAGAAACGTTTCTTGGCCTGAACGAAGCCGCCGTCAGCGCCGGAGCGGCACTGCAGATGGTTGAGGTCGAACTGCAGATCGACAACCTGCCGGTCACGCGCTACAGCTGCGACGGCTTGATCATCAGCACCCCTGTCGGCTCGACCGCTCACAGCCTGTCAGCCGGCGGCCCCGCCATTCGACAGGACCTCGACGTCTTTCTGGTAACGCCGATCTGCCCGCACACGCTGTCGAACCGCTGTCTTGTCGACGACGCCAGCCGGACTTACCGCATGACACTGCCCGACGCCCGCACCGACGTTGTGCTCGTCATTGATGGCCAGATTCGTCGTCCGTTCCGAGTCGGCGACGAGGTCCTCATTCGCCGCGCCAAACCCCAGTTCCGACTGGCGCGCCTCGCCGGACACAACTACTACTCGGTCCTGCAGCACAAGCTCGGCTGGAGCGGACAGCCGCGATACACATCCAGCGACCACGACGACTAACAGGAGTGGCAATTCGGTTGATGCGGCAACAGGAGCTGTCCCGCCGCTCGACATGCAGCGGGCCATATGATCAGTCGACTTCAACGCGTACCACGTTCGACAAAGGCAGGTTCCAATGGACAGTTCAGCTCTCACTGAAGCACAGGTCCCCCGAAGACGACTCTTGCAGCTCGGTGTCGCGCTGACACCTCTGCTCCAACTGTGCTGGCTTTCGTCACCAGCGGTCCGCGCGGAAGACAACTTCGGGCTGCCGGACATGACCGAGGTCCAGATCTGCAGTTCGCTCGACGGTACCGAACAACCTTGCCTGTACTGGGCGCCCGACACCGCGAGCGAACAGCCAACTCCAGTGCTGGTTTTTCTCCATTCATGGAGCGGAAACTACAAACAGAGAAACAACGCCTGGCAGCAGGAAGCTGTCCAGCGCGGCTGGATTTATCTGCATCCTGACTTTCGAGGCCGCAACGACACGCCACAGGCCCTTGGCTCGAAACTCGCTCGCCAGGACATCCTTGACGCAATCGACTTCGCAGGAAAGTCGTTTCAGGTTGATTCGCAACGAGTGTACCTGGCAGGAACGTCGGGAGGCGGCCACATGTCCATGCTGATGGCAGGCCACCACCCGGACCGATTCTCTGCAGTCTCCGCCTGGGTCGGGATCAGCGACGTCGCCGATTGGTACCGATTCCATGTGAAAGACGGTGTTCCGCAAAACTATGCAAAGATGATCCTGAAATCGCTGGGCGGCCCGCCGGGTGACGATCTTTCCCGCGACGCCGACTACCGGGATCGCTCACCGCTCGGGCACCTCGCTCGTGTCGCGGACCTGCCCATCGAAGTCGCTGCGGGAATCCGCGATGGCTACACCGGCTCCGTCCCGATTTCGCACACCCTGCTGGCGTGGAACGAAATTGCCCGCGCCAAGAGCGGCGAGCCCATCGCCGCCGACGAGATCAAACGGCTCACTCGCCTTGGCGGCCAGTCGGAAGAACTGAAACAGACTCTGGCCGGAATTCCCGTCGACGCGTCGCTGGGGCGAAAAGTTGTTTTCCGACAGCAGATCAGAAGCTCTCGCGTCACGATCTTCGATGGAGGCCACGAAGGGATCGCTGCAGCCGCCTGCGAATGGCTGTCACGCCAGAAGCGAACCGTCGACTAACAGTCTCAATCGCCGTCTCCAAACCGCGCCAATGCCAGCCCGCGGTGCGAACAAGCAAAGACTCAACGGTGGCGTAACTCCGCCACCAGACAAAAACGATTCGCAATTGTGATCACACGTCACCTCAACGTGCCTTGCTCTGCGGTATGAAGATTCGTATCGTTCACTGCCATATGGGCCGTTGTTGATCTGACTGAAGTGTCGTTGATCATCAGGCGTGACCAGTTGCGATGGGCATCTCACGGGGCAGGTGAGATACGCAACGGATCACGACTTGACCTTCACAGTTCAGTCGGGAAGCGTTTCCTAATTCCTGTGAGGGCGAATCTGATGAGCGAAACAACGAAGCTGTCGACTCTAACACCACGACAACGGGAAATTTACGAGTTCCTGAAGGACAAGATCCTGAATCGCGGGTACGGCCCGACTGTCCGCGAGATCGGCAACGAGTTCGGAATTCGATCTCCCAATGGCGTCATGTGCCACCTGAAAGCCCTCGAAAAGAAGGGCCTGATCAGCCGCGAATCTCACATGTCACGAGCAATTCAGCTTGCTGACAAACCGCAGCGTGCAACGAGCATCGCCATGCTCGGAGCGGTCTCGGCCGGCAGTCCTTTGAAGCCCGCTCGCGAAGGCGAACAGGCCGATTTCATGGACGTGTTCGGCAGCGGTGATCATGCCTGCGTCAAAGTCGAAGACGACTCGTTCTCCTCGGAAGGCATCGCTGCTGGCGATTTCGTCATCATTCGCAAGCAGGACACCTGCCGTGACGGCGACAATGTGCTGGCACTCGTTGACGGCCAGGACGCCGTTCTGCGTCGCTACTACACAGACGCCAAAGGCGTCCGCCTCGAAACGATCAATTCCGGTCGCAAGGCAATCACCACCAGCCACTGCATGATTCTCGGAATCGTCGTGGGCGTCGTCCGCAAGTTCTAAGTGTCCGCGGACTGCCCAACAGCATGATGCTACAGAACGACTGCCCGCGCTGCGTACGGGGCATCCGGCTAAGGATTGCCGAGGGGTCAGCAATTCGCTCACCCCTCGCGTTCCCCGATGCTTGGGCTGAATCCCCTCGATCAGAGATCCGTGCTGAGACGTGCCGATCAATCGCCTCGCTTCAGAGCCGCCGGCTCATGTCAGCGATCCGCTTCTTTGCTGACAGGCACATCAATGGTGACAGTCTGCGTCGCGTCGAACTGCTGGCCATCAACAGCAACAAACCGCGCGTGAAGCACAATCTTTGAGGAACGAGGCAGCAACTGCCATTCGCGCGTCAATCGGTATCCCGTCCCGACCAGTCCGTCACTCCACAGCGCCGCCGTCTCTTCAGCATCCCATTCCCAATGCCCGACCTTCTGGTCTTCATCGGGAAGCGAATAATCAAAGGCCGCAATGGTCAGAGTTCCATCGACCTGAACCGCCGCGCCGGACCGGTCGACAGGCGTAACAAGCACCGACAGCAGCTCATCGCCTGGAACACCATCGCGGTTCAGGCCACCGCTGAGCAGCGAATTCAGCTCAAGACGCTCGACGGTTCCCAGCGTCCCGGACAGTCCCGACGTCAACGTCACAGCAGTGCCTGCATCAGTCTGCGCCTGCCGGGAAATCGCCAGCTTCTGCTCGGTCTCGGCAAGTGCGACCTGTGCCGATTCCAGTTCCCGACGCAATTCGATGTTCTCAGTTCGCTGCTGACGCAACTGAATCTCAGTGAGATTCTCGGACCGCTTGCCGAGCCCGGAACAGCCGCCGACAAAGAAAAGGTGGGCAGCGGCCAGTATCGCGCACTGGCGAACTGTCCCGCCAACTGTCGGCGTATCGATTCCCTTCTCTTTGACCATTGCAGATTCCGTCCAGTCGCCCGCTTCCCTTCAGCGACCTGTTGCCCGTGCCCAATTCAGTCTTGAACAGGCAGGCGTTCCAGCACGTTGTCGATCAGACCGTAACCGCGAGCTTCTTCTGAAGACATGAAGTTGTCGCGGTCAGTGTCTGCCTCGATCTGCTCCAGCGTCTGCCCCGTATGATGGAGCAGAATCTCATTGAGCTTGCGCTTGATCCGGATGACTTCCTTGGCGTGAATCTCCAGTTCGGTCGCCGTCCCCTGCATCCCCGCGAGCGGCTGATGAATCATGATGCGGGCGTTGGGCAGAGCGTTCCGCTTTCCAGCCGCTCCCGCCGCCAGAAGGACGGCCCCCATGCTCGCCGCCTGACCGATACAGTACGTGGCGACATCGCAGCTGATGTACTGCATGGTGTCGTAAATCGCGAGCCCCGCCGTAACCGATCCGCCGGGCGAATTGATGTAGAAGTGAATATCAGCCTTCGGATCTTCAAACTGCAGATACAGGAGTTGAGCGACGACCAGATTGGCCGACGTCTCGGTCACTCCTGTGCCGAGGATAATGATCCGGTCTTTCAGCAACCGGCTGTAAATATCCATGGCGCGTTCGTCGCGCCCAGTATTTTCAATGACGATCGGAACCAGATTGCTCATGGCTTGCTCGCTTTCCATCCATGACGAACGCTGATGATTACTTCGATTGGCTGTCTGATTTCTTCTTGTCCTCTGGCCGGGCAAGAATCTCGTCAACCAGCCCGTACTCCATCGCCTGCGTTGCCGTCAGGAACCGGTCACGGTCCGTATCGCGAGCAATCACTTCGATTGGCTGCCCTGTGTGCGACGCGAGGATCTCATTGAGCACTTGCCGCGTCTGCAGAATATCCTGGGCCTGAATTTCGATGTCCGAAACCTGGCCGCCGACTTCTCCAAACGGCTGATGAATCATGACCTTCGAATGCGGAAGGGCATATCGCTTACCCTTCTGGCCCCCGGCCACCAGCACGGCACCGCCGCTGGCCGCCAGCCCGACGCAGTACGTCGCCACTTCGCAATCGATGAACTGCATCGTGTCGTAAATCGCCATCGTTGCGGTCACTGAACCACCGGGCGAATTGACATACAGGTTGATGTCCTGATTGCGGCTTTCCGACTGCAGATACAGCAGTTTCATGACAATCAGATTGGCGCTCGCGTCGTTAATCACACCATCAAGAAAGATGATCCGATTTTCGAGCAGCAGGTCGCCGATCCCCATCTGCCTCTGGCGCGTGTAATCACCCCGCGAATTCTGAACCGGGAGGCGGTCGAGCATCAGGAATCCCTTCTGGCTACAGCTATTGATGCTGATTGGTAACCGCAGCGAGGCGTCCGTACCTCTGAAATGGCAGCTCCAGGAACAGCCATTGTCTGCGAATCAATGTCGGCACTGGTGGCACGAAGCCCATCCCCAACGGGAGATATCGCAGAGAGACATCGCGAGTCAACCCGAGCCTGATTTGATCGGCCCGCTGGCAACGTTCAGCCGTCAGCGACCGAACATTACGTTGCAGACCGCGTCATCAAGGGCTTCAACGTTCAAGTCAGTGACGAGTTCCTCGTCCAGCGGCACTTCTTCATAACTCGCGCCGGCCAGTGCGAGATCGATTGCTTTCCGCTCGCGAATCTGAGCTTCCAGGTTCTCGATGACGCCGGTCTTCACGAGCCGGGCACGCAAACGCCGCGGTGTCTCGCCGCTCTGGAACGACATCTTGAGAATCTCCATCTCAAGATCCTCAGTCGTCACTTCAATGTCGTTATCGGTCGCAATGCGATCAAGAACGAAGTGCTCCTTCATCGCCTGAGTCGTCACCGAAACCGAGTGCTGACGCAATTCATTCTCACGCGCCTGAATCTCACGCGTCGAGTAGCCAGCCTGCTGCATTTCGAGAATCTCGCGGTGCAGAGCGTTCTCAACCTGCTTCATCACGAGTTCTTCCGGCAACTCCCAGTCAGCAGCCGTCGTAATCTGATCCAGCAACTGCTGGCGAGCGGACTGACGCTGTCGATACTCGATCTGGTGTTCGAGAACCTGCTTGATCCGTTCCCGAAGCTGCTCTTCAGACTCGACACCCATACGATCAAGGAGTTCCTTGTCGAGCTTGGCCGGAGCGAAGTTCTGGACAGCTTCCACCGAAATCGCAGCCTTCACCGTCTCGCCACGCATCGGAACGTTCTCAGCCTCACTCGAAATGCTGAACTCGCACTCCCGAGTGTCACCAGCGACAGCACCTTCAATCAGCTTGTCAAAACCTTCGATTTCACCGTCGTAGAACCGCAGAGTCGGCAGTACGCGGAGCGACAGACCGTGCATCTCACGAGCGACCTTGCCTTTGTGCTCGAAAGCGATTGCAGCGGAGATGTAGTCGCCCCGGGACGCAGCCGAATCGCTCGGCGTCTTTTCACCGTAATCCAGCAGCATCTGATCCAGATACTTCTGAACGTCTTCGTCGCCAACTTCGCCGCCCGCCCGTTTCAGCTTGAGCGATGCAAAATCCGGAATCTCGACGTCAGGACGAACTTCGACTTCGAACGTGTATTCAAAGTCGCCCTGATCGGGAACTTCGATCGACTCAACGTCCATATCCGGCTCGTTGATGGGATCGAGTTCGTGCTCTTCCGTAAGCTGCTCCAGACTGGAAACGAGTACTCGCTGCTTGAGTTCGTCTGCCAGTTCCCGCTTGAACTTTGATTCAACGAGACGACGAGGAACTCGACCGACGCGAAAGCCGGGAACTGTGGCTTTCAGCGCGAACTCGTCGAGCGTGGTTTCGCGGATCGAATTCACGTCAGCTTCGGCCACGACAACCGAAATGTGCTTGCGGCACGGACCGGCATCGGTCACATCCACGCGCAGATTCAGCTTTCCCGGAAGCTCAGCAACCGCAGTCGATTCAGTGGCGGCGTCATCTTCGGGGACGGTGTTTTCTGAGTCAGTCACTTCGGCAGTCCTGCGAAAAAAGCGTGGAAACTGAGCGAATCGTTCGCGTCGCGAGACGGCGACGCAAAAGCCGGGGCGTCGCATGGCAGCGGCGGACAGCAGTCTGACTGCGTCGCGTTCAACCTGTTCGGCCGAAAAGGCTTAGGGCAGCCTCAACAAAACCGGTCAACCGGCTCGATGAGGCCGGCGCTTCGATTGGTAATTTGAAAAGAGCGGGAGACGGGATTCGAACCCGCGACATCCACGTTGGCAACGTGGTGCTCTACCACTGAGCTACTCCCGCTTGTGGGCGTCCGGCTGACACCGGCCCGCCACGGGCGGCGGATGTTAGGAATCCGCCAGCAACCGGTCAAGCTTGCTGAACCAGTCAGCGAGCGGGCGGGAGTATATCTCGGCGACCTTTGCCTTCAACCGAACAGCAGCCGCACATTCCTCAGGAAATCCATGTCGCACGAAGCTGGTTCGAAGTGTTGGTTCCCCAAATCAGAAAGCGATACGGCGCACAGAAAAACCCGCTCCGGAGCAGAGACGGTCCGACGAGCCCTGTTGCCAGGAGCCAGTCTTCTGGACGATTTTCCGGAGCGGGCTTTTCGCGTGTCAGGACCCGCAATTGTGAAAGGATTGAGTGCAGCTCAGATCGGATTTTCGCGAATTTCAGCGCAAAGTGCGGAAACCCGCATCGGACGATGCCTCCTCCCAGCGGCACTTCCCGGCGCGAGGCACGTCAGATCCGCCATCAATCAGATCTGACTTCAAGCCTCCGCAGAATCTCCGGGCAAACGAAGAGAGAGCATCCTCACGGTCGAGAGATCCGCCTCCAGATCCCGCCCCGCAGAGTCACCCCGGCTTCCCTGACGGGCAGCTTGCGAGCATCGTTGGCAACCCAGACCGTCCGAAATGTCCTCGTGCTTGAGAGCCGCTCCCTGAATGCCGAAACGACTCTCAACCAGCTTTCTGCGCTCTCTGCCCGACCGCCTTTCCGTCGTGGTCAGGGCACCCTCGATTTACCGGCGCGAAGCTGCAAGCCGCCAACCATCTGGAGATTTCCGCTAATGCTCGCCGTGGTTGATGAATACCTGCAGGCTCGCGTCCTGACTGCCAGCCCACACCGTCTGCACCTGATGGTGATTGATGAAGCGCGGAAGGCGGCCAACGTTCTTGTCGCTGCCCTCGAAGCTGAGGACCTGACGGGTGCCCACACAGCAGCCAGCCGCGCTCGTGACTGCGTTAACGAACTCGTCGGCGGCCTGCGCAGCGATCAGTCGCCAGAACTCGTCGCGCAGGTTCAGGAGTGGTTTCTGCACATCCAGAAAAACCTGCACCTGGCAGACCTGACACAGAGTCCCGCGGCGGCTTCCGAAGCACTCCGACTGCTCAACGAATATCGCGATACCTGGGCCGCCCTGCAGACAGACTCAGGGGCTTCCGGCGACGCCGTCTGAGCGTCGTTCGAGACAACTCACGAGTGACCTTAAGGACGCTCGCCCACAGTCAGAAAGCTCATTCATAAAGCTGAGCGATCGGTCGCCCCCGGCTGATCTGACGCCCGCGATCCGTCAGATCCAGATAATGGCTCGACGGGTCGATCCCCAAAGCGTTGAACACGGTCGCCGTGACGTCCCACGGAGCAAACTTCGCGCTGACCGGATACGCCGCGTGGCGATCGGATTTTCCAACGATCGAACCGCGCGACACGCCTGCCCCCGCGAAGACTGCCGAGTACGTCGCCGCCCAGTGTTTTCGACCGGCGGTTGCTCCAGCAAAACGCGGCTCCAACGCAACCAGCGGAGCGCGACCGAACTCGCCGAGACAGACAACCAGTGTCTCATCGAGCAGGCCGCGATCATCGAGATCGTTCAGCAGTGCCGAAAAGCTCTGATCAAATTTCGGCAACAGGTGCCGGCCCATCACCTGAAAGATGTCGTTGTGCGTGTCCCAGCCGAATTCTTCCTCGTCATCGTAGCGGTCCTGGCCGCGGTTCGAATGATTCCACATGACGGTGACCAGTGGCACGCCCGCTTCCACAAGCCGCCTCGCCAGCAGGCAGGCCTGGCCGGGACGGTGTCGCCCGTAACGGTCCCGCAGTGAAGCCGGTTCCTGATCAAGCTGAAAGGCGTCGCGGGCAGCGGGCCGTTCAAGCATCGCGAACGCCTGGCGATACAGAATCTGCATGTCGAGCATCCGCGAGGAAAACCCCAGATCCCCAGCCCCCGATCCAGCAGAGCCCTCCAGCGACGACAGCAACGACGCCCGCTCGGAACGCCGAGCGGAATCCAGTGATTCAATCGGTGCAAGCCCCGGCACGGGCAGACGATCCGTCGACACATCACCGACAAACATCGGGTCGAAGTCCTTGCCCAGAAAGCCGCCATACTGGCCCGGCCCCGGCTCCCAGGGAACAAGCCCCGGCCCGTTCACGAGAACCGATGTGTGCGGAAACCGGTCCGTCGGCCGAACTCGCTTGAGCACCGAGCCGACAAACGGCTGGTCGATTGGACGCGGCGACGGATTCGACGACCGACGCGGGTGATACTCGCCCGTCATCGACAGGTAGAACGCCGAGCCGTGATCGAGGTCCTCGTGCGACATCGTTCGGACGATCGAAAAACGGTCCGCCAGTTTCGCCAGTCGAGGCAGCCGGCCGCTGAGAAATGTCCCCGGCACCGCCGTCGGAATCGCTCCGAACTCACCCCGGACTTCCACCGGTGCGTCGGGTTTCGGATCCCACGATTCCAGCTGACTTTGCCCTCCGTTCGCCACGACAAGGATCACCGATCTCGCGCGGCCAAATCCCGGGTCGCGAATTCCTGCCGGCTCGGCATGAGCGGAGCGCCGCCGCAGAACCTCGCCCAGCAGCACGAGGCCCGCTCCACCAGCCAGTCTCAGCCAGTCGCGGCGAATCATCGAACACTCGTTTCAGAAGTCAGGCAACGCCTCATAATGACCATCGCGAGACGGCAGAGCAGTCTCGTGCTGGCAAACATCGCGACGGGCACAACTCAGTCTCCAGACAGGCCCTGTGATCGCAGAAATTCAAGGACTGCGGAACACAACTCGGCAGCCGTGCCCGCATAAAAATGATTGGCACCAGCGATCGTCCGCACAACCGGGGGAGATTTCCAGTCGAGTTCCCCAACCCGCTCATCGAGCCCCGCGAACGCAATGCCGCCCGACTGCAGTTCGACTTCACCGAACGTCAGACACGTCGGCACCGCAACGTCCGCCGCGAACTTCGTCAGATCGTACCGTGACTCAGGACCGTACTTATCGAGATACGTCGCCGCCGACATGACGAGCGGAAACGGAAACGTCGCCTTGAACAACTCATCCGCCTGCCCGGCTGCCGTCAGTTCGGTCGCTCTGCGGAACGATGCCCGGAATTCGTGAAATTGAGGGCCGAGCAGAAATGCATCGTGAGAAAGCCTCGGCGGCGAAACAGCGATCAATCGCGAGACCGCCGCGTGCGGCTGCTTCGCCTGACTGTACAGCACCTTGAGCGCCCCCAGACTGTGCCCCAGCAGACCGATCCGCCGATAGCCTCGTTCGACCAGCAGGTCGATCCAGGCCGGCAGATCGAAGCGACAGTCGTCGACAATTTCATACGCGGCTCCGACCAGCCGCCCACCGTCGCGAGTCTGCGCAGTGCTGATCATGTCGTGCCCGCGAGTATTCACCCGCAGCGCCGCGACACCTGCCTGACATGCGGCATCGGCCAGCGTCGCCATCAACGACGATCCGTAAAAGTTACTGCCCACACCCGACAGCAACACCAGCGCATCGATGCTGGATGCCTCAAGGCTGTCCGACGCTGGCTCGCTGAATGCCCCGTGCAGGCGCAGGCCGTCAGCGGTCCACGTATCGACAAGTTGCATACTCATTGGTCATCCCGCAGAGGAATCTGAATTGCTGGGATGATAACGAAACATCGCTGGCCGTCCGGCACTCGCCAACCTCAGCCGTTCTCTGCGCCCGACTGGCCGCTCGATTCAGCATCGCTCGCTGCGGCAGGCTCCTGACCGGACGAGTTCCCTGGTTTCACAGACAGTGTCGACTGTCGCGGCTGCCCCCACGGACTCACCTTGCCATCGTCAATCTGTGCAAAGCGCCCATCCGGCCAGTACCGCAGACGGCGATAGCGTTCCGGCATCAGCGCTGCCTGCTGATCATCATCCCGCCGCGCCTGCCCATTGTTCGCCGGAGCTGCCCCATTGTTCTGACCGTTGTTCTCGCCATCGTTTTGAGACTCGCGGTTTTCGTCCGAACCATCGTCAGCGTCGTCATTCGAGCCCGTCAGGTCGAAGAAGTCCGACAGGTTCAGCAGATTGCCAGGCGTCCCCAGCAGCGTGCGACCGAGACTTCGCCAGAACGTGTCGAGCGTGTCCGGCTCGTCACCGTCGCCGTCCTTCTTCGCATCAGGCTCAATCTGACCGTCCAGGTCTTCGAGCGGGCTGCCAAAGAGTTCTTCCAGTTCTTCCGTCAGCGAGTCTCGCAGCTCACCGCCGAAATCAGCAACGCGCCGCAGCAACTGGCCGAACAGTCCACTGGACTCCAGCGACTGGCTGTCGAGAAGCGCCGCGTCGCGAATCTCAGACCGCAGATTTTCCAGAGCCTGCCGCGCTTCTTCGGAAGCCGCCAACTGAGTGTCCGTCAGATTCTTGAAATTCTGCTCGGCCGCTGCGTCGCGAGCGCTGCCGGCCAGTTCTGCGAAGACCCCCGTCCGTAGATCGGCGATCGGATTCGGACGCAGGTCGAGGGCGAGCGAAAATTCGCCATTCAGGACGCCGCTGGTCGTCTGAGTCTTCGCAAATCCATCGCTCCCGACCAGCGTCGCCGCCGTCGCGTATTCGCCCGAACCGACTCCCGCCAGCTGCAGCCCGTAAATGCCCGGATCGGCACCGGGAATCACGACCAGCTCGACAGCGGCGTCACCCGAGTAATAAGCGTTCGCGACCTCGGTCACCTCACCCGAAGGTGACGTATAACCGACGGTTCGGCTTTCCACGTCGGTCAGCAGGAAGTCGACCGGGTCCGTAATGAAGACCAGCCCCACGTCGAGGTCCAACCGCCGCAGAACGTCGCGGCTGAGAGTCGTGATCAGCTCGATCAGCTCCGGATTGCCGGGATCGTTTCCAACCTCGGCAATCAAATCCTGAATCTGTCGTGCGATGCGCAGCAGTTCCTGATCGCCATCGTCACGGAAGACGCGCAAGTCGTCGTCGAGGATCGTTCCGGCTCCCTGCGACGCTTCCGGATCAATCGTCGCGCCAACTGGATTGTCCAGCGTGACGAAGAACGACTTCACTTCTTCTTCCGGAAGATCGTCGGCAACCACGCTGACGATCACCTCCTGTGTCGCAGAGCCGCCTGGCAGAAACGTCAACTGTCCGGCCCGAGACAGAAAATCGGTTCCGGCGAGAGCCGTGCCCGACGCCGTCGCAAAGTCGACCATCGCTGGCGCCGCCGGCTGGCCGACTCGCGTGACAGTAAACACAAAGTCTGTCGTCCCGCCAGTGCCTTCGCGCTGCGTCACGGAGTCGATCCGGAACTGCACATTCGGGGCGTCGTCATTCTCGATCACGCCAAGACCCTGAAACGCTCCCGGGTGCAGGCTCGCGTTGACCGCGTTCGACAGCTCGACGAGGAACTCTTCCGTCCCCTCATCCATCATGTCGCCATTGATCGGAACACGAATCGTCTGCGACCGATTGTTCTCGTCAAAGGTCAACGAACCCGACACTGCCTGGTAGTCGTCTCCCGCAGTTGCCGAAATGTCGATTGTGTTGAAGTCGACCGTGACCGTCGGGATGAGGCCCTGCTCGGGGTCGGCGTCGAGTGTCACTTCGAATTCGAGAACGTTCTGGCCGGGCACGTCGCCTTCGAGCATCGTTGCCGAACTGATCGTCAGTGTCGGCACCGCGAAGTCGTCGTTGACAATCCGACCGACTGCCTGATTGGCTCCGTCGGCAAGCCCAACGCCATCCGTGGTGAGCACCCGCACGAAGACCAGTTCGTCGGCCTCAAAGCGATCGTCCGGAATCACTCGAACGCGGAATTCCTGTGTCGTCACGTTGGGATCGAAGTACAGAATGCGGCGCGTGGCGAAGGCGTCGCGATCGTCGCCGTCGGTCCTCGCCAGACCGGGCACCTCGACATCCAGCCGGTCTGTGGCCAGTTCGACACTGACCTGCCGATCGGGAACAGCCCCGGCCAGCTGAACGGTAAAGACCAGATCAACGTCATCTCCGGGATCGCCTTCGATGACCTGGGCATCACTGATCTGCACGACCGGCAGGGCGAAGTCATTGTCGACAATCGTGACCACGCCCTGGCCAGCAGATGCCGAGAGCGTCGCTGGCCCCGCGATGACCGATTCAAGCATGACAACAAATCGTTCGTCGCCTTCTCGCAAATCGTCACCGAGAACGGGCACGGCAATCGAAGCCGACATCTGGCCAGCCGGAATCGTGACCGTACCGGCCACCACGGCCGCGTAGTCAACATCCGCTGTCGCGTGCCCCGGCTGCGAATTGGTGCGCGTCCGCCACGCCACAACAACATCACTGTCCTGAGCGTTGTCGAGCGACACGGTCAGCGTCGCGGGAGCCACTCCCGGCGCGTCTGGCTCAAGCACCGCAGCGCTGGCCTGAATCGACACAACGGCCTGATCGTCGTCATTGTCGAGAATCGTTGCCCGAGCCTGCGCGGCGAACGCGTCGAGCACGGCAATCGGATTGAGAATCACGCCGGTCGTCGCATCAACCGGTCGCATCGCGTCGTTCTCGCCGCTCACACCGGTCAGTTCGAGAAAGAAGTCTTCGGGCGATTCCTGCAGACGATCACCGAACACGACAACCTGAATGGTCTGTTCGATTTCCCCAGGAGCGAACTGAATCGTGCCGGCTGTTCCCGGCACATTGCCGACCTCAACAAAGTCAACGCCCGGCGTCGCAAGTTCGCTGCTCGGCACGAGTGACGTGTCGGCAGTCCGGTAGGCCACCGTGATCGTCTCGCTGGCGACGGCGTCAAGCCGGACAGTGAACTCGGCCACCGTTGTCTTCGGATCGTCGGTTTCGCGCACGGTGGTTTCGGGATCGATTGTCACGACGACACTTTCCCGGTCATCGTTGAGAATCGTTCCGGTTGCCTGAGCCCGCGCCTGATTCAGCGTCGCGTTGCCTTCGACGCCAACAATGCGGACGCGCAGTTCCTCGTCATTCTCCGGCATCTCATCGCCGACAAGATCGACGGCCAGAATCGCAGACGTCTGGCCTTTCGGAATGACCACCCGCCGCTGTGTGAACGCCAGAAAATCACCGCCCGCCGGAACAATGTTGCCGGTCGCACCCAGCGTCGCCGGTGTCGCCGCTGCCGGTCCGGCCGCGGACGGATTCAACGTCGATACGAGCACCGTGACGTCGTCGTTCGCCGGCCCGTTCAACGTGATTTCGAACTCCATTCGCCGGAACTCATTGCGGCGGCCTTCCGCGACACGCGCCCCGTCTCTGAAGCCAACCTCCGGCGTCGCAAAGTCGTCGTTGACGATGGTGCCGACACCCAGCGATTCGCCCAGCAGCCCGTTCGTCACACCGGTGATCTCAACGGCGATGACTTCATCCGGCTCGACGTCCTGATCACCGAAGACCGGGATCTCAATGAAACCGCTGACCTGGCCGGCAGGAATCTCAAGCACACCGTTGAACCGCGGCGCAAAGTCGACCAACGCAGTCGCCGTCCCCGGCCCCTGCAGAATGACCGACGAAAACTCAACGAAGACGGTTTGCGTCGCCGGACCATTGAGTGTCACCGGGAATCGCATGGCCGGCTCAAACGGCTCGTTCAGTTCCACCAGTTCCGCATCGCCGACGGACACCGTCGGCAACGCGACGTCATCGTTGATAATCGTTCCCAGTGCTGACGTGACGGCTCCCAGCTGCACCGGAGCGTTGCCGACAGACGTGACGCCCGTCAGCCGCAACGGCACCACTTCATTCGGTTCGACGCGGCCATCGCCAATTACCGCAACCCGAATCACGGTCGACGACTGGCCGGCAGGAATCCGCACCATGCCGGACACGCTGAGATAGTCAGCATTCGGTGACGTCGCAGCACCTCCCGGCATGGCCTCGACGACACCAATCGGGGCTGTGCCCGGCGCGGTTTCGTAACTGACCAGAATGTCCTGATTCGACGGTCCGCCCAGCAACCGAACCTGATACTCCAGATTCGGGCGGTTCGGAAAATTCCGTTCGACGACCGTCGGGGCCGCCCCGAGCACGACCGTCGGTACCTGCACGTCATCGTTGCTGATCACCCCGAGCGCGACACCGTCATCAATCGCCCCATTGACGGCGTTCGCCAGCCGCACCTCGAACGCTTCGTCGGGTTCGATCTGGTTATCGCCGAGGACCGGCAGCCGGATGATCTGCGACGTCTGTCCTGGCTGGAACGTGACCGTGGCGCTGCCGCCGAGAAACTGCGCGACGTCAGTGGCAATCGTTGCCGTCGCGAGCGGCTGTCCATCGTTGCCCGCAAAAGCCTGCGCCGTCACGGTCACCGGCCGCGATGCTCGCCCGTTGAGCTGCACCTCGAACTCGACCGTCGTGACGTCTCCCGGCTGCCCTTCGTTCACCGGTGCGATGTCCAGAATCGACACAAGCACTCGAGCGAGGCCGGCGTCAACCGAGAACACTTCGTTACCGGCTTCAAGGGAAATCGGACTGACGCGACCAGTCAGGCGGTTCGGATCACTGTCGACCGTATCGTCCTGGCCGACGTCCCGCGGCGTGAATCGATCGCCGACCGGAGGATCGAATTCGACAATGACGTCCGCGGCCGGCAGTCCCGACAGGACATAGGTCCCATCGGAAGCGGTCACCGCGCTCGCCAGAACCTGCCCGGACTGAGGCAACAGAGCACGGACTGTCACTCCCGCCAGACCGTCTTCGCCGATCTGACGGATGCCGTCTTCGTTCACGTCATCCCAGACCGTCCCGGAGATTGCAGCGGTTGGCAGCAACGCAACATCGTTCCCGTCACCGCCCGAGTACGTCACGATGAAGGTCCGCGTACCGCCACCGTTAATCGCAGGAACCGTCGCCGTCACAACGGCACCTTCCGGCAGTCCGGCAAACGTCCCGGTAATCGGATCGGCCCCGTCATTGTTGAGAAGAAGCTTCGCGTTCTCCGACATCGCTGGCAGCGAGTCGATCGCCAGAAGCTGAGCCCCGCCAATATCAAGGCCGCCATTCACTTCCAGGACGTTGCCCGTGTCGAGCTGCACGCCCTGCACAAAATCAACCAGTGATGCCGTCAGCGTTGTCGACCCGCCAAATGAGACCTGGCCGTTCAACCGAATCGTGTGGCCATCGGCGTTGATGTTTCCATCCAGCTGAATCAACTCCGCGGTCACATCGAGATCGCCAGTGATCCCGTCGAGCGACAGCGTCCCGCTCGGCAGGCCACCCGTCAGAACGAACAAGTCCGTTCCGCTGCGCCCGTCGAAACTCAACCCGGGACGGAAGTCGTCAGGCAGGTTCATGACGGACAGCTGATCATTCCCCAAACCGCCGATGACGTCGAGCCGTGACGGCGGCTCCTGCAGGAACAGATCCGGCGTCCCCGGATTCACGAGACGCGTCTCGTTGGGATTTGCCAGGCTGCCGGAGTCGGTGAGCGACAACGTCAGCGGTGTCGCAAGGGCTGAGTAATCGGCTCGTCTTACGGCAGGATTCGGCGACTGCGACTGCCGGTTGGCCACACCATCGCGGATCTCTTCGATCCCCGTGACGACAATGTTGTCTGTGACCGGCTCTCCCTGCTGATCGAACTCGGCGATCACAGAAGCTCCGCCGTTCCCTGTGAGCTGGTAGGTCACCTGCTCGGGGAAGCCGCCGAACTGCTGGTTGAACAGCAGACTGAACGTGTCCTGCCCGGCACCTCCCTGAATCAAATCCGTACCTTCCTGCAGGAAGTGGGCCAGACCATCGTCGCCCGCACCGCCGCTGAGCGTGTTGAAACCCGCTCCGCCCATCAGTTGATCATTGCCGCCTTCCCCGAGGAGCAGGTCGCTGCCTCCACCGCCAATCAGCGTGTCCGGGCCGTCTCCCCCTTGAAGCGTCGTATCGAGACCCGCCTGGTTTCCCGAGGACACATAGGCCGACGCGTCAATCTGATCCTCACCAGCTTCCGTCTGAATAACCGTCTGCTGCCCGCTGAACTGCGCGTCGACCGTCAGCAGCGTCACAGAATCATCCCCGTCGCCAGTGCGCACCGTCAGCGAACTGTCGGGAACGCGGAAATCCACTGTCTCACTCGTACCGGCACTCTGAATCCGCATGATTCCGTTGCTGGACATCCCGTCGTCGAGCAACTGCACGCTGTCATTCTGAGACCCGAACACGAAAACGCGGTTGTTAGCAACGAGGTCGTCAAAGACAGGTTCCAGCCCGGTGTAGGCAATCGAAAATCCGTCAACATCCACTGTCCCGGAATGTGCGTCGTTGAACTGATGCTCGATCTGAGTCGCGGATCCGCCGACCAGTGACAGGGAATCCGTGAAGCCGCCGCCCATCATCGTGTCGCTGCTGGTGCCACCGTCGTAAGTGATCACCCCACCGGCCAGCGGAACGCCGCCCGAGAAATCAACAACGAGTTCATCGCTGCCCTCGTCCCGTCCCATCACGTCAATGTTCGACACGCTGGAGATGGCCGCTGAGGGAACGACATCGTTGCCCAGACTGTCGACCGCCCGAAGCTGATTCCCGCTGCGGATGATCGTCACCTGGCCGTTCGCAGCCGCAAACGCGGCAGCCGTCACCTGAAAGGCCTCCGGCAGATCGTTGAGATTGATCGTGAAATCCCGCGCGTCACCCAGTTCGGAATCCTCATCATCAGTCACCTGAACGGTCAGCGTGAACGACGGTGTCGTTTCAAAGTCCAGAGCCGACGGGTTGTTGATGATGATGTCGCCGCCCTGCTGAATCGCGAACGCGTTGCCGATGTTGCCGTCCGTGATCTCAAAGTTCAGATCGTTGACGTCGGAATCAAGATCCAGCACCTGGACCGTGAAGATCGCACCATCGTCTGTCGAATTCTCATCGATTGTCGCGGTCGTCTGCTGTTCGACATCAATGAACGGCGCGTCGGGCACCGAATCAACATCGATATCCCGCGTGGCAGCCACGCTGGCCGAGAAACCGTCTGTCACGGTGAACGAGATGGTCCGCGTCGCCGTGCTCGGCAGTTCGCTCGTGTTCTGATAAGTGATCGTTCGCAGGACCTGCTGATACGCAGCCGGCGTCGCGTTTCCAGAGAGCGTCAGAACGCCGGTCGTCGCATTGAAGCCATCGAACGTGATGCCGGTTCCTGTTGGATTACCGACCGCCAGAACGTCTTCGTTCAGTTCGAACCCAGAAGAAATTGACACCGTCGCCCCACTCAACAAGGCCGAGTCGGCATCGGACACCGTCAGTGTCTGGGTCACTGTGAGGGGCAGGCCATTCTCCGTGAATGTCAGCGGGCCGGTTTCAATGCCCGCGAGGATCGGCGTCTGATTCGTCGTCACCTCGATTTCGATCAGCTCGGTCGTAATCCGCTCAGCCGGCGCGGGAGCCGTTCCGTAAAACAGGTCATCTGTAATCAGCGTCTGCGGATTCGGCAGCTCGTCCGCGAATTCGATCCGCGTAATCCAGTCACCGCTGTCTTCCGACGGCGATATGAATCCCGCGAATTCGGTCCCGGCGGTCGTGGTGATCTCCGCCAGCAGCGTCGTTCCCGCAAAGAATCGCGTGATGTTCGGGCCGCCGATTCGCAGCGCACCGGCGCGCCGCTGCGGCGTGTCGAACGTGACTTCGTAGAAGGGCCGGCCATCTGCACCGGCCGGCAGGCGTCGACCAATCAATGCAATGCGTGGTCCGACGTTCGTGATGATCGTCGAGCCGGGGGAAATCGGATTGCCCGCGGTATCAGTGATCGTCCGGAAATGCAGACCGGGAATCTGATCGGCGAGAAACGTACCAACGGCAAACGAATCGAAGTCCTGATGCGAATCGCCAATGTTGTCGCGGAAGCCTTCGAACAGCGTCTGAGCATCCGGCCCCGTAACAGCTCCCGTCAACGAAGCGACCCCGCCTCCGGTATTGCCCAGGTCGTTCACCTCGACTTCCAGATTGTCCAGCCCCGTGAAGCCCATCGCATTCAGATACTGGACACCTTCCGCCAGCGTGGCATTGATTTCAGCGACCGAGCCGAGCAGCGTGACCGTCGCCGTGCCGTTGCCCATGATGTCGCTCGCCGTCAGTCCACCTGCCGCCACAGTGCTGACCGTGACCGTTCCGTTCGCCACGAACAGCGTCGCTCTGACATCAGCACCACCGGCATCGACGTCTGAAATGGACACGCCATTGATTGTCAGCGGCGAGTCTTTCATCACGGCCTGGTTGCCCGGCACGGAGACCGCTGGATCATCATTGATCGCCGTCACGTCGAACGTGATCGTGTTGGGCGTTGGGTCGGTGTCCAGACCGCCGCCGACCGTTCCACCGTCGTCGGTCACCGCGAAATCGAACGAGGCGACGGCAGTGCCGTTCTGATCGGCTGCCGGCGAATAAACGAGATTCGCAAGACTCGCCACGCTGACCGTCTGACCGTTTACCACATCCTCGCCCAGGAACGTCAGCCTCCCCCCATTCAAATTGAGATCGCTGATCGTCACCGACACAAAGTTGTCGGCCGGAATGTCGTTCGGATCGCTGAACCCGAAATCGGCAGCCGCGAACGAGTGCGAATCATCTTCCGCAACCGTCAGCGTGTTGTTCATGCCGGCAGGCGGATCGTTCACCGGGGCCACGTCAAAGGTAATCGTGTTCGCCGACGGATCCGTATCCTGACCACCGAGGGCCGTCCCCCCGTCATCCGTCACCACGAAATCGAAGGTCGCGACCGCATTGCCGATCTGTCCCACTGCCGGCGCGTACACAAGATCGCCGAAGTTCCCGATGGGAATCGTCTGGCCGTTCGTCACATCCGAGCCGCTCAGTTTCAGCGTCCCGCCGCCAAGGCTCAGATTACTGATCGTCACCGACACGAAGTTGTTGGCCGGCGTGTCGTTCAAATCGCTGAAGCCAAAGTCGCCCGCCGCAAACGTGTGAGAACCGTCCTCGGCCACCGCCAGCGTGTTGTCCGCACCGGCCGGAGCATCGTTCACCGGCGTCACGTCGAACGAGATCGTATTCGCTGACTGATCCGTATCCTGCCCGCCGCCAATCGTGCCGCCGTCATCCGTCACGACAAAATCAAACGTCGCAACACCATTGCCGCTTTGATCGGCCGCCGGCGCGTAAACCAGATTCGAGATGTTCCCGACAGAAATCGTCTGCCCGTTCGTCACATCCGACTCGCTCAGCGTCAGCGTCCCGCCACCAAGGCTCAGGTTGCTGATCGTCACCGACGCGAAATTGTCTTCCGGGGTGTCGCTCGGATCGCTGAAGCCGAAATCGCTTACCGAAAACGTGTGAGAATCATCTTCGGTCACCGTGAGCGTGTTGTTGGCACCGGCAGGCGCGTCGTTCAGCGCGATCACATCGAACGTGATCATCTTCGGTGACTGGTCGGTATCCTGCCCTCCGCCGCTGGTCCCGCCATCATCGGTCACCACAAAGTCGAACGACGCCACGGCGTTCCCGTTCTGATTCAAGGCTGGCGTGTAAACGAGGTTCGCAAGACTCGCCACGCTGATCGTCTGCCCGTTCGTCACGTCGTCGCCGAAGAAAGTCAGCGTGCCTCCATTCAGATTCAGAGCACTGACCGTGACCGACGCAAAATTGTCCTCGGGATCGTCGTTAAGATCGCTGAAGCCAAAGTCGGTTGCCTCAAAGACGTGAGAATCGTCCTCGGCAACCGTCAGCGTCGCGCTGGTGCCGGAAGGAGCATCGTTCACTGACGTGACGTCGAATGTGATCGACCTGGCAGTCGGATCCGTGTCCTGACCACCAAGCGCCGTCCCGCCATCATCCGTCACAACGAAATCGAACGTCGCCAGCGCATTGCCATTCTGATCAGCCGCCGGCGCGTAAACGAGATTCGGAATATTCGCGACCGAAATCGTCTGCCCGTTCGTCACATCGCTCCCACTGAGCTTCAGCGTCCCACCACCAAGGCTCAGATTGCTGATCGTCACCGACACGAAGTTGTTTGACGGAGTGTCGCTGGGATCGTCGAATCCGAAATCCGTCACGGCGAACGTGTGAGAATCATCCTCGGCAACACTCAGTGTGTTGCTAGTGCCAGTCGGAGCGTCGTTCACCGAGGTCACATCAAATGTGATCGTATTAGCAAACTGAGCGGTATCGCGTCCGCCGGCTGCAGTTCCTCCGTCGTCCGCCACAACAAAGTCGAACGCCGCAACCGCATTGCCATTCTGATCAGCCGCCGGCGCGTAAATGAGATTCGGGAGATTCGCGACCGCAACCGTCTGCCCGTTTGTCACATCGCTCCCGCTGAGTTTCAGCGTCCCGCCACCAAGGCTCAGATTGCTGATCGTCACCGACGCAAAGTTGTCCGCCGGAGAGTCATTCGGATCTGCAAACCCGAAGTCACCCGCCGAGAACGTGTGCGAGTCGTCTTCTACCACCGTCAACGTGTTGTCTGCACCGATGGGAGCATCGTTCACAGCCAGCACGTTGATGTTGACCAGCTCAGAGTCCGTCAGCGGTCCTCCGACCCCGGAGTTCCCGAGATCGTTCACACTGATTGAGAGCATCTCTGAACCGCTGAAGTCGACAGACGGCGTGTAGGCAAGGCCCTCCAGCGCAGTATTGATACTGGCCAGTGTCCCCCTGAAAGTCATCGTGCCATCATCAGTTCCATCACCGTCGGTGAATGACAGACCGGCCAGACTTGCCAGCGACAACGTCCCAAAGCTCACCTGCAGATCGACTTCGAGCTGATTGATGCCGGCATCAGGATCGTCGATGAAGATCGAGTTAGAATTTGACGTACTGAAGACGAGGCTGCTGTCCTCGTCCACTGTCTGAATCCCGGGCACCGTGATCTCGGGGGGATCATTCGCCGCGGCGTTTCCGAACAGAAGCCCACTCACATCCTGGCCGGCCTCCAGCTGGACGACGTGAGCGCCCGGCTGGTTGACCCTCAACTCAATCACCCCCGCCCCTTCATCCGTCGCGGTCACCGCCAGATCAGACAGACCGTCGAAGTTCAGATCGAGAACCGCCACGTCGCCGGGAGCTTCGCCTGTCGCAAATGTGACGGGAGACTGAAAACTGCCATCACCGTTGCCGGACAGCAGAGAAATCTGATTAACGTTTTCATGGACGACAACAAGGTCCGTCACAAAGTCGCCATCAAAGTCGGCAGACTCGATGGAGAACGGCGTTGTCGCCACGGAGATCGACGGCAACACATCAAACAGCGAACCCATTCCATTGCCAAGCAGCACATTCAGCGTGCCGTTGTTGAAGTTGGCGACGATGATGTCGATCTGCTCGTCGCCGTTGACGTCCGCCGCGTGAATCCCTTCCGGCCCGGCGCCCACTGCCAGATCGAACTCTGCCGGACCCGTAAAGTCCCCCGCACCATCGCCCAGGTACACTCGGACTTTGTCGTCGCCCGGCGTTGTCACGACCAGATCGACGTTGCTGTCGCCATTGACGAAAGCCGTCACAACACCTGCCGGACTCGTCCCGGTTCCAGGCATGACCGTCGACACCGCGTCGTCGAACGTTCCATCACCGTCATTAAGAAACACTGTCAGAGAATCCGAACCACTGTTTGTCACAACAATGTCCAGAAACGCGTCGGCGTCGAAGTGCCCGACCGCGACATCTTCCGGTGCCGTCCCGACGACATAATTCACCGCCGCTGCGAATCCGCCGCCGCCAGTGCCGAGCAACACCGAAATGCTGTTACTACCCTCGTTGACGGCCACGAGGTCAACGTCGCCATCATTGTTGATGTCGTCGCCCACCACCTTCAGCGGGTCAGCCCCGACCGGGAAGGCAGTCGGCATGCCGAATGAACCGTCCAGTTGCCGCAGGTAAACAAGAATCTGGCCACCGACCTCGTCGGTCA